>Ga0209066_10002706_pt1 | contig 21127 bp, 22 predicted proteins | sample All_14_2_FD_187198 | JGI IMG/M metagenome (GOLD analysis project Ga0209066, IMG submission 187198) | Freshwater microbial communities in response to fracking from Pennsylvania, USA - Allegheny Zone_MetaG_DW_15 (SPAdes) (version 2) ... | reverse complement strand
GAAGTACCGGTAGACGGTCTGGCGGGTGACACCCAGCGTGCGCGCGACATCGGCGATCGAGAAGTCTGCGCCGCGTTCGTCGATGGCCTGGTCGAAGCCGGCAAGTTGCCGCCCGGCCACGCCGACCAGGTCAAGACGCTGATGGCCGTGCTCGATGGCGATGAGAAGATTTCGTTCGCCGAGGGCGAGGACGCCCCGCGCGACCAGCTGCGCGCCCTGCTGGGCGGCCTGGGCGAAGTGATCTGCTTTGCCGAGCTGGCCCCGGCCGAGGGTGCTCGCTTCGCCGAGACCCGGACGGCCGAAGATCACGCCACCGCCATCCGCGACGTCATGGCCGAGGCCGAAAGGCAAGGCCGCAACATCTCGGCGGCCGAGGCCGCCGGCATCGCCCGCAAACGCTAGGAGCCACAATGTCTCGCCCGCTGCTGACCAACCCCTACACCGCCACGACCGCCATCCTCGGCAACCGTTTCGTCAAGTACGGCGCCGCCGAAGGCTCGGCCGTCACGGCCGCCGCTGGCGAGGCGTCCTTCGGGATCTCCGACCGCATGGGCGCCGCCGCAGGCGCGGTCTGCGACGTCCACGAGCTGGGCGAGGCCGACGTCATCTACGGCGGCAACATCGCCAAGAACGATCCGCTGACCGCCGATGGCACGGGCCGCGCCGTCAAGGCCGTCCCCGGCGCTGGCGTCAACGCCGAGGTGCTGGCCTTCGCCCGCGTCGCTGGCGTGGCCGGCGACATCCGCCCGGTGACGATCTCCCGCACCCGCATCCAGGGCTAGGCCGCCGGCCAGCCCTTCCGTCCTCACGAACAAGGTTTTCAGAGCCCATGGCCCGTCCGATCCCCGTAAACCCCGAGCTGACCGGTATCGCGGTCGCCGCCAAGACCCCCGGCATGATTGCCGACCAGGTCATGTCGGAAGTCCCGGTGACCTCCGAGAAGTTCAACTGGAATGAATATCCGGTCGAACAGGGCATCACCGCCCAGGACACCAAGGTCGGCCGCACGTCTCAGGTCAAGCGCGTCGAGTTCGGCGGCGAAGAGCGTACCGCCACCGTCGAGGATCACGGCCTGGAAAGCCCCGTGCCGCGCACCGACGCGACCGCCAACAGCGGCATCGACCCGTCGCACCTGGCCTCGGAAACCACCTCGCAGCTGGTGACGCTGGCCCGCGAACTGCGCGTCCGCAACACCCTCTTCACCTCGACCTCCTACCTGGCCGGCCAGATCACCGCCTACGGCGCCGGCGACGGTTGGTACGATCCCGACAGCGATCCGCTGGAAGACATCGAGAACGCCCGCGACACCATGCTGGTGATGCCAAACACGCTGACGGTCGGCCGCGATGGCCTGACCGCCTTGCGTTCCCACCCCAAGCTGGTCAAGGCCGCGCGCCCGGCCAGCACCGGCGGTGAAGGCCGCCTGTCCCGCGACGAGCTGCGCGACCTGTTCGAGATCGACAACATCGTCGTCGGCAGCGCGGTCGTGAACTACGCCGCGCCCGGCCAGGCCGCGACCATCCAACGCGCCTGGGACACCCACGCGTCGCTGACCTTCGTCGAGAAGATCCTGAAGAACGCCCAGACCTACACCTTCGCCTCGACCTTCCGGCTCGGCGGCAAACAGGCCTGGTCCTACTTCGACGAGAAGGTCGGCCTGGAAGGCGCGGACGTCGTCCGGGTCGGCGAGCGCCTGATCGAGAAGGTCGTCGCCCAGCGCGCCGGCTGGTTCTTCCAGAACGCCGCCAAGGCCCCGACCTAGCCCGGTCGCGACCAGCCTCGCCCTTCGTCTCAATCAGGTCCCGCCCGCCATGATCCGTCTGAAATGCAACTATGGCCGCCGGTTCAAGGCGGGCGCCGAGATCCCGGTCGAAGAGATCGGCCAGGCCGAGTTTCTTCGCCTGCAAGGGCAAGGCCTCGCCGAGATCGTCGTGCTCGTGCCGGCCGGCACAGGCGGCGCGGACTTCGCCAGCAAGCTGGCCGAGTATGTCACCAGCCTTGGCGTCCAGATCGACGCCTTGATCGTCATCGTCGATCTGGCCGAGCAAGGCGGCGATGACGAAGCCATCGCCTTGCGCGAAGCCTTCGAAGGGTTCGGCCGCGTCCTGGACGAGCGCCTGGAAGGCAGGCTGGACGCGCTGATGAGCCGCGCGCGCCTGGCTCACCCCGCCCTCAAGCCGTTCATCGGCGAGTTCGACGACATGCGCGGGGCTTCCAACATGTTCGATGACCTGCATGGGCCTGACAGCATCGATGGCGGCCAGGCAGGCGACCTGGTCGTCGCGTTCGACGGAAGCGAAGGCATCATCGGCGGCGCCACCGAAACCACCATCCCCGAGAACTCGCCGCCCGCCCTGGTCGAGGTCGCCGAACTTCCGGCCGCCGACGCCTCGGCGCTCGCGGCCACCACCGATACCCCCCGCAGCGAAGGCGCGGCGGCTGGCGAAGCGGCGGAGGCTCCGGCCGTCGTCGTCGAGCCGACCGTCGTCGACACCCCCGAGGCCGCGCCGAAAGCGCCCGCCAAGACCGGCGGCCGGAAGAAATCCGAGGCCGCCTGATGTCCGGGGTTCCTGCCCATCACCGCAAGCTGGAGGCCGAGCGTCTGGCTGAGATCGCCGAGGTCGAGCGCCTTGAGGCCGAGCTGGTCGAGCTGCTGGCCCACCTGGCCCGGCACAAGCCCGGCCCGGCCGGGGCGCGCGAGTTCGCCCTGGCCAAGACCAACCTGCAACAGGCCCGCTTCTGGGCCATCGAAGGGATCACGGCCTAAGCCATGTCCTATCCTTCCGTCATCCAGTTCGTCGCCGTCGTCGGGGAGGCCGAGGCGCGCGCGCTCGCCCCTCCGGCGTCGCTCGCGACGCCTGGCTATGACGCGGCCAGGATACAGGGCGCGCTTGATCGCCAGACCGCGACCGCGAACGGCTATTTCGCCATCCGCTACACCGTGCCGCTGGCGCCGGTCCCCGACCTGGTGGTGGCCAATGTCATCATCCTGGCCCGCGAGGATCTGGACCGCCAAGGCCGCGACTTCGTGGTCAAGGCCGCCGACCGCGTGCGCGCCTGGCTAAAGGACATCGCCAAGGGCGCCGCCACCCTGGGCATCGACGCCGCGAGCCCCGATGCGCCCGCCATGCCGAGCGACGGCGGCGGTGTGCTGATCGATGCGCCCGACCGGGTGTTCGACGACAACGGCCTGTCGGCCTATCTGGGGCGCGGCTGATGGCCGGCGCCTCCCTCACCTGGGATCTGGCCGAGATCTCGGCCAGCCTGCGCGCGTTGTCGCGCATGGGCGCGGATCTGAACCCGTTGCTGCACGATATCGGTGGGGAGCTGGAAGACAGCACCGTCATGCGGTTCGACACCAACATCGCGCCGGACGGCACACCTTGGGACCCGTCGCAGCATTCGCTGGACACCGGCATGCCCATCCTGGTCGACACGACCCGGCTGCGCGACAGCATCCATCCAGAGGTGTTCGACAGCGCCTTGGAAGTGGGTTCGAACGTCGTCTACGCCCGCATCCACCAGGAGGGCGGCGAGATCGAGTTCTCGATGGGCCACACCGTCGAGATGCCAGAGCGGGCGTTCCTGGGCCTATCGGACAGCGACAACGAAGCCATCCTGTCGATCGCGGACGATCACTACGCCCGCGCCGTGGGGGCTTCCCGATGATTGGCCTGTACGACCTGGTCGCCGATCGGCTGCGCGCAAACTGCCCCTCGCTCTTGCAAGTCGAGGTCGGAGCCGAGGGCGTCAAGGCCATCGAGATGCTCGCCCTGGGCGGCGATGTCACGGCGCTGGTAGCGCCGATCTCGGACGAGGCGCGCCCTGTGTCGACAGGGACCTTCCACATCGTCCAGACCGAGAACGAGACCTTCGCCGTGGTCATGGCGCTCGTCTTCCCCGGCGGCTTCCCCCAGTTCGAAACCGCCCGTCAGGAGATCAAGACCGCGCTTCGCGGTTGGATGCCCGACGAGCTGGCCCTGCCGATCGAATACGTCGGCGGAGCCACCCTTTTGTACGACCTCAAGCGCGAAGGCGGCCGGTGGCTTCACCGTCTGCGGTTCCGCGCCGTTTCCCAAGCCACCTACGGAGTTTCGACGTGACCGACGCCGACCAAACCCAACCCCTGGTCGGCAATGCGCCGCCCCAGGTCGATCTCGCCGCCGCCATCGCCACGGCCAAGGCCTGTGAGGCCGGCGGCTTCCCGCCGCCGCCGCACATCCAGGCCGCGATCGACGCCGCCGATCCCAAGGACGTCGCGCGCCTGACCGGCAAGGTCGCCAAGGCCGTGGCGGCTTCGCAGGCCGAGCAGGCCGAAGCCCCGACCCCCGAACCGGTCGCGCCGGTCAAGCCGCCCGAACCCGTCGCCGCCCCGGCCAAGCCGGCCGCCGAGCCCAAGTAGGACCCGCCCAGATGAGCTATCAGCTTCTCCTCGCCAAGACCGAAGTCACGCCCGGCACCGACGTGGTCCCGGCGGCGGTCAACACCGTCCAGGCGCTCAACGTCTCCCACAAGCTGCTTGGCGACCGCGTGACCATCGACGTCGCCAAGCCTTCGACCACGGCCGCCGAAGGCCAGATCGTCGGCGAGCACGTCGAGTTCTCGTTCGACGTGCCGCTAAGCACGTCGGGCGTGGCCGGCACCGCGCCCGCCTGGGGCTCGCTGATCAAGGCGTGCGGCTATGCCGAGACCATCGTCGCGACCACCAGCGTCACCTATGCGCCGCTGTCGGACCTGGCCCTGACGCCAGCCCTGACCATGCAATGGCGCGACAGCCTGCGGACCATGAAGGCGCTGATGAGCCGGGGTAAGGTCGGGCTGAAGGTCTCGGCCAAGAACATCCCGATGCTGTCGTTCATGTATCGCGGCATCCTTGTGCCGATGGCGGCCGGCGCCCAGCTGGTCCCCGGCGACGCCAACTTCACCACCTGGCCAACCGTCAAGCCAGTGGCCCAAGGCCGCAGCACCTTCAGCCTCGGCGGCGTGGCCATGTCGCTCCTGGAGCTGACCGCCGACACCGCCGACAACGTCAAGTTCATCGATCTGACCAACCAAAAGGGCGTGTTCCTGAAGGGTGATCGGAACATGAGCAGCAAGATCAAGGCGCAGATGCCGGCCGTGGCGACCTATAGCCCCGAGGCCAAATGGCTCGCGGGGTCCAAGGAAGTCTTCCAGTTCGTGCACGGCACGGCGCCCGGCGGCATCGCGACGGTCAACGGCCGTCAGCAGCTGGACAGCCCGAGCTGGAGCCGAACCGACGAGTTCGACACCTTCGAAGCCAGCGGCTTCCTGGTTAGCTCCGATCTCGCCTCCAACGACGACTTCTCGATCGTCCTGGCCTGATCGGCCAGGGCGACCGTGACTAGGCGCGCCATCTGGCCCGCCTCAACCCCGGAGCCTTCCATGAATCGTTCCCGCTTCTTTATCCTCGCCCTGAGCTGCGTTTCCTGCATCGCCGCGATCTCTGTTCGTCTGTTCAGCGTCCTGATCGAACCGATGCGACAGCTTTGGCCCGAGGCGTTCCCCACGGCCTCGCCGACGCCGCGCGAGTTCGCTCCCATCGTGAATGTCGAGCGCAGCCACGCCAGCACCCGTCGCGTCCGGATCTACGCCGAGCGCCGCGCCGCCCGGACCCATCTGGACCCGCGCCTGGTCCCGAGCCTGCACTACGCCGTCTAGGCCTCCGCGCCTCCAAAACGAGAGCGGCGCGAGGGGATGCCCCACGCGCCGCTTTTTTTGAAGCCCTCGCACACCCAGGACCCATGACCCATGACCGCCAAATTCAACTTCAAGACCCTCGGTTCGCCGATCGAGGCCGACTGGCCTGTGAAGATCCCGGTTCCGCAAGACGGCGGGACCGTCGAGATCCAGGAGCTGGACGTGCGCTTCGTCCTGCTGACCGCCGAGCAGATCAAGGCGCTCGACGCCAAGGACGACGCCATCAAGAACGCCTTGCGCGCGGCGATCACCGGCTTTGGCAAAACCGAGCCGACCAAGTTCACGCCCGAACTGCTCGAGCAGCTGCTGGCGATGCCGTTCGTGTTGCGCGCGCTGAACCTGGCCTATGGCGAGTTCTCGATCGGGGTGGCGGCAAAAAACTAAAAGAGGCGGCCCGGTACCACGCGACGGGCCGCCGCTCCCAAGACCTGGCGCTGACCACCGATGACAGCGCCAGGATGATCGACGACCTGGTCGCGTTCGGCGGAACGCCCGACCAGGTCGCGACGCTGCGGGCAAAGCTGGAGCCTCAAGCCGAGACCGCCGAAGCGTTCGTGGTCGAGGCCGAGAACGTCGCGGCCATCAAGCTGCTGCTGGCCATGCAAACCCAGTGGCGCAGCCAGGCGCTCTCGACCTGGTCGTCGGCGCGGATCGTCAATACGGGTCTGGATTATAGCGTGCTGGAGATCACGGCCCGCTCGCGCCAGATCGACTTGTCGCCCGACACCTTCGCGCGGATCCAGCTGGCCGAGGCCGAGTGCCTGATCGCCTGGGCTGAAGAGCGGGCGGCCCAGCGATGAGCGGCGGTGGCGATCTCGTCGCGCGGCTTCGTCTTGAGGCGAACGCGTCCCAGCTGGTCGCCGAGACCGGTCGCTCGACCACGGCCGTCAACAAGATGGGCGAGGCCGGCGCCAACGCCGCCCAGAACCTGGACAAGACCGCCGCCGCCGACCGGACCCTGACCAAGGAAGCCGGCGCGGCGGCCACGGCCAACGACCGGCTTGGTCGCGAGCTGGACGGCGTCGCCAAGTCCGCCCCGGCCGCCGCGCGCGGCCTTGGCCAGACCGCCGCCGAAGCCCGCCAGTTCGAAAGCTCCGCGCGCGGCGCCAGCGGCATGGGCCAGGGCCTGGCGCTCGTCCTCGGCGGCCTCGGCGCGCGCGAGATCATCGGCGGGATGAAGGACGCCGCCCTGGGCGTCGCCGGCATCCAGACCGGCCTGGGCGCCGTGGCCGGCGGCGCGGCCGGCGCCCGCTCGGAAATCGCCTTTGTCCGTGACGAGGCCGACCGCCTTGGTCTGTCGTCAAAGGGCTCGGCCGAAAGCCTGCTGAGCCTGTCGGCCGCCACCAACGGTACGATCCTGCAGGGCGCCAAGACCCGCGAGATCTGGCTGGGTCTGAACGAGGCCGGCGTCGCGCTGAACCTGACCAACGAGCGTCAGGGCCTGGCCATGCAGGCGATCAGCCAGATCGCCAGCAAGCAAGTCGTCAGCCAGGAAGAGCTTCGCGGCCAGCTGGCCGAGGCGCTGCCTGGCGCCTACCAGGTCGCCCAGCGCGCCATGGGCCTGACGGTCCAGGAGTTCAACAAGCTCGTCGCCAGCGGCAACCTGATGGCTGACGACTTCCTGCCGAAGTTCGCCGCCCAGCTGCGCAAGGAATTTGGGCCGGCCGTCGAGCAGTCGCTGACCTCGCCGCTGGGCCGCGCCCGGGTTGAGATCGCCGAGACCGGCAACAGCCTCTACGACCTCAAAGCCATCGCCGGCACGTCGTTCCTGGGCGGCCTGACCGATGGTCTGTCGGACCTCAACGACGAGCTGAAAGACCCCGAGGCGCGGGCCGCCGCCGCCGAGCTGGGGCGTGGCATCGGCCAGGCGCTCGGCGAGGGCGCGCGCGCGATCGGCGTCTTCGTCGATCATATTGACGAGGTGCAGTTGGCCCTGGGCGCGCTCACCGCCGTTGGGATCAGCCGCTGGCTGGTGAGCATGACGACCGACCTTCGCGGGTCGGCCGCAGCCATGATCGCCAAGGGCCAGGCCGCCGCGCTCGCATCGGCCCAGATGCAGGCGGGCGCTGCCGGCGAGGCGCGGGCCGTCACCACCCTTCGCGGCGCGGTCGAAGCGGGCGCGCGCGCCGAGCTGGCCGCCGCGACGGCGGCGCGGGAGGCGGCGATCGCGCGCGAAGCCCTGGCGGCGGCCACGCTGGCGCAAGCCCGCGCCCAGGCGACGGCCACGGCGACGATAATCCCTAGCGTCCAGGCGGAAGCCGCCGCCACCGTTGCAGAGCGCGAGCTGGCCGCCGCCAAGCTCGCTACGGCCGCCGCGTCGGGCCGCGCCGAGCTGGCCGAGGTCGGCCTGGCCAGGGCCTCGACCGCCACGGGCGCGGCTATGACCGGCTTCAAAGGCGTCGCCTCGGGCCTGCTGGGCCTGCTCGGCGGGCCGTGGGGCATCGCTCTGATGGCGGCGGGCGGGGCCGTAGCATTCGTCAGTCACGAGCTGGCTGAGAGTGAAAAGCGGGCGCGGGAAGCGCTGGCGACACAGCAGGGCTATTCGGCAGCAATGGCCGAAGCGTCGGCAATTCTCGTCGATGCAGGCATGCACACGCGGGCCTTCGCCCGCGATACTGAAGGTGCGATCAACCCTACCGACAGCCTGACCGGTTCGACGCGCGCTCTAACCGATCAGACCCTCAAGCTCGCCGACGCGCGCAGACAGGCTGCCCTGGCCGCCCTGGAGACTTCCGAGGGGAAGCTTCGCGAAGAGAGAGATCGGATCGACCGCATCCCGGCTCGCGGCACGGTGGACGTGGTCGTGGGCGTCAAGGCCAACGGCGATCCGCTGATGGGCAAGATGATGCAGGCCGCTCGCCGCGATCAGATCAATTCCGAGATCGCCACGCTGCAGGCTGCCCAGATTGGTCTGATGATCGCGAAGCCGACCGCCACTGCTACGGCGTCGCCGCCAAGGGTAACAGCCGTTGGCAAGGCCGACCGGCAGGCGATCGGGGCTGAAGCCAAAGCGCAGGACCTTTCAGAGGCGATCGCTGCCCAAGACGCCTACCGCATCGCCTTGCGGGCCGGCGGCGCAGCCCTGGATGACTGGAAGGCCAAGGAAGCCGGTCGCCAAGCCGTGGAGCGCCTGGCCCTCGCTGACCGCCCCAAGCTGAACGCCGCCGAACAGGCGCTTGTCGCGACCATCAAGACCCGCGCCGAGGAGACCGCGCGCCTGAAGCTGGCCGACGAGCGGATGGGTGCGGCCATCGGCCTACGCAAGACCATGGAGGCCGACACCGCCGCGCTCGCCCGCCGCGCCGCCGCCACCGCCCTGGGCGAGAAGGCCCTGGAAGAGCTTCAGGTCACCGAGGCCGGCCTGCAGGCGCTGCAGCGCATCGGTGTCGACACCCTGAACCAACTGACCGGCGCGGCGCTGGCCGAGGCCAAGGCGGCCATGGCCTCGGCCGAGGCCCGCGAGCGCCAGGCCATCGCCACCGAAAAGGCCGATCGCGTCGCAAATAGCTTGCGGTCGATGGACAAGGCCATCGCCGACGAACGCGCCCACACGGTCGCCCTGCAGGGCGGGACCAAGGCCCAAACCGATTACGCCCGCGCCGAGTTCGCGCGGCAGGAGATCGAGCGAGCCGGCGAGACCCTGACGGCCGACCAGATCGCGGCGATCCGCGAGAAGGCCGAGGCGCTGTTTGCGCTGCAAGCGGCGACGGCGGCCTCGTCGGCCGACGTCGATCTGGCCGAGGAACTGCGGCTGTCGCAACTGACCAACCGCGAGCGCGAGACCGAGATCCGCTTGAAGGACCGCGCACGGCTGCTGCAGGCCCAAAAGAAGGATCTGACCGAGGAAGAGGCTACCGCCCAAGCGCGGCTGCTGACCCTGCAGGCCATGGAAGCCGAGGAGCGCGCCCGCGCCATCGGCGACCTGAAAGAGAGCCTGAAGCAGACCTTCATCGAGAGTGGCAAGCTCGGGTTCGATCAGATCGGCGACTATGCCGAGAAGCGACTGCGCGAGGCCGTCTACAACGCTCTGCTGGCCGAGCCGATCGACATCATCATCAACGCCGTGGTCGGCTCGCTTTCCGGGCTTGGCGGCGGCGCTGCCGGCTCTGCCGGCGGAGTAGGCGGCCTTGGCTCGTTGCTGAACGGCAGCGGCGCACTGGCCGGCCTGACGGCGGGCGTGACCACGGCCTTGACCAAGGGTCTGTCCAGCCTGGGCGTCGGCGCGTCGAGCGCGGCCAAGTACGGCGCGCTGGGCGGCACGGCGCTCGGCGGTGCGGGCACCGGCATGCTGGTTTCCAGCCTGGCCGGGATGCTGGGTCTCAAGCAGACCAAGGGCAACCAGATCGGCGGCACGATCGGCGGCGCGATCGGCAGCTTCATTCCGATCCCCGGCGGCACGCTGATCGGGTCAGTTCTGGGCAACCTCGTCGGCGGCCTGGTCGGCGGCAAGAAGAGCAACGAAGCGGCTGTCCTGGACCTGGACCGCACCGGCGCCATCACGTCGATCGGCGGGGACAAGCGCACCGACGCGACGACGACGGCGGCCAAGTCCATTGCATCGGCGGTGGCCCAGATCCAGGCGGCCTTGGTGGCCGGCGGGGCCACTCTGGGCGCGACGATCAGCAAGATCGACATCGGCCAGCGCGACAGCACCCACCTTGGTTTCAGCGACGGGTCGTCGATCGACACGGCGGTCGGCGACGTGTCGGCCGCCGTCGAGGCGGCGACCAAGGCCATCCTCGCCAACGCCAAATGGGCCACCCAAGCCCAGACCGACTATGCGCAGAAGATGATCGCGGCCGGGGCGAGCCTGGACCAGGTCGTCGCGACGCTGGGCGCGGCGGGCGGCTTTTCGGCGTCGATCGACGCGGCGATCTCCAAGCTGGTCGATCCGGTCGCCTACGAAAAGAAGACCGCCCTCGACGCCATCGAGAGCAACTATCAGGCGCTGAAGGCCCAGGCCGAGGAACTGATCGGCGCGGGCCTGGTGGGCAGCGAAGTCCTGGGCAAGCTGGAGCAGCTGCGCGACCTGGACGTCGCCGACACCCTCAAGCGCCTCGGTGGCGCCGCCGACACCGCCGCCGAGGCGGTGGCCAAATGGACGGCCGCAGACGCCGCGTCGCTGGGCCAGTCGATCGCCGACACCATCGCCAAGATCCAGGGGCCGGTGGAATTCGAGCGCGCTCAGTCGCTGAAGGCTATCGAGGAGAGCTATCAGGCCCTCCGAACCCAGGCCTTGGAGATGGTCGCGGCCGGCCTGATCGGTGGCGATGTGCTGACGAAGCTGGAAGAGATGCGGGACCTGCAGGTCGCCGCGTCGATCAGCAAGTTGGGCGATGCCGCCAGCGACGCCGAGGCCGCTCTGCGCTCGGTACGGGACACGGTCGCGGCCAACCAGCAGGCGGCGATCGACATCACGGGCCAGATCAGCGGCGGCATCGCCCAGCTGCTGGATCCGGTCGCCTATGAGCGCCAGGCGGCGCTGGCCGCGATCGAGGCCAACTATCAGGCTCTTCGCGATCAAGCGCTCGGCCTGATCAAATCCGGCGATCTGGCCGAGGGCGCCCTTGGCGCGCTGGAACAGCTGCGCGACTTGCAGATCGCCGACTCGATCACGCGTCTGGGCAACGCCGCCGGTGACGCCGCCGTGGCGCTGGAAGCGGCTAACAAGACCGCCATCGAGGCCGCAGAGGCCGCCGCCGCCAAGGCTGTCCAGGGCGCGACCTTCGGCGGGTCGATCGGTGATGCGATCCTGGCGTTGGTCGATCCCGTGGCTGCAAAGCAGCAGGCCGCCGTGGGCAGGGTGGCCAAGGATTATGACAGTCGCAGAACCGAGGCGACCTCGCTCCTGAGCGGCGCCGCCCTGGCCGCCGTGCTCGGCCAGATCGAGACCTTGCGCTCGCTTGAGCTGGACCAGGTCATGAAAGACCTGGCCGACCAGGCCAAGACGGCGGCCGACGCACTGGCTGACGTCAAGGCGCGGGGCGAGACCTTCGGCGGCTCGATCCAGGATCAGATCCTGGCCCTGGTCGATCCGGAGGCCTTCAAGGCCAAGTCGGCAACCGACAAGGTGCAGGCCGACTATCAGGGCCGCCAAGCCCAGGCCCGCGAGCTGTTCACCGGGGACGCCCTGGCCGGCGTCCTGGGCCAGATCGAGACCTTGCGGACCCTTGAGCTGGACCAGGTCATGAAAGACCTGACCGGCGCCGTGACGGTCGCCACCGACGCCTTCGCTGAGGCCCGCCCGCGCCTGCGCTCGTGGCTGGACGGCCTCGTGGGATCAAACACCAACGGGCTCAACGCCGACGCCGAGCTGCAGCTGGCGCGGGAGCAGTACGACCGCCAGATCGCCAAGGCCCAAGGCGGCGACGCCGACGCCCTGTCGTCGATCACGTCCTACGCCGACCGCCTGTTGCAGGCCGACCGCGAGGCGACCACCGACGCCACCGCCCGGCGCGCGCTGTACGAGCTGGTCACCGGTCAGATCGAAAGCCTGACGCTCGGCGGGGCCGCCAGCTCGGCGGCCAACGACAACATGGCCGCCAGCCTGACAAAGGCCCTGGCTTCGCAGCCGGTGAACATCGCCAACCTGCCGGTGTTCGCCCAGACCCTGGCCGCGTTCGAAGCTCCCCAGACCGACCGCGTGGTGGCGGCGATCGAGACGATGCGCTCGGCCGTCACCACGGCGGTCGCGGATCTGGCGGCGTCGGGCGTGGCCAATGCGGCGGCCCTCCAAGCGGCCTTGGAAGCCGGTTTGAACGCCATCGACAGCAGCTTCGGCGCGGTGGCGGCCACGGGCGCCCAACAGGCCCAGGCCCTGGACGAGTTGCAGAAGAGCCAGCAGCTGGCCTCGGTCTACATGCGCCAACAGCGGGCCAGCGCATGACCGCGATCGCCATCCTGGTCGAAGTGGACGTGACCTCGCCGGCAGGCGTGGCCAGCACGCTGCGGTTCGCCGACGAGGCCATTCGCCCCATGGCGCCGACCGACACCCTGCGCGCGAACGTGGCCTGGGATGATCGGCTGATCGAGGCCCCGACCCTGCGCCGCGCGCTATGGGACGACATGGCCACCCTGACGCCCGCCCTCGGCGTGGGGTTCATGAATTTGTCCAACGCGGACGGCGGGCTGGACGCCTACAAGGGCCACGTCTGGGGTGCGATGCGCGTCTGGCGCTGGGTCGTCGGGACCGACTTTTCGACGGCTACCAGGTTGTTTTCCGGGGTGGCCGCGCCGCCGCGTTTCAGCGAGCCGGCGACGGGCGCGCCGCGCGTCTCGGCCGGCCTCTACGACTACCGGGCCGAGTTGGACAAGCCGATCCAGGCGACCACCTATTCGGCGGCAGGCGGGACCTATGACGGCAGCGCGGACGGCCTGAAGGGGCGGCCCAAGCCGTTGGCCTATGGCCGCCTGACCGACGCCCATCTGCCCGCGCCCCAAGTTAATGGCGCGCTGCTGGCCTACCAGCTGCACGACGGCGCTGTGGACGGTGGCATCCAGATCTTCGACCGGGGCACGGCCGCCGGGTTCACAAGCGACGGCGACCTGACCGGTGCGGCGTTCGACAGCGCCACCCCTGCGGCGGCCCATAGCGTCACCGACAAGAGCCGGGGGCTGCTGAAGATCAACGGCGATCCGGTGGGCAAGCTGACCTTCGGCGTGCGCGGCGACGCCAGCCCGACCTATGTCGAGACCGCCGGACCTATCGCCGCGCGCATCCTGGCCAAGGCCGGAGTGCCTGGCGGCCGGATCGGCGCGAGTGTCGCGGCCCTGACGGCCGCCGCGCCGGTCGGGATCTGGGAAGCCGACCAGATCAACGCCTCGGCCCTGATCGCCCGCCTGGGCCGATCCGTGGCCGCCTCGATCGCTCCCGACCGCATGGGTCTGTGGCAGGCGACCGCCTTCGCTGCCCCGGCCGGGGTCGCCAGCCTGACCATCGAGCCCGATCAGATCGTCAGCGTCCAGGCCGACGACAGCGCGCCCGATCCGGTCGGCGTGGTGCGGATCGGCTGGGGCAAGGTGTTCACGACCTTCGCGGCCAACGAGCTGCCCCTGGCCCTGGTCAAGAGCACCACGGCCGAGCGCCTGGCCAGCACCTGGCGCTGGGCCGTGGTCGAGGACGCCACGGTCAAGGCTCGCCTGCCGGGCACCTGGCGCACTCTGGAGATCGAGACGGCGCTGCGCGTCGAGAGCGACGCCATCGCCCTGGCCAATAGCTACAAGGCGCTGTTCGGGCTGCGCGCGGACGGCACGCTGCGCCGGCAGTGGCGCGTGGTCCTGGAAGACACCGACGCGGTGCGGGCCGTCGCCCTGGGCGCGACCGTGCGCCTGAAGCACCCGCCGCGCGGCATCGACGATCTGTTCGTCCTGGTCGAAGAGGAGCCGATGCGGCCCCGTCGCGACCTGACGACCTGGACCTTGTGGGGCTGAGATGGCGGGCATGATCACCGGTTCGCTGGGGAAGTTCTGCGGCGTCAACCGCATGCGCGAGGCGACGATCGAGGCGGTTGGCGCGTGGTCGGGGGCGCTGCCGCTGGCCAACCTGCTGGTCAATGCGACCTCGGACAACCCGCGCTACATCGGCGCGCCGGCCCGTCAGCCGACGCCTGCGGTCCTGGCCAATGCGCGCATCGAGCTGACCTTTGCGCAGCCGCGCTCGATCGGCCTGGTGGGCGTGGCGTTCCACACCCTGTCGCAATCGGCGCTGATGCGGATCACGGTCGCCCAGCCCGGCGACACCCTGGCCGCGCCGACCCTGCAGACCGACTGGCTGCGGGTGCATCCGCGCCTGGTCGACAGTCTGCAGTTGGAGTGGAGCGAGCCCACCTGGTGGTCGGGCCAGGCCCCGCTGGCCGATATCGACCTCTATCCGCGCCACCGGTTCGTGCCCATCGACCTGACGCTGGTGGCCGCCATCCGCATCGAGTTCGACGACCGGACCAATGTCGCGGGCTATTTCGACATCGGCGGCCTGTGGCTGGCGCCGGGCTGGTCGCCGACGTTCAATTTCGAGCGCGGCCGCAAGGTGGGGATGGATTTCCGCGACCTGGTCGAGGAGGGCGCCAGCGGTCGCCGCTTTGGCCAGCGCCGTCGCCCGCGCCGCACGATCAGCGTCACCTGGAGCGGCCTGACCGAGGTTGAGGTCTGGCGCCTGTATGACGACTGCGTCCGGGCCGGCCAGATCGGCCACGTGCTGTTCGTGCCCGACGCCGGCAATTTGCTGAGCGTGCCGCGCGAGGCCTGGCCCGCGACCATCGAGACCCCGTTCGAGCCTGTGCTGACCCATGAGGGCCTGCACTCCCTGACCGCAACCCTATCGGAGGTGATCGCGTGAGCGCCGCCAGAGACCGCCTGTCATCGGGCTACTACAACAACCTGCCGGTATCTGTCGGAAACCCCGGCGGCATGCTCAACAGCGGCCACGAGACCAATTTCCCGGCCGCCCTGGACGATATGGCCACCGTCGCCGACGAGGCGGCCGTCAGCGCGGATGCGGCAGAGGGTTCTGCGGGCGCGGCTGCGGCCTCGGCGGCCTCGGCCGTCAACGCGCCGGGAACGACCGCCACCAGCCTTTCGACCGTCTCGATCCCGACCTCGGGAGCGACACGGACGTTCATGGTCCAGCCGGGCAAGACCATCGTCTACGGGATGAACCTGCACGCGGCAGTGGTGGGTTTCCCGGACGTCTGGGTCGCTGGCTCTACCCTTGCCTATGACGCTGTCACCGGCCAGCTCGACTTGGATGTGAAGACGTTCCGAGGCAGCGGATCGTATTCGAACTGGTCGCTGAGCGTCACGGCCCCGCCGGTCAATCTGACGCCGTCCGACATTGGCGCCGCCAGCCATTCGGACCTGACGCGGGTGCTGATGATGCTGGCCGAGCTGCAGGGCAACCAGTTTGGCACCGCCAACGGCGTGGCCGACGCCTTTGAGGACACCGACGGCGTGGACGCGGGCGCCTCGTCCAACGCGTTCTATGATCCGGTCAACGACAACTACGCCAACACCGCCCCGGCCGGCGACGCCTGGGTCAAGAACGTCGCCGGCAGCGTCGATATCGGCAACGACGACCTGCGCGGCCTGGCCACCAACGGCGCGTTCTACATTGTGGTGGGCTTGAATGGCCGGATCCTGAAGTCCACCGGCATGGACACGTCGGACTGGACCGTGAAGGTCTCGGGCCTGGGCGCTCTCCAGGACTGTATCTACTCAGCCCGTCTTGGCCTGTTCATCGTCACGGGCGCAGGCGGCCTGATCCGCACCTCGCCAGATGGCGACACCTGGACCGCCCAGACCAGCGGCGTGGCGACCCAGCTCAACGGCCTCTGCGAGACCACCACCCACCTGGTGGTGGTCGGCGCCAGCGGCGTCATCCTCACCTCGACCAATGCGATTGCCTGGACCGCCCAGACCAGCGGCACCACCGATGATCTGCGCTCGGTGGCCCACGGGGCCGGCGCGACGGTGGCGGCGACGGTGACCAGCGGCAGGGTGCATCGCTCGACCAACCTGACCGTCTGGGCCAGCGTCAACATGCCGACGACCGGCGAGGCGACCGCCACCTGTGCCCACAACCTGGTGTTCAATGGCGCCTATTTCCTGACCGTCATAAGCGGCAGATGGCGCAAGTCGGTTGATGGCGCGGCCTGGACCGAAGGCGTCTCAGTCCTGACGATGGCCGGCGTTTACGGGCTGTTCTGGACCGGCGTGCGGTGGGTGGTGTCGGGTACTATCGGCGGTCTGAATGGCAACTGCGCGGTCTCGGTTGACGGTGAAACCTGGGCTGCGACCACGCACGACGGCGGCGGCTCTGGCGGCCCCTACGCCACCTCATTCATCCTTTTGGGCACGACGATCATCTCGGCGGGCAACGGTGGATACATCTTTTCCTCGACCGCGCCGCTGGCGGCCATGGATCTGCGATCGGTCGCCGTCACGGCGGCGGCTGTGCCCGGCAAGGCCAGCCTGGTCGCGGTGGCCTTTGGCGGTTCGCCCATCACGCCAGGAACCCATCTGACCGGCTATGTGACGCGCGACAACGGCGGGGCCTGGCTGGCCATGACCCTGATCGCCCGCGAGACCCTGGCCAGCGGCCATACGGTCTTCGAGGCGTTCGGCGCTTCGCTGGCCAGCCTGCCCAGCGGCGTGGCCATGCGCTGGCGGTTTGTCACCACGGGCGGCTTTTCGGTCGCCATCACCGCTGTCCACCTGAGCTGGAGCTGACCATGCCGCGATTGTTCGGAGCCGCCGCCATAGGCGCAGCGCCCATCCCGCCCGTGCCCGAGGCTGTCGACATGCGCCAAGCGCGCATCAAGTTGCGCCGCGAAGGCGTGCTGGACCAGGTCGACGCGATGATCCGCAGCTCGGCCGACGAGGAGGTGATCATCGAGTGGGACTACGCCGCCGTCCTTCGCCGCGACCACCCCTTCGTCAATGGCGTGCAGATGATGCTGGGCCTGACCGTCCCTGAAATGGACGCCTGGTTCATCGCCGCCAGCCTGATCGGACCCATGGGGGGCGAGTGATGTTGATGCTGACCTTGATGCAAACCAACGCCGGCGCGGCCGGCAAGGAGTCCTGATATGGCGATGATCCGAATTGAGTATGTCCGCCTGCGCCGGGGCGGCGACCAAGGCGCGATGGATGCTGATGTCATCGTGTTGAGTGGCGGCTCGGCCGAGATTTTGCAGGTGGGCGCGGTGAGTATCCAGTCGGCGCCCGCGCCGGCGTTCCCGGACGGGGCATACAATTCCGGCGTCCATGCGCGGATCATCGGGCTTTCGGGCGCAGCGATCGTCGAGGTCGGCGACGCGGAAACCGCAGACTTCGCCGGCGGAACTCTGGTCCGGGCGAGCGATGACCCTGTGTATCTGCCGATTGAAGCAGGCCAGACGGTGGCGGCGATCGCCATCGACGGTGATGGGTTCGAGACGTTCGCCAATCCAGCCGCCACGATCGGCCGCGACGCCGCCGGCGCCCTGACGTCCGTCACCCTGACCGATGGCGTCGAGACTTCGACCAAGACCCTAACCCGCAATTCTGACGGCTCGATTGCCACGATCGGCAAGTGGGTGTCGGCATGAGCCCGTTCGACCCCTCGCTCGAGATCGCCCTGGAATTGGGCGGCGCGGCGATGGCGCGCGACCTTTCGGGGCTGTTTTCGAAGGCCGATCCTGACGGTGTCGCGTTTGAGGCTCCGACCGGATCGACGGTGCGGATCAAGGCCGGGGCGCGCATCGCCCTGGGCTTGCGGGTGGCGACCTTCGCCGTCGCCACCGACGTCCAGATGCCGGCGCTCACGGCCGGCACGGACTATGCCATCTATCTTTGCGGCGATGGCTCGCTGCGGGCCGACGCCAACTTCTCGGCTCCAACAGGCTTCACCACCCTGACCAGCCGCAAGATCGGCGGCTTCCACTATGCGGCGGGTGGCAACGCGGCGGCTCAGGCGGGCGGCGATGCGACCCCGGCTATCAATCCCTATTCGTTGTGGGACTTAAAGTGGCGGCCCAGCTGCGCCGACCCGCGCGGCATGGCGCTGGTTAGTGGCGGCTTCTGGTGTGACATCTATCTGCTGGGCGTCGATCACCATGTGAACGGCACCTCGCGCAACGCGGTGACCATTGCCGATGGCGGCTCGCCACCGAAGGTTCCCGCCATGTTCGGCGGTAATGGGTCTTCGACCTACACACTGACCCAGTATGCCGCCGCCGAGATCATGGCCTCGCACGGTAAGCAATTGCTGACCTATGGCGAGTTCTCGGTCGCCGCGTATGGCGTCACCGAGGCCGCAGGGCGCGGCCCTGATCCGGTCGCCACAGGCCTGGGCGCCAACAACATCGGCGTCAATGTCGACCAGAAGTTCACGAGCCGCTGGGGGATTATCCAGGCGACGGGTTGCCAATGGATCTGGGGTCGCGACCTGGGCTATCGCCTCGATGGCGCGGACCTGGCCGCCGCCCAGGCCTATAGCTGGAAGGCTAATACGAGCGGTCGCGGATCGGTTTACACCCAGTCGTCAAACGGCCTTGTGGCTGCGCTTCTCGGCGGCGGCTGGGGCTACGGGTCGAGCTGCGGTTCGCGCTCGTCGTACTGGAGCTACGCGCCGTGGTACTCGAGCTCGAGCATCGGGGCGCGCGGCCGGTGTGACCACCTGAAGCATGTCTGAGCGACGCGACAGCGGCGCGGCCTCGGCCTCGATGACGCCCCTGGCGGTGGTCGAGAAGTACGAGCAGTTCGTCGCCTACCTTTATCCAATCGTGCAGAACACGCCGCGCCGACATGGCGTGGCGCGCGATATGGTCCTGCGGGCCATGTTCGAACAGGTCGAGATGATCTACGCGGCCGCCAAGGCCAAACAGGTCTCTCGCCTCTATTCCGCCGACGCCAATCTGGCGTCGTTGCGGTTCTACCTGCGCTTCATGGCCGATCCGGCCCGCCGCATCATCACTCCGCAACAGCATCGCGTGGCTCTGACCAAGCTGGCCGAGGTGGGGAAGATGCTGGGCGCTTGGATCAAGTCTATGAGGAGTGGCGGTTGATCGGGGAAATGTGGCTGCGCTTTTCGGCGGCAACTGGGACAACGGGTCGAACTGCGGTTCGCGCTCGTCGAACTGGAACAACGCGCCGTGGAACTCGAACACGAACATCGGGGCGCGCGGCCGGTGTGACGACCCCTTCCGGCTCCGCGATGGTTACGGCCTCGCGGGCCGATCACCCTTCAAGGTGGTCAGCCTGGTCAACCGGCTTCGGCGAATACACCAAGAGGTCCGGCATAGCGGGGAGTAGCCCATCGAAACCCGCCGCCGGCATTCGCCATCATGGGTAAGAAGCATCGCAATCTGATCGGGCTGATCACGGCGCCCGAAAATCTGCGCGCCGCCTATCGCCTGGCTGCGCGCGGTAAGCGGATGACGCCGTCCTACCTGGAGTTCAAGGAGTTTGCCGAGGTTCACCTGGGCGAGCTGGCCGAGGAGTTGGCGACGGGCGCCTATCGCCCCGCGCCGCCGCGCACCTTCACGGTGTTTGAGCCAAAGCGTCGGCAGATCGAGGCGCTGTCGTTCCGTGATCGCGTTGCCCAGCACGCCTTGGTCGGGGTGATCGGGCCGATTTTTGAGGCGACATTCCTGCCGCGCACCTTCGCCTGTCGGCCCGGCCTTGGCGTCCACGCCGGGGTGCGGGTTTTGCAGTCCGACATGCGGCGCATGGGCGAGCCGCTCTATGCGCTCAAGACCGACTTCTCGAAATACTTCCACTCGATTGATCGGGCCGTACTGCATGGTCTGATCCGCAAAAAGATCACCTGTCGGGCCACGTTGGCGCTGGTCGACGCGATCACGCCGTCGGACGGCAAGGGCATTCCGATCGGCAGCCTGACCAGCCAGCTCTACGCCAACCTCTATGGCGCCCAGGTCGATCAATATCTGCAGCTCGATCGCGGGGTGAAGATGTGGGTCCGCTACATGGACGACATTGTCGTCCTGGACCGCGATCCAGCCCGGTTGCGGGCGCTCAGCGCCGACATGGCTGCCCTAGCCTGGGATCGCCTGGGTCTTCGGTTCAGCAAGTGGTCCGTGCAGCCGATCAGTCGGGGTGTGAACTTCCTGGGCTACCGGATCTGGCCGACCCACAAGCTCCTGCGCCGCCAGAGCGTTGCTCGCGCCAGGCGCGTCATTCGCCACCTGTCGGGTCGTGGCGACCACGAGCGTCTTGGGCGCTTCCTCGCTGCCTGGCTAGGCCATGCCCGCTGGGCTGACAGCCATAACCTCCTTCGATCCCTGAACCTGGAGTACGCCGATGTCGCCGCTCAATACCCGCGCTGACCTGGAGGCCCTGAGGGGCACGCCTGATTATGTGGAGGCCCTGAAATTGCTCAGAGGCTCCATGGTGGCCCTGGTGAATGTGGCCGCCTATCCCGAGGGCTACGTTGACCCTGGTTACGATGGGCCGGTCATTGAACCGGTTTGGCAGGAGATCGAGAGCCTAGAGGCCCTGGACCTGATCGGCATCGGCCGCGAGGAGTTCCTAGCCGCGTGCCAAGCCGCCGGCGTTGGTTAGGGTTTGTGACGGCTTCTGGGGGCGTTGAAGGGCGCTTCAATGGCCCTGGAAGTATTTTCAAACCCACTGCGAAACCATGTGTCCCGCGCTGCGAAACCAAGTGTCGCGCTACAACCGCGCCGAGTCAGCAGTCCCTTCCCCCTCCGTCGCCTGACGGCGACACCTCCCCCGCTAGGGGAGGATTTCAAAGCGCCCGCCAGCCGATGTCGTTGCGGTAGAACCCGCCCTTCAGACTGATCGTCCCCAGCGCCGCATAGGCGACATCCCGCGCCTCATGCAGGGTTGCGCCCAGGGCGCAGACGTTCAGCACCCGGCCGCCGGCGGCGACCAGTTGGCCCTGATCGTCCAGAGC
>Ga0209066_10002705_pt1 | contig 21133 bp, 20 predicted proteins | sample All_14_2_FD_187198 | JGI IMG/M metagenome (GOLD analysis project Ga0209066, IMG submission 187198) | Freshwater microbial communities in response to fracking from Pennsylvania, USA - Allegheny Zone_MetaG_DW_15 (SPAdes) (version 2) ... | reverse complement strand
TCGGCATGGGCCACTGACCCCCGGCCACACCAGCGGCCGCCCGCACAGCCACACGCACGACCGCGCGAGCGGGATCAGCCGCGCAGGCCGAGCACCGCGAGCACGTCGGCGAGGTCCCGGCCGGGGAGCGAGAGGTCGGCCTCCTCGCGCACGCGCGGCTTCGCGTCGAACGCGATCGAGAGCGCGGCGACGTCCATCATCCGCAGGTCGTTCGCGCCGTCGCCGATCGCGATCGTCCGCGACCGCGGCACGCCGAGCTCGTCCGCCCAGGCGAGCAGCGACTCGGCCTTCGCCGCCGCGTCGACGATCGCGCCGTCGACCTCGCCCGTGAGGCAGCCGTCGGCCGCACCGAGCCGGTTCGCCCGCCAGCGATCGAGCCCGAGCCGTGCGGCGAGCGGGTCGAGGACCTCGTGGAAGCCGCCGGAGACCGCCGCGATCGCACCGCCGGCCGCATGCACGCCGGCGACGAGCTCCGGCACGCCGCGGGTCACCCGCACCGCCGCGCGGACGGCGTCGAGGGCGTCGACGGGCACGCCGCGCAGCGTCGCGACCCGCTCGCGCAGGCTCGCCGCGAAGTCGAGCTCGCCGCGCATCGCCCGTGCCGTCACCTCGGCGACGAGCTCCCGGGTCCCCGCGCGGTCGGCGATGAGCTCGATGACCTCGTCCTCGATGAGCGTGGAGTCGACGTCGAGGACGACCAGGAACCGGCTCACGCGACGACGACGCCCTTGCCGACCACGGTGATGCCGCCATCGGTGACCGTGAAGCCGCGCAGGCGGTCGGCCTCGGCGTCAACGCCGATGCTCGCGCCAGGCGCGACGACGACGTCCTTGTCGAGGATCGTCCTGCGCACGGTGGCGCCCGCCCCGATGGTCGTCCGCTCGAACACGACCGCGTCCTCGACGACGGCCCCGGAGTCCACGGTCACGGACGAGCCGAGCACGCTGCGCTCCACCCGGCCGCCGGAGATGACGCAGCCGAGGCTCACGATCGAGTCGGAGACCGTTCCGGCGTTGCCCGCCGCGTCGCGCACGAACTTCGCGGGCGGGAGGTTCAGCTGCTGGCTGTAGATCGGCCAGTCGCGGTTGTAGAGGTTGAAGACGGGCAGGGCCGAGATGAGGTCCTGGTGCGCGTCGAAGAACGACTCGATCGTGCCGACGTCGCGCCAGTAGTAGCGGTCGCGCTCGGTCGCGCCGGGCACGTCGTTGCGGATGAGGTCGTAGACGCCGGCCTCGCCGCGCGCGACGAAGTCGGGCACGATGTCGCCGCCCATGTCGTGGTTGCTCTCCGGCACCTCGCCGTCGCGGAGCACCGCCTCGATGAGCGCGTCGGCGTCGAAGACGTAGTTGCCCATCGACGCGAGGACCTCGCCTGGCGCGTCGGCGAGGCCGACCGCTCGCTCCGGCTTCTCGAGGAACTGGGCGATCCGCTCGGGGTCATCCGGATCCTGCTCGATCACGCCGAACTGGTTGGCGAGCGCGATCGGCTGCCGGATCGCGGCGACCGTGCACGCCCGCCCCGAGGCGAGGTGGGCGTCGATCATCTGCGAGAAGTCCATCCGGTAGACGTGGTCGGCGCCGACGACGACGACGACGTCCGGCTTCTCGTCGCGGATGAGGTTGAGGCTCTGCAAGATCGCGTCGGCTGAGCCGGAGAACCAGCGCTTGCCGAGGCGCTGCTGGGCGGGCACCGACGCGACGTACGCGTGGAGCATGCTCGAGAGCCGCCAGGTCTGCGAGATGTGGCGGTCGAGCGAGTGCGACTTGTACTGCGTGAGCACGACGATCTGCCGCAGACCCGAGTTGATGAGGTTCGAGATCGCGAAATCGATGAGCCGGTAGTCGCCGGCGAACGGCACCGCCGGCTTCGCCCGATCGGCGGTCAGCGGCATCAGCCGCTTGCCCTCACCGCCGGCCAGCACGATGCCGAAGATCTTCTTCGATGCCATGAGGCAACTGTATGTCAGTCGAGGCATTCGCAGACCCGTACTAAAGTCCAACGAGTGCGCGTCGATCTGGTGACCAAGGAGTACCCGCCGGAGATCTACGGCGGGGCTGGGGTGCATGCGGCCGAGCTCGTGCGCGCGCTGCGCCGCACCGTCGACGTCGTGGTGCGCTGCTTCGGCGCCGCGCGGGACGAGCCTGGCGTCTACGCCTACGACGTGCCGCCGACGCTCACGCGCGCGAATGCCGCCATCGGCACGCTCGGCACCGATCTCGCGATCGCGCAGGACGTCGGCGGCGCCGACCTCGTGCACTCCCACACCTGGTATGCGAACGGCGCCGGCCGGATCGCGCAGCTGCTCCACGGCATCCCGCACGTCATCACCGCCCACAGCCTCGAGCCGCTGCGCCCGTGGAAGGCCGAGCAGCTCGGCGGGGGATACCGCGTGTCGAGCTGGATCGAGGCGGAGGCGTTCACGACGGCCGACGCGATCATCGCCGTGAGCGGCGGGATGCGCGACGACATCCTCCGCAGCTACCCGAGCATCGACCCCGGTCGCGTCCACGTGATCTACAACGGCATCGACCTCGAAGCGTGGCGCCCGGTGGACGACCGCGTGGTGCTCGCCGAGCACGGGATCGACCCCGATCGGCCGAGCGTCGTCTTCGTCGGCAGGATCACCAGGCAGAAGGGGCTGCCGTACCTCCTGCGCGCCGTCGCCTCGCTCCCGCGCGAGGTGCAGATCGTCCTCTGCGCCGGCGCGGCCGACACGCCGGAGATCCTCGCCGAGGTCGAGCGCGGCGTCGCCGCCCTGCGCGCGGAGCGCGACGGGGTCGTCTGGATCGAGCGCCACCTGCCCAGGCACGACCTCGCGGCGATCCTCACCGCGGCGACCGTCTTCGTCTGCCCCTCCGTCTACGAGCCGCTCGGCATCGTCAACCTCGAGGCGATGGCCTGCGAGACCGCGGTCGTCGGCACCGCGACCGGCGGCATCCCCGAGGTCGTGGCGGACGGCGTGACGGGGCGACTCGTGCCGATCGAGCAGGTGCAGGACGGCACCGGCACGCCCGTCGACCCCGATCGGTTCGTCGCCGATCTCGCCCGCGTGCTCGCCGAGACCCTCGCCGATCCCGCCGCGGCGGCGGCGATGGGCCGCGCCGGGCGCGAGCGGGCCGAGCGCGAGTTCTCCTGGGGCGCCATCGCCGCCGAGACCGAGGCGCTCTACCGCTCGCTCGTCTGATCCGACGGCTGCGCACGGCTAGGCTTGGGGATCATGACCAGCGTGCTCCAGTTCGACGACGTCACGGTGGTGCGAGGCGGCACCACCATCCTCGGACCCCTCGGCTGGACGGTCGAGCCGGACCATCGCTGGGTGATCCTCGGCCCCAACGGGGCGGGCAAGACGACCACCCTGCAGATCGCCGCCGCCCTCGAGCACCCGACCGCCGGCACGGCGACCGTGCTCGGCGACACGCTCGGCAAGGCCGACGTCTTCGAGCTGCGTCCGCGCGTCGGCTTCGCCTCCACCGCGATGGCCCGCCGTCTCCCGGCCGAGGAGCGCGTCCTCGACGTCGTGCTCACCGCCGCGCACTCGGTGACCGGGCGTTGGAACGAGGAGTACGAGGACATCGACGTGCGCCGCGCCCAGCGCGTGCTCGAGGAGTGGCGGCTCGGCCACCTCGCGGAGCGCCGCTTCGGCACGCTCAGCGACGGCGAGCAGAAGCGGGTCCAGATCGCCAGGGCCGTGATGACCGACCCGGAGCTGCTCCTGCTCGACGAGCCCGCCGCGAGCCTCGACCTCGGCGCGCGCGAGGAGCTCCTCGGGCTGCTCGGCGGCTACGCGAGCGCGCCGGACGCGCCCGCGATCGTCATGGTCACCCACCACGTCGAGGAGATCCCGCCCGGCTTCACCCACGCGCTGCTGCTCGCCGGCGGCGTCGCGGTGGCCGCCGGACCGCTCGACGAGGTCATCACCGGCGAGCAGCTCTCGGCGACCTTCGGCCTGCCGCTCACGGTCACGCGCGAGGGCGGCCGGTTCGCGGCGCGCGCCTCCTGACGGCGCGGGCAACCTCTGCTAGACTCGTTCGTCGGCCCGCGATCCTTCGCGCGCCCCGCAGCTTCCATCAGTCCGCGCCCAGCAAGGGAACCCCAATGAAGTCCGGCATCCACCCCGAGTACGCCCCCGTCGTCTTCCGCGACCTCGCCTCCGGCACCGCGTTCCTCACGCGCTCCACGGTCGGCAGCGGCAAGACGATCGAGTGGGAGGACGGCAACACGTACCCGGTCATCGATGTCGAGATCTCGTCGGAGTCGCACCCGTTCTACACGGGCAAGCAGCGCATCCTCGACTCGGCCGGCCGCGTCGAGAAGTTCAACCAGCGCTTCAAGGGCTTCGGCGGCAGCAAGTAAGCCCGGCGAGTCCTCCGCGACGGGATCGGCTTCGGCCGGTCCCGTCGTCGCATTCCGGGGACCGGCAGCACCGACCGTCGCCGGATGCCCGATCGAGCCGGATGCCGGGTCAGTCCAGGCGCCCGCCCGGCCACGCCGGCCGGTCCGAGACCCAGCCGGGATCGACGCTGCGGCGCATGTACGCGGCGAAGTCGGCCTGCTGCGCGGCAGCCCAGACGACCTGCAGCTCGTGCAGCTGCATCGCGGTGAGCGGCTCGTCGCGCGGGTAGGCCCTCGCGATCGCCTGCGCGACCCTCGCGGCCGCGATCGCGTCGGCCCCGGCGTCGTGGGCGTCGTCGAGCGCGACGCCGTAGTGCGCCGCGGCGAGCTCGAGCGTCCGCTTGCCCTTGCGGTAGCGATCGACCTGCTTGTCGATGATGAGCGGATCGACGACAGGCGCCGGCTCGGCGATCGGCTCGACGCCGTGGCGGACGGCCTCGTGGGCGAGCAGCGAGAGGTCGTAGGCGGCGTTGTAGACGGTGAGCCCGACGCCGCGGTCGAGGACCTCCCGCACGGCCGCGACGATCTCCGGCACGGCGACGGCCGCTGGCGAGCCCTCGGCGCGCGCGCGCTCGGTCGTGATGCCGTGGATCGCGGCCGCTCCCTCCGGGATCTCGATCCCCGGGTCCACGAGCCAGTCGCGGCGCGCGACCACCTCGCCGTCGGCGTCGAGCTCGGCGACGCACGCGGAGACGATCCGCGCGCTGCGGACGTCGACTCCCGTCGTCTCGAGGTCGAAGGCGGCGATCGTGCCGTACCAGGGGGCGGTCATCAGCCGAGCCGCAGCCAGTACCAGCCCTGCGCGCCCAGGGTGAGCTCGAGCGTGCCGTCCTCGGCCACGGCGGGGAACGGTCCGCCGCTGAGGAGGTCGGTCGTCGACGCGCCGGCGTCCTCGGGCAGCCGCAGCCGCACCGAGACGGGCGAGTGCGCGAAGCTGAACACGCAGAGCACGCGCTCGCCCTGCTCGAAGAGCACCCCGTCGGAGCCGGGGTAGTCGCGCACGAAGGCGAGCACCGAGCCGTGGTCGGCCTCGACGACGGAGAGCGACCCGAGCCCGAACACCGGGTGCGCCTTCCGCAGGTGCAGCATCCCGCGCACCCAGTGCAGCAGCGATCGCGACTGCGCGAGCTGCGCCTCGACGTTCACCTGCTGGTAGTGGTAGACGAGCGACTGCACGACCGGGAGGTAGAGCTTGCCCGGGTCGGCCGAGGAGAATCCGGCGTTGCGATCCGGCGTCCACTGCATCGGCGTGCGCGAGGCGTCGCGATCGTCGAGCCAGATGTTGTCGCCCATCCCGATCTCGTCGCCGTAGTAGAGGAACGGGCTGCCGGCGAGCGAGAAGAGCAGCGCGTGCGCGAGCTCGATCTCGTCGCGCGTGTTGTCGAGCAGCGGCGCGAGGCGGCGGCGGATGCCGACGTTGGAGCGCATCCGCGGGTCGTATGCGTACCAGCCGTACATCGCCTGGCGGTACTCCTCGTTCACCATCTCGAGCGTGAGCTCGTCGTGGTTGCGCAGGAACACCCCCCAGGCGGCCCAGCTCGGCACCTCGGTCTGCTCCGAGAGCACCCGGACGAGCTCGGCCGCGTCCTGCGACCGCAGCGAGTAGAAGATCCTCGGCATCACCGGGAAGTCGAGCGCCATGTGGCACTCGGGCGCCTCCTCGGTCCCGAAGTACTTCGCGGTCTCCGCCGGCCACTGGTTCGCCTCGGCGAGGAGCATCCGACCCGGGTACTCCTGCTCGACCATCGCGCGGATCTCGCGGATGAACGCGTGGGTCGGCGGCTCGGACTCGCCGGTGCCCTCCTCGGACTCGAAGAGGTAGGGGATCGCGTCCAGGCGCATCCCGTCGACGCCGAGATCGAACCAGAAGCGGAAGACCCGCAGGATCTCCTCGCGCACCGACGGGTTCTCGTAGTTGAGGTCGGGCTGGTGCGAGAAGAACCGATGCCAGAAGTACTGGCGGCGCACGGGGTCGAACGTCCAGTTCGAGTCCTCGGTGTCGGTGAAGATGATCCGGACGTTGGGGTAGCCCTCGTCCGTGTCTCGCCAGACGTAGTAGTCGCCGTACGGCCCCTCCGGGTCGCTGCGGGACTGCTGGAACCACTCGTGCTGGTCCGAGGTGTGGTTGAGCGGGAAGTCCATGACGATGCGCATGTTGCGCTCGTGCGCCTTCGTGACGAGCTCGCGGAACTCGTCGATCGTGCCGAAGTCGGGCAGCACCGACGTGAAGTCGGACACGTCGTATCCGCCGTCGCGCAGCGGCGACCGGTAGAACGGCGGCACCCAGAGGGCGTCGACGCCGAGCCACTGGAGGTAGTCCAGCTTCTCCGTGAGCCCCTTGAGGTCGCCGGAGCCGTCGCCGTTCGAGTCGGCGAAGGCGCGGACCATGACCTCGTAGAAGACGGCGCGGCGGTACCACTGGCGGTCGAGGGCCAGGCCGGGGAGCTGGATCGGTGCGGTGAAGGACATCGGCTGCGATTCTATGGCCCCGTTTATGATCGACCCGTGACCCTCGCCTCGCCGTACGCCGCCGAGCTCGCGCGGATCCCGGTGCGGGTCCACGAGACCGAGGTCGCCGGCGCGCGCACGCGATGGTGGGAGTACGGCCCCGAGGACGCGGCGCACACCATCGTGGCGGTGCACGGCTACCGCGGCGACCACCACGGACTCGAGCCCGTCGTGGCCCAGCTGCCGGACGTCCGCGTCATCATGCCCGACCTCCCCGCCTTCGGCGGCTCAGCGCCGCTGCCGGTCGCGCACACGGTCGAGGCCTACGCGGACTGGCTCGTCGCCTTCGTCGCGGCCGTCACCGCGGGCGACGCCGCCACGGGCCCGGCCGCCACGGGCCCGGTCGTCGTGCTCGGCCACTCCTTCGGCTCGATCGTCGTCGCCGCCGCGCTCGAGCGCGGGCTCACCGCCGACCGGGTGATCCTCGTGAACCCCATCGCGGCACCGGCGCTCGCCGGGCCGAAGGGGCTCCTCAGCCGGCTCACCCTCGGCTACTACCGCGTCGCGGGGGCGCTGCCGACGCGCGCCGGCGACGCCCTGCTCGGCAGCCCGGTGATCGTGCGGTTCATGAGCGTCGCGATGGCCAAGACGAAGGACCGGGAGCTCCGCCGCTGGATCCACGCGGAGCACGACCGCTACTTCTCCGACTACGCGACCCCGACGACCGTCGTCGAGGGCTTCGAGGCGTCGATCAGCGACCACGTGCACGCGCACGTCGCCGCATTCGCCGTGCCGACGCTGCTCATCGGCGCCGCCGAGGACCAGATCACCTCGCAGCGCGACCTGCGCGCACTCCACGACGCGATCCCCGGATCCGAGCTCGTCGTGCTCGACGGCGTCGGCCACCTCATCCACTACGAGAAGCCGGGGGAGGCCGCGGCCGCCATCCGCGCGTTCCTCGGGGCCCCCGCGGCGGGCACCGACGCATGACGGCCCGCGCCTGGCGCGGACCGGCGCCCGCGTGGGTCGATGGCGCGACCAGGATCCTCTTCGACTGCCGATACACCCGGCTGCAGCGCCACGACGGGATCAGCCGCTACACGGAGCGGCTCGTCACCGAGCTCGGCGCTCGGCACCCGGTCGTCATGCTCGTCTCCGACGAGCGACAGCTCGCGATGCTGCCAGCGCTGCCGTGGACGCTCGGGCCATCGCCGACCTCGGCCCTCGAGCCGATCATCGCGCCGCGGGCGATCAACCGGCTCGAGCCGGACGTCGTCTTCACGCCCATGCAGACCATGGGCCCGCTCCTGCGGCGCTACCCGCTCGTCACGACCGTCCACGACCTCATCTACTACGCGCATCCGACCCCGCCGCGCGACCTGCCGGCGCCGGTCCGCGCGATCTGGCGGCTGTACCACACGACCCCGGCGTTCCAGCGGGGGCTGCTCGGCCTCGCGGACGCCCACGTGACGATCTCGGCGACGACCCGCGACCTCATGCTCGCGCATCGGATGTCGCGTCATCCGATCCACGTCATCCCCAACGGGGTGGCCCACCTCGACCCGCCACCGCGGCGGACGCCGCCCGCGGGCCGGGACGTGCTCTACATGGGCTCGTTCATGCCGTACAAGAACGTCGAGACGCTCGCCGCCGCCATGGCACTGCTGCCCGGCTGGCGCCTCAGGGTGCTCAGCAGGGCATCCGAGGCCGAGCAGGAGCGCCTGCGGCGCGCCGCGGGCGCGGGGGTCGTGGAGTTCCTCGGCGGGGTGAGCGACGAGGCGTACGCGGCGGCGCTCGCCGAGGCCCGAGTGCTCGCGACGGCGTCCCGTGACGAGGGGTTCGGGCTCCCGGTCGTCGAGGCGATGGCGGCCGGCACGCCGGTGGCGATCGCCGACATCGCCATCTTCCGCGAGATCGCGGGCCAGGCGGCCTCGTACTTCGATCCCGACTCGGCGGCGGATGCGGCCCGCGCCATCCGCGAGCTCGCCGACGACGCCCTGTGGCGCCGCCGCAGCGCCGAGGGTCTCGCGCGCTCGCGCGACTTCGACTGGGGGACCGCCGGGGCGTCGCTGCTCGCCGTGCTCCTCGACGTCGCATCGACGAGCCGCCGCGCACGGTAGCGTTGACCATCGTGCCGACGACCTCCCGCATCCTCGCCTACATCGGAATCGGCGTGGTCGCCGGCTTCCTCTCCGGACTCTTCGGCGTCGGGGGCGGGGTGCTCATCGTGCCGGCACTCGTCATGCTGCTGCAGTTCGACCAGAAGCGCGCGTCCGGCACCTCGCTGCTCGCCGTCGCCCCCATCGCGATCGTCGGCATGCTCGCCTACCTCTCGACCGGTCACGTGGACTGGACGATCGGCATCCCGCTCGCGATCGGCATGGTGGCCGGCGGGGTGCTCGGGAGCTGGCTGCTGAGCCGGCTGCCGACGCTCGTGATCACCTGGATCTTCATCGTCGTGCTCGCCGGGATCGCGATCCGGCTGTTCTTCGAGGAGCCCGTCCGCGGCGTCGCCCACAGCGTCGACCTCCTCGGCATGGTGCTCCTCGTGCTCTTCGGCGTCTTCGTCGGCACCCTCTCCGGCCTCGTCGGCGTCGGCGGCGGCGTCATCATCGTGCCGTCGCTCATCGTCTTCTGGGGGATCGGCGACCTCATCGCGAAGGGCGCCTCGCTCGTCGCGATGGTGCCGAGCTCGATCACGACGTCGGTGCAGAACCTCGCGCGACGCAACGCCGACCTCGTCGCCGGGCTGACGATCGGGATCCCCGGGGCGATCATGACCTTCCCCGGGTCGTGGACGGCGGCGGCGATCGACGCCCGCCTCGGCGCGATCCTCTTCGGGGTCTTCCTGCTCATCGTCGCGGCGCAGCTCACGGTGCGCACGCTGCGGCGGATGCGCAAGGCCTGATCGCGCATCCGCCGCAGCGCCGCACGTCAGAACAGGGCGGTCAGCGTCTCGACGATGCGGTCGCGCGTGTCTGGGCCGACGCCGCCGAGGTTCACCGCAGAGACGAGCACGACCGTCGAGCCGTACCGGACCGACGCCTGCTCGTTGACGACGACCCCATCCTGCGCCGTCGTGAAGACCCCTTCGTCGCCGACCCCGGCGATCTCGTCGGCGACGGCGCCGTCATCCGGGGCGAGCTCGGCGACCGAGCGCGCCTCCGCGATGTCGGCGACCGCCGTGTCCTCGGAGCGGTGCTCACGGAACTGGAGCACGATGGAGAGCCCGAGCCCGCTGTCGGTCTCGTTCCAGCCGCACTCCCACAGGATGCCGCCGTCGCCACCGCCCTCGATCACGAGGTTCGCGTCCGTGTCGACGAACGGCACGCCCCAGATCGCCGAGAGCGCATCGCCGGTCGTGAACGAGCAGTCGGCGTCGGCCCCGACCGTCTGCTCGGGCAGGGCCAGTCGCGTCGTGGACTCCGACGCGTCGGGCGTCGCGGTGTCGTTCGAGCCGGTGCTGCTCGAGCCCGCACCGTCGGGATCGGCCGCGGCGCAGCCGACGAGCGAGAGCGCGAGCAGGGTGCCGACGGCGACGCCGCCGAACGCGAGACGGGACATGGACACGGGTGCCTCCTCCTGGTCATGACGCCGTCGTTCGGCGTCATCGAGGCGACGCCGTGACCGCCCCGGGAGGTTGACAGCGCGATCGCGACGGCGACGCGATCCGGACGACCGGGCGATCGGGCTCAGAGGGCCGCGGCGCGGTCCGCCACATCCGGCGCGTCGAAGCGGTCGTCGAAGGCGACGAGCTCGAGCGCGCCGTCGCGGTGGCGCAGGGAGTGGGCCGAGAGGTTCCTGATCGCGGGGAAGGCGGTGTCCGGCGCCAGCCGACCGAGCACCGAGCGGATCGCTCCACCGTGCGAGACGATGAGCAGCGACTCGCCGGGATACGCGGCCGCGAGCTCGAGCACGGCCGGGACGACCCGCGCCGCGACCTCCTCGCGGGTCTCACGGCCCTCGACGGGCGTGTCGCCGGGGAAGGCGACGTCGTACTCGCGGAAGAGCATGCCCTCCGCGATCCCGTAGCGGCGCTCGACGAGCTCCGGATGCGTCGTCGGCGCCGGCAGGCCGAGGCGGTCGGCGATGATCGCGCCCGTCTCGATGGCGCGGCCGAGCGTCGAGGTGACGACGCGATCCCATGGCACGCGCGCGAAGCGCTCCGCCGCCTCCCGCGCCTGCGCGCGGCCGGTCTCGTTGAGCGGAATGTCCGTCGTGCCCTGGACGAGCCCCTGTCGATTCCAGTCGGTCTCGCCGTGGCGCACGAGTGCGATCATCATGACTCGATCCTCGCAGGCCTCGGGCTCAGCCGAGGAGTCCGTCGCGGATCGCGGTGAGCAGCGGCGAGGTCCCGCCGTCGAGCTTCACGGTCGCGCGCGCGTCGGCCTTCGTGGCGCCCCGGTTCACGATGACGACCGGGATGCGCCGGCGTCTGGCGATCTCCACCATGCGGATGCCGCTGTTGACGACGAGCGAGGAGCCCGCGACGAGCAGCGCGTCGGCCGCCGCGACGAGCGACGCGGCCTCGGCGAACTTCAGCTGCGGCACGAACTCGCCGAAGAAGACCACATCCGGCTTGAGGATGCCGCCGCAGACCGAGCAGTCCGGCACGATCATCCGGTCCGAGTCGGTGACGGCGACGTCGCCGTCGGGGGAGAGCTCGCGGAACGCATCCGACTCGAGCCACGGATTCGCCGCGGTCATGCGCACGGCGATGTCCTCGCGGGCGAAGGACTGCCCGCACGTCAGGCAGTGCACGGTGTGCATAGAGCCGTGGATGTCGACGACGCGGCGCGTGCCGGCCTTCACGTGGAGTCCGTCGACGTTCTGGGTGACGACGCCGTCGATCACCCCGGCGGCCTCGAGCTCGGCGAGCACGAGGTGCCCCGTGTTCGGCGCCGCGGCGGCGAACATCCGCCAGCCGAGGTGCGATCCCGCCCAGTAGCGCTTGCGGAAGCGCTCGTCGGCGACGAACTGCTGGAACGACATCGGGGTGCGCACGGGCGTGCCGCGGCCACGGTAGTCGGGGATGCCGGAGTCGGTGGAGATGCCGGCGCCCGTGAGCACCGCGACGGTGCGGTCGCGCAGGAGCTCCACGGCGGCGTCGAGCTCGGGAAGCCCGGCGAGGCGGCGGCGCTGCGATCGCATCGTGATCGGCACGGGTCCTCCTCTCGCACGCCAGCGTACGTCGCCCGCTTTTCGGGCATGTTTCGGCCGCGCGGCGATCGCGCGGCGGCGGCATGCGAGGCTGGGGGCGTGGACCTCGTGCGACTCGACCCCGGCCAGGGCGCCGACGGGCTCGGCGACCCTCGACTGGCCGACTACGCGAACCTCACCGACGTGGCGCTGCGCCGACGGATCGAGCCGGCCGGCGGGCTCTACATCGCGGAGTCGGCGAAGGTGCTCGCGAGGGCCCTCGCCGCGGGGCATCGGCCGCGATCGGTGCTCGTCGCCGCCGGCAGGGAGGCCGAGGCCATCGCCGTGCTCGACGCCGCCGGCGCCGACGCGCCCGTGCTCGTCGGCGCCCCCGAGACGCTCGAGGCCGTCACCGGATACGACGTGCACCGCGGGCTCCTCGCCGCCATGCACCGGCCCGCGCTGCCGGATCCCGCCGACCTCATCGCGACCGCGCGGCGGATCGTCGTGCTCGAGGACATCGTCGAGCACACGAACGTCGGCTCGGTGTTCCGCTCGGCGGCCGCGCTCGGGGCCGATGCGGTGCTCGTGACGCCCCGCTGCGCCGACCCGCTCTACCGGCGCAGCGTGCGCGTGAGCATGGGCACCGTCTTCCAGGTGCCGTGGACACGCATCCCGTGGCCTGCCGGGTATGCGCTGCTGCGGGAGCACGGGTTCGCGCTCGCCGCCCTCGCGCTCGCCGACGACGCCGTCGACCTCGACGCGCTCGCCGCCGATCCGCCCCACCGCCTCGCGCTGCTCCTCGGCACCGAGGGCGACGGGCTGAGCCGCCGCGCGCTCGGCGAGGCCGACATGCTCGTGACGATCCCCATGGCCGGCGGGGTCGACTCGCTCAACGTCGCCGCGGCGGCCGCCGTCGCGATGCACGCCACGCGCCTCCGGGACTAGGATCGGGCCACCCGACGCGCTCCGACGGCACGGCCTCGACCGGCCCGTCGGGCGCCGACCGCTCGACGACGAACGGAGCCGACCATGGCGCGCTCGGCCGACCCTACCCCCACCGTGCCCCAGCCGGTCCTCTCCGGCAAGGGACTCGCCTCGGGCACCCTGGGACTCGTCGGCTCGACCGTGATCGGGCTCGCCTCGACGGCACCGGTGTACTCGCTCGCGGCGACGCTCGGCTTCGTCGTGCTCGCGGTCGGGGCGCAGGCGCCGATCGCCTTCATCCTCGCCTTCGTGCCGATGTTCTTCGTCGCGTTCGCCTACCGGGAGCTCAACCGCGCCGTCCCGGACTGCGGCACGACCTTCACCTGGGCCACGAAGGCCTTCGGCCCGTGGGTCGGCTGGATGGGCGGCTGGGGCGTCGCCGTCGCCGGCATGGTCGTGCTCGCGAACCTCGCCCAGATCGGCGGCAAGTACCTCTGGCTCCTCGTCGCCCCCGACCTCGCCGACAACGAGGTCGTCGTCACCGCGACCGGCGTCGTGTTCATCGCCGTGATGACCCTCATCAGCTACCGGGGCACCGAGATCGGCGAGCGGCTGCAGAACGTGCTCCTCGGCATCCAGTACCTCGCGCTCGCCGTCTTCGTCGTCGCCGTGATCATCGCCTTCGCGACGGGCACGGCGCCGGAGGGCGCGACCGCGCCGAGCCTGAGCTGGTTCGATCCGTTCGCCTTCGGCGACTTCTCCTCGTTCGTCGAGGCGATCCTGCTCGCGCTCTTCATCTACTGGGGCTGGGACACGTGCCTCGCCCTGAACGAGGAGACGAAGGACCCCGAGCGCACCCCTGGCCGCGCGGCGATCCTCTCGACCGTGATCCTGCTCGTGACCTACGTCGGCGTCACGGTGGCCGCGATGGCCTACGCCGGACTCGGCGACACCGGGCTCGGCCTCGGCAACGCGAGCAACGCCGAGGACGTCTTCTTCGCCCTCAAGGACGTGCTCATGGGCCCGCTCGCGCCGCTGCTCGTCATCGCCGTCATGGTCTCGGCGATCTCGTCGACCCAGACGACGATCCTGCCGACCGCACGCGGGACGCTCGCGATGGCCGCGTACCGGGCGCTCCCGAAGCGCTTCAGCCGGGTGCACCCGAAGCACCACACGCCCGCCTTCTCGACGATCGTCATGGGCATCGTCGCCACGGTCTTCTACGTCGGGATGACGATCATCAGCGAGGACTTCCTCTCCGACACGATCCTCTCGCTCGGGCTCGCGATCGCGTTCTACTACGCGATCACCGGCTTCGCCTGCGTCTGGTTCTTCCGACGCGAGCTCTTCACGAGCGCCTCGAACGTCGTGGTCAAGTTCCTCTTCCCGCTGCTCGGTGCGCTCATGCTCACGGGCGCCTTCGTCGTCTCGGCGATCGACATGTTCTCGGTGGACTACGGCTCGACGGTGCTCTTCGGCGTCGGCGGCGTCTTCGTCATCGGCGTCGGCTCGCTCGCGCTCGGCGTCGTCCTCATGATCGTCTGGTCGTGCTTCCCGAGGGCGAGGCCGTTCTTCCGCGGCGAGACCCTGAACGAGACCACCGAGGTGCTCGTGCCCGAGGAGGTCGCCCCAACGCGCCGCTCGGTCGACGGCGGCATCGCCTGAGCGGCGGCGCAGGCGCGCTGTCGTAGCATCGCCTGGTGGCGTCGGGCACGGAGGGCAGGCAGCGTCGGGCGACCTACGTGCGGCGCCGGATCGCGGCCGGCGCCATCGCCGTCGCCGTGCTCGGAGTCGGCATCTACACGCCGGTCACGCTCCTCGCACCCGTGCCGACGGTCGCCGCGGAGGTCGCCCCGGTCGCCGAGCAGGCGCAGCCGGCCGCCGCGGTGGCGACGCCGGGATTCGGCGTCTCGGGCATCGCGGCGATCGACGAGCCCGGGGTGCTCGCGGCGGTCGACGACGGCGCCGCGCACCCGATCGCGTCGATCTCGAAGACGATCACCGCGCTCGTCGTGCTCCAGGCCAAGCCCATGACCGCGGACGACGACGGTGCGACGATCACGCTCACGGAGCAGGATGCGGCGTTCTCGGACTGGCAGGCCGCGAACGGCGGCAGCGCCGAGCCCGCAACGGCCGGCGTCGTGATGACGCAGCGCGACGTGCTCGAGCTCATGCTCCTGCCCTCCGCGAACAACTACGCCCAGACGCTCGCCGCGTGGGCCTTCGGCAGCGAGGCCGCCTACGTGGACGCGGCGCGCGCGTGGCTCGTCGAGCACGGGATGACCTCGACCACGATCAACGACGCCTCCGGCTACGACGACGGCAACGTGAGCACCGTCACCGACCTGCTCACCCTCGGTCGGCTCGTGCTCGCCGATCCGGTGCTCGCCCCGATCGTCGGCTCGACGTCGGCCGACGTGCCGGACATCGGCACGATCGTGAACTCGAACGCGCTGCTCGGCACCGACGGCGTCGACGGGATCAAGACCGGCACCGCGCCGCTCGCCGGCGCGTGCCTGCTCTTCTCGGCGGATCTCGCGATCGGCTCGCAGACGGTCACCGTCGTCGGCGTCGTCCTCGGCGGCGCGAGCCATGCCGAGCTGCGCGAGAGCGTGACCGCGCTCATCCGCAGCGTCGCCGCCGGCTACCGGGAGGTGCCGGTCGTGACCGCGGGCGCGGCGTACGCGGACTACGGCCAGGTCTGGGGCGACACCGCCGACGCCGTGGCGGCCGAGGACGCGACGCTGCTCGTGTGGTCGGACACGCCGATCACGACGACGGTCGCCGTCGAGCCGGTGAGCCTCGCCGACGCCGGAGCGGAGGTCGGGTCGGTCACCGTCCACGCCGGCACACGGAGCATCAGCGTGCCGCTCGTCCTCGACGCGACCATCGACGACCCCGGTCCGTGGTGGCGCCTGACGAACCCCGGGCGGCTCTGACCCTCCGGCTCAGGAGGCGTCGACCTCGCCGACCGGCTGGAATGCCGGCCGCTTCGGCTGCACGCCGTCGCCAGAGGACTGGTGACGGATCCGACGGAGCACCCACGGCACGAGGTGCTCGCGGGCCCAGCCGATGTCCTCGACGCGCGCCTGACGCCACGACACGGCCGGCAGCGGCTCGGGCTTCAGCGGCTCGAGGTCGTTCTCGACGTTGAGCGCGCCGAGCGCCATCCGCGCAATCGTGTGGTGGCCGATGGGGGAGAAGTGCAGGCGGTCCTGCGCCCACATCCGCGGGTCGGAGAGCTCGCGCAGCGACCACATGTCGGCGACGATCGCGTCGTGCTTCGCGGCGAGCCAGCGGACGTTCTCGTTGTAGATCGCGACCTTGCCGCGGATGGTGCGCAGCACCGGGGTCATGCCGATGTCCGGCCCGTTGAAGACGACGACCGTGGCGTCGTCGCGGCGCAGCGTGCCCACGAGCTCCTCGAGGCGCCCGGCGACCTCGTCGGGGTCGGTGCCGGGACGGAGGATGTCGTTGCCGCCGGCCGAGACGGTGATGAGGTCGGGGGCGAGCTCGAGCGCCGCCTCGACCTGCTCGTCGCGGATCTGCTGCAGCAGACGGCCGCGGATCGCGAGGTTCGCGTAGGCGAAGTCGTCCGACGAGGAGGCGAGCACCTCGGCGACGCGGTCGGCCCACCCGCGGTGACCTCCGGGGCTGCGGGGCTCCGGGTCGCCGATGCCCTCGGTGAAGGAGTCGCCGATCGCCACGTACCGGCGCCACGGGTGCTGCTGCGTCATGGGTCCAGCATCGCTCACCCGGACGAGGATGCGCCAGTCGGCGGCGTGCCCGGGCCGACGCCGAGTCCCCAGATCCCCCATTCGGGGGACATCCGTGACAGGATCGACGCGCGGTGCCCGATCCGCGGGCGCCACGAAACGATCGGAGGTCCACATGGACCTGAGCTTCCTCGGATGGATCGTCGTCGGCCTCGGTGCCGGCGCCCTCGCGAAGCTGATCCTGCCAGGCAAGCAGAGCGGCGGCTGGATCATCACGCTGCTGCTCGGCGTCGTCGGGGCCCTGCTCGGCGGGTTCCTCGGCACGTTCATCGGCATCCAGGGCCAGGGCGTGTTCAACATCTGGACGTGGGTGCTCGCGGTCGGCGGCGCCATCATCGTGCTGCTGATCTACGGCCTCATCACGCGCAAGCGCCGCTGAGCCGCGGCGGCAGCCCGCTGTCATCCGATCCTGAGAGGATCGGCGCATGGGCAAGCAGGACGGTCGCGACCGGGTCGTCAGCGACGACGACGTCGACGACACCGGCGCGACCGTCCTCCACGCCGACCTCGACGCGTTCTTCGCCTCGGTCGAGCTCCTCGATCGCCCGGACCTGCGGGGGCGGCCCGTCATCGTCGGGCATGAGTGGGGCCGAGGCGTCGTCACGGCCGCGACCTACGAGGCGAGGGCGTTCGGCGTGAACTCGGCGATGCCGATGGCGCTCGCCCTGCGCCGCTGCCCCCAGGCCGTCGTGCTCAGGCCGCACTACGACCGGTATCAGCACTACTCGCGGATCTTCTTCGAGCTCTGTCACGAGCTCACCCCGGTCGTCGAGTCGGTCGGGATCGACGAGGGCTTCCTCGACGTCGCCGGGGCCGCGAAGGCCGTCGGATCGCCGAAGCTCGCCGCCGCGAGGCTCCGGGAGCGGATGCGCGCGGAGACCGGCCTCGTCGTCTCCGTCGGCGCCGCCGCGACGAAGTTCGTCGCCAAGCTCGCCTCCGGGCGGGCCAAACCGGACGGACTGCTCGTCGTACCGCCCGCTGGCACCATCGCCTTCCTGCACCCGCAGCCGATCTCGGCGCTCTGGGGCGTCGGCGCCAAGACCGAGGAGCGCCTGCGCACTCGCGGCTACGCGACCGTCGGCGACGTCGCCGCCGCATCGATGCCGGCGCTGCGCCGCGCCGTCGGGGAGGCCGCGGCGACGAAGCTCCACGAGCTCGCCTGGGGGATCGATCCCCGGCGCGTGATCCCGGGGCACGACGAGAAGAGCATCGGCCACGAGGTCACCTTCGACCACGACATCGCCGACCCGGTCGCGCTGCGTCGCGAGCTGCTGCGACTCTCGGACGACGTCGCGGTGCGGCTCCGCCGCGCCGGGGTCTCGGCGCGCACCGTCGCGCTGAAGCTGCGCTACGCCGACTTCACGACGGTCACCCGGTCGAGGACGCTCGCGACGCCGAGCGACCTCGCGAAGGTGCTCCACGAGGAGACCGTCGCGCTCCTCGCCGGCCTCGAGCCGCTCGCCGCCCCGGTGCGCCTCATCGGGGTGCGCGGCGAGCAGCTCGTGCGCGACGGCGGGCAGTCGACGCTCTGGGAGGAGGCGCCGGGCTGGCGGGAGGCCGAAGGGGTCATGGACGCGGCGCGCGAGCGCTTCGGTCGCGCGGCGGTGCGGCCGGCCTCGCTCATCGGGCTCGAGGCGAAGGAACGCCCCAAGCTCACCCAGCGCGACTGACCGGGATCCCCGCCGCGGGCGCCGGGTGTCGTCGGCGCCGGTTACCATCGACCATCGTGACTGACGCCCGCCCCGTGCCCACCGCGGCGGTCCAGCACCTCCCTCCCGCCTATCCCGAGCGTGCCCCGCGCGGCACGGCGGCCCTCCTGCGGGCGTGGCAGGCGGAGGCGATCGACGCGTACTTCGCGCGCGAACCGCGCGACTTCCTCGCCGCCGCGACACCCGGCGCCGGCAAGACGACCTTCGCGCTGCGGCTCGCCGTCGAGCTGCTCTCGCGGCGCACCGTCGACCGCATCACGATCGTCGCGCCCACCGAGCACCTCAAGGTGCAGTGGGCAGACGCGGCCCACCGCGTCGGCCTCCACATCGATCCCGCCTACCGCAACGGCGAGGGCTGGGGCGGCCGGCGCATGCACGGGATGGTCGTCACCTACGCCCAGGTCGCCGCCGACGCGGCGCTGCACCGGCGCATCACCGACTCGGGGCGCAGCCTCGTCATCCTCGACGAGGTGCACCACGGCGGCGACGCGCGCAGCTGGGGCGACGCGGTGCGCGAGGCGTTCCACTCGGCGCAGCGGCGCCTCTCGCTCACCGGCACGCCGTTCCGCAGCGACGACTCGCCGATCCCGTTCGTCGAGTACGCCCCGGACGAGCGCGGCGTGCGGCTCTCGGTCTGCGACTACCGCTACGGCTACGGGCGGGCCCTGCGCGACGGCGTGGTGCGCCCGGTCGTCTTCTTCGCCTACGCCGGTCGGATGCGGTGGCGCACGAAGCAGGGCCACGAGATGGAGTCGAGGCTCGGCGAGCCGGACACGAAGGACGTCACCTCGCAGGCGTGGCGGACGGCCCTGGACCCCGCAGGCGAGTGGATCCAGTCCGTCATGCGCGCCGCCGACCGGCGCCTCAGCGAGGTGCGGCACGCGATCCCCGACGCCGGGGGACTCGTCATCGCCACCGACCAGCGCGCCGCGCGCGCCTACGCCGAGGTCCTCGAATCGATCTGCGGCGAGGCGCCGGTGCTCGTGCTCTCGGACGAGCCCGACTCCTCGGCGCGCATCGAGGCCTTCTCGGCGGGCGACCAGCGCTGGCTCGTCGCGGTCAGGATGGTCTCCGAGGGCGTCGACGTGCCGAGGCTCGCGGTCGGCGTCTACGCGACGAACGCCTCGACGCCGCTCTTCTTCGCCCAGGCGATCGGCCGCTTCGTGCGCGCGCGCCGGCGCGGCGAGACCGCGTCCGTGTTCCTGCCGAACGTGCCGGTGCTCACCGCCCTCGCCGCCGAGCTCGAGCGGGAGCGCGACCACGCGCTCGACGTCGCGCGGGAGGAGGACGAGGAGCTGCTGCTCGACGACGACCTCCTCGAGGCGGCGAACCGCGAGCAGGACGGCGCGGACGCCATGGAGGAGTTCACCTGGGCCGCGCTCGAGTCGGAGGCGAACTTCGACCGCGTGCTCTTCGACGGCGACGAGTACGGATTCGCCGCGTTCACCGGCAGCGACGACGAGCTCGACTTCCTCGCGATGCCCGGGCTGCTCGAGCCGGAGGAGGTGCGCGCCGCGCTCCGGTTCCGGCAGCAGCGGCAGGCGCGGCGCTCCGAGCACCGGCCAGCCGACTCGGCGCCGCCGGCGATGCACCGCACGCTCAAGGAGCAGCGGGCGCTGCTGAACTCGCTCGTCTCGGTCCGCGCGAAGCTCACCGGCCAGCCGCACGGACACGTGCACGCGGAGCTGCGGCGCATCTGCGGCGGACCCGTCGTCGCGCAGGCGACGGTCGCGCAGCTCCAGGCCCGCATCGACCACCTCAGGGGCACGCTGCGCTCCTGAGCGGCGGCGCGCGAGCGCGAGGCGTCGACGACCGGACGTCGCGCGAGCGCGATACGCCGACTACCGGAAGTCGCGCGAGCGCGATACGCCGACTACCGGAAGTCGCGCGAGCGCGATACGCCGACTACCGGAAGTCGCGCGAGCGCGAGGCGCTAACTACCGGAAGTCGCGCGAGCGCGTCTTCGGCGCCATGCGCAGCGGCTCGACGCCGTCCGCGACGACGTTGATCACCCCCTGGGGCGAGCGCTCGAGCATCCCGCGCACGACGAGCGCCGGCGCCTCGCGCAGGACGCGGCGATGCCGCCCCCAGAAGCCGACGCCGCAGATGATGTTCGCCATCCCGGTCTCGTCCTCGAGGTTCACGAAGGTGATCCCGCTCGCCGTCGCCGGCCGCTGGCGGTGCGTGACCACGCCGGCGACCTGGACGCGGCGGCCGGACTCGGCGGTCGCGAGCCCGGCGACGGTGAGGATGCCGCGCTCGGCGAGCTCGGCGCGCAGGTGCGCGACCGGGTGGCTGTCGGGCGAGAGCCCCGTCGCCCAGAGGTCGGCGATGAGCTCGTCGACCGCGGAGCGGTCGTCGAAGAGCGGCGGCTGCACGGCGACGACGACGCCGGGCAGCAGGGCTGGCCCGTCCTGCGCCGCCTGGCCAGCGGCCCACATGGCCTCCCGCGGCGCGAGGCCGAGCACGTCGAAGCAGCCGGCCGTGGCGAGCGCCTCGAGTTGCACCGCCGTGAGCCCGACCCGGTGCGCGAGGTCGACGAGGTCGACGTAGGGGCCGACGGCCTCGCGCTCGGCGACGATCCTCGTGGCGAGCGCCTCGCCGATGCCGCGCACCGCGGCGAGCCCCTCCCGCACCGCGAAGCCGCCATCGCGGCGATGGTCGCCCGCATCGAAGTGCGCCGCCGGGTCGAAGGCCGGGCTGGGCCGCGGCTGATCCCGATCGAGGCAGGCGGGGGAGCCG
>Ga0209066_10002703_pt1 | contig 21138 bp, 18 predicted proteins | sample All_14_2_FD_187198 | JGI IMG/M metagenome (GOLD analysis project Ga0209066, IMG submission 187198) | Freshwater microbial communities in response to fracking from Pennsylvania, USA - Allegheny Zone_MetaG_DW_15 (SPAdes) (version 2) ... | reverse complement strand
GGCCGGCTTTCCTGCTCGACCATCTCGGTCCACCGTCCGATATCCGTCCTACGGCGGGTGTGGGCGACAAGGTCGGCAGCCTGTTCACGCGGCTGGCCGACAAGTGGCAGCCCTTGCTCAACATCAGTCGCTTCCTCGCCTGGAACAATGTGCTGATGGTCCCGCTCGCCATCTTGGCGGTTGCGGGCATGCGCTGGCGTGATGCGCTGGCCGGGCGGAGCATCATCCTGCCGCTGGGGCTCGGTTGCGTCATCGCCTTGGCGCTGGCGTTGCACCAGGGCTATGGCTGGGGCTTCCGATATGCGCAGGGTTCCATCGGTGCCTTCTGCCTCCTCGCGGGCTTCGGTTGGCAGAGGCTGCGCGCCCCGTCGCTCCGCCCGGTCTTGCTCGGGGGAGCGCTATCGCTGGTGGTGGCGGCCTTTCTCACCGTGCGCGCCCATGATTATGTCGCGCCCTATGCGGCGGCGGACCGGCTGGTGCACACAACTCGCGCGGATGTCGTGCTGGTCGATCCGCGTGGCGGGATGTTCGTGACGGATCTGGTGCGCGGTCGCCATGGCGTGCCGGGTGCGCCGATGGTCATGAACCTGTCGATGCTGGATGCCGACGATGTCGATGCGCTCTGCGCGCGCTATACCGTCGCCGTGCTCGACTGGACGGCGTTCCGTCCGCTGGGTGTGGGACCTGCGCGCTGGTCCAACGGAAGGACTGCGTTGCTCCGCGATCGCATGGTCCGCAGGGGCTGTGGTACAGCAATGGCCGTCGGCGGCTGATCGCTCCGCCGCCGACGGAAAACGGCACTTACTGCTTCTGGAAAGCGGCGGTGATTTTCAGTTCGATCTCGTCGCCGACCATCGGTACGGCCATGCCCATGCCGAACTCGCTGCGCTTGATCTGCGCGGTTGCTACGAAGCCGACATTGTCCTTGCCGCCCATCTGGGCAGGGCCCTTACCTGCGCCATAGAATTTGGCGTCCAGTGTCACCGGCTTGGTGATGCCCTTGATCGTCAGGTTGCCGGTAATGTCTGCGCTTGTACCGTCCACCTTCACGCTGGTGGATTCAAACTTTGCAGAGGGGAACTTCTGTAAGTCGAAAAAGTCCGCCGTCATCAGATGTTCGTCCAGCTTGGGAATGCCCGTGCGCAGGTTGGCAACGGGCACATCGATCGACACCTTGGCGGCGGCGGGGTCCTTGGGATCCAGCGTCAAGGTGCCGGTGGGCATGGAAATCAGGCCCATATTGTCGCTGAAGCCCATATGGTCATAGGCGAAAAGAACCTGCGTATGGGTCGGTTCTACGGCATAGGTGCCTGCGACCACACGGGCTGGATCGGGCGCGCCGGGCTTGGCCATCGTCTGGGCAAGGACGGCGGCGCTGCCGAGCAGGGCTATGGCAAGGGCTGACGACAGGGTAGCTTTACGCATGGATGCTCTCCGGAACGCTTGAGGGGAGCCGCTTGAATAAGCGACACGCATCGATTGTTCCAGATGCGAAACCGGAAACGCTCCGTTGGCGTCCAGCGCTCAGGCGCCGGATGGCGCCGTCGCTTTGCCCTCCACCCGGCCGGGCCAGCGCATCGGCTCCAGAATCGGGCGCAGTGGCGAGGCCAGGATGATACGACCGACAAGGCGGCACGCCCATACAAGCAGGGCAGTGGCCAGCGGCGGTATGATCAGAAGGTAGGTAAGCGGCATGCTTGTGGCAGCCGCCGTCGACCATGCGGTTTTGGTGATGGCGGTCAGTACGGACAATGCGAACAGGTGCATCACGTAGACCGGCAGCGTCAATTGACCGATGCGGCTCAGCACACGCGCGGTCCTGCCTTGTAGATCGGCCCAGCCGAGGCATTGCGTGGCCATGAGCAGCGCGATCGGCGCAAGTATGATGAGCGCGTAGGCGTCGGCACCGGACAGGCGCGCGACAAGATATGTGGTGGCGTAGAACAGCGCCGACAGCCCGAATGTGAGGCCACTCGCGCGCGTCAGGAGCGTTTCCCAGCTGTCGCGGCCATAGAGCCCGAGATGGAACCACAGCGCGTTGGCAAGGACGGGGGCCAGAGACGTCTCACCGAAATGAACCCAGCCATCCGGGTGCAGGGACACAAAGGGGACCAGGATCGTCAGGAGGGCGAGTGGTATGGCGGCATAGGCGGCACGCTCTCCGAACCGTCGCCGTGCCCACCAAGACAGAAGATAGTAGGCCGGCAAGGCCCAGATGTACCAAAGCGTCTGTGGCAGCAGCACGGCGCCTAGGACATGGCTCAGCCACGCGATCGGGTCCAGCCGCGCGCCGTCCAGCACGACCTGCGTCATCGTCTGCAAGACGTGGAACGCGACCTCCCAGAACACGTATAGCGCATAGAGACCGCCGGTCTTGGCAAAGCTCGACGTCAGCGGGCGGTTCATGCTGGAGTGGGCGAGATACCCGGACACGAACAGGAACAGCGGGATGCGCAACGGCGCAAACGCACGTACCAATTCGTTCCATCCGCCGCCGCCGCCGACGGCCGCAAGCATGTCCGAATGCACGACGTGCCCGAACACGATGAACGTAATGCAGAAACCCTTCGCAACGTCGATCCAGGCGTATCGCGCACCTGAGACGGGATTCGCGACGGTCATGGCCGAATCCTCCTTCGATGTCGTTATGTCGAAGGCGTTATGATGGACCTATGCCGCCGTAAAGAATGGCTAATTTTTGTTAACCATAGGGAAACTGGGCCTGTGCCACTTTGGCACAAGCCCAGCAACCCATGAGCAACTCTCAAGCAATATCCGGTCTCGATCAAGCGGCGCTCATATGCGCCGAACCGTGAAAATCGATCCGGGTTGGCTTTTCGTTCCGTCTTAGTTCTTGGTCTTGTCCACCAACGCGTTCTTGCCGATCCAGGGCATCATCGCGCGCAATTTTTCACCCGTCTGCTCGATCGGATGCGCGGCTGCGAGCTTGCGCGCGGCCTTCAGCTCGGGCTGACCGGCGCGGTTGTCGAGGATGAAGTTCTTCACGAACCGGCCACCCTGAATGTCTTCCAGAACGCGCTTCATCTCGGCCTTGGTCTCAGCGGTGATGACGCGCGGACCGGTAGTGATGTCGCCATATTCGGCCGTGTTGGAGATCGAGTAGCGCATGTTGGCGATGCCGCCTTCATACATCAGGTCGACGATCAGCTTCACTTCGTGGAGACACTCGAAATAGGCCATCTCCGGTGCGTAACCAGCTTCCGTCAGCGTCTCGAAGCCCGCCTGGATCAGGTGGGTCAGGCCGCCGCACAGAACGGCCTGCTCTCCGAACAGGTCGGTTTCGCATTCCTCGCGGAAGGTTGTCTCGATTACACCGGAGCGGCCGCCGCCGACGGCGGAGGCGTAGGAGAGGGCGACGTCATGCGCGTTGCCGGTCGCATCCTGCGCGATGGCGATCAGGCAGGGGACGCCACCGCCGCGCACATATTCGCTGCGCACGGTGTGGCCCGGGCCCTTGGGCGCGATCATGAACACGTCGAGGTCGGCGCGCGGCTCGATCAGACCGAAATGAACGTTCAGGCCGTGGGCGAAGGCGAGGGCTGCGCCCTGCTTCATGTTGGCGTGCAGGTCATCCGCATAGATCGCAGCCTGATGCTCGTCGGGCGCCAGGATCATCACGATGTCGGCCCACTTGGCGGCTTCGGCGTTGCTCAGCACCTTGAAGCCGGCGCCTTCGGCCTTCTTGGCCGTCGCGCTGCCCGCGCGGAGCGCGATGGCGACTTCGGCAACGCCGGAATCACGCAGGTTCTGGGCATGGGCGTGGCCCTGGCTGCCATAGCCGACGATGGCGATCTTCTTGCCCTTGACGAGGCCGATATCGGCATCCTGATCGTAATAAACGCGCATCAATAGTCCCTTTCCTGTGTTCCCGATAACGGGATCAATGCTTCATGATGTGCCGACCGCCGGGCCGGCGAGGAAAACTCAGAGGGGGTCTTTCCCCCGGATAATTCCGACCACGCCGGTGCGGCCGACTTCGACCAGGCCGATCTGACGCATCAGCCCGATGAACGTGTCGATCTTGTCCGAAGGGCCGGTAATTTCGAAGATGAAGCTCTCGATTGTGGTGTCGACCACCTTGGCGCGGAACACGTCGGCCAGCCGCAGCGCTTCGATCCGGTCTTCGCCCGTGCCGGCGACCTTCACCAGCGCCAGCTCACGCTCCACATGCGGTCCGTTCTCTGACAAGTCCGTCACTTTGTGCACCGGCACCAGTCGGTCGAGCTGAGCGATGATCTGGTCGATCACCTTTGGCGGCCCGTTGGTGACGATGGTGATGCGGCTGATCGCGTGGTCCGGCGTGATGTCGGCCACGGTCAGGCTGTCGATATTATAGCCGCGGGCCGTGAACAGGCCGGCGATGCGGGCCAGAATGCCGGCCTCGTTCGCCACCGTCAGCGACAGGACGTGCCGCTGGTTCGTTTCTTCCTTTATGTGCATCAGTCCGCTTCTTTCTGGTCCCGGTCTTCTGTCTGATCCCGCTCTTCATCCTGTCGGATCGAGAGCATGCCGGTCATGGCGTAGTGCCACCCGCCGTCCTGGCGGTAGGCGATGCGGACTGGGAACCCGACCACGGCATCGAACACGCGCGCAATGCGCTCACCCACATAGCGGGGCGAAACGAGGAAGCGGGCAACGCGCCGCTCGTGATACTCGAAGCTCTGGTCGAGCGTCATTTCCCAATCCTCGTTCGGCTCTTCTTCTTCGCCATGGACATAGTCGATGGTCCAACCCGTCACTTCGTCCAGGCCCGTCGTCCGCGCAAAATCCCAAGGTTCGCTGATATGCAGGCGAAGCTTGAGGTGCGTCGTCATGGCCGGGCCTCAGACCAATGCTTTGGCTTCGTCCGACAGGCTGCCGGAAACCTGGCTGGGGTCCAGCAGCATGTCGGTATGGGCTGCGCCCGACGGGATCATCGGGAAGCAGTTGGTCAGCTTCGCCACGCGGCAGTCGACCACAACGGGCCCCGGCGTCTCGATCATCTGGGCGATGCCCGCCTGCAGTTCCTGCGGCCCCTCGATGCGGATGCCGGTCCAGCCATAAGCCTCTGCCAGCTTAACAAAATCTGGCAGAGAATCGCTGTAACTGTTTGAATACCGGCTCTCATAGGTCAGTTCCTGCCACTGCCGGACCATCCCCATATATTCGTTGTTGAGGATGAAGATCTTCACCGGCAGGCGATACTGGCTGGCCGTGCCCAGTTCCTGAATGTTCATCTGGATCGACGCGTCGCCGGCGATGCAGATGACCAGGCTGTCGGGATTGCCGATCTGCGCGCCGATGGCGGCAGGGAATCCATAGCCCATCGTGCCCAGGCCCCCGGATGTCAGCCACTTGTTCGGCGCATCGAAATGATAGTGCTGCGCCGCCCACATCTGGTGCTGGCCGACTTCCGTGGTGATGATCGTGTCGCGTCCGCTTGCACGCGTTGCCGCGAACAGGTCCGCGATCGCCCGCTGCGGCATGATTTCCGCGCCGCCATCGGGGTAGTCGAGCGAGCGCCGCGCGCGCCAGCCGTCGATCCGCGCCCACCATTCGGTAAGGTCGACCTTCTGATGGCCGCGCGCCTTCCACAAGGCGATCATGTCCGTCAGCGCACTGCCGACGTCGGCCACGATCGGCAGGTCGACCTCGACGGTCTTGTTGATCGAACTGCGGTCGATATCGATATGGATCTTGCGGCTGAGCGGCGAGAACGCATCGAGGCGACCCGTCACGCGGTCGTCGAAGCGCGCGCCCAGGCACACGATCAGGTCCGCCTTGTTCATCGCCAGATTGGCCTCGAACGTGCCGTGCATGCCCAGCATGCCCAGCCATTGCGGGCTGCTTGCAGGAAATGCGCCCAGGCCCATCAGCGTTGACGTCACGGGCGCGCCGGTCAGTTCCGCCAGTTCGCGGAGCAGCGTGCTCGCTTCCGGCCCGGCATTGATGATGCCGCCGCCGGTGTACAGGATCGGTCGCTCGGCCGCGGCGATCATTTCGACCGCCGCTTCGATGGCGCCGTGATCGGCGCGCATCTGCGGACGATAGCTCGGGTGCTCGAACGGATCGGGCCGCTTGTAGGGCGCCGTGGCGACCTGCACGTCCTTGGGAATGTCGACGACAACCGGGCCGGGCCGGCCGGATGTGGCGATATGGAATGCCTCATGGACAATATGGGCGAGCTTGGCCGGCGATTTCACCAGATAATTATGCTTGGTGCAGTGCCGGGTCAGGCCGACCGTATCCGCTTCCTGGAACGCGTCCGTACCGATCAGGTGCGTCGCGACCTGACCTGTGATCACGACCATCGGAATGGAATCCATCAGCGCGTCGGTGATACCGGTGATGGCATTGGTCGCGCCGGGGCCGGAAGTGACGAGCACGACGCCGGGCTTGCCGGTCGAGCGGGCATAGCCTTCCGCCATGTGAGTCGCGCCCTGTTCGTGGCGCACCAGCACGTGGCGGATTTTCGGATGGTTGAAGAGCGCGTCATAGATGGGCAGCACCGCGCCGCCCGGATAGCCGAACACAACCTCGACCCCCAGGTCGATCAGGCACTCAACCAGTATGTCCGCGCCGCTTTTCTCGGCCACGACGATTCCTTCCAATACGAAACAAGCTGCGCCCCTGAACCCGGTTATGGGCAAAGGCAAGGCGCTCGCCTCTATTTGTCATAAAATGGCATGTCAAGTTCTATATGAGCAATTTTATTACTGTTATGTCGATTGCTTTGGAATCAATCTCACCTGTTTCGCGGGGCCATTCCGGCGGAGGCTGGCGGGAAAACCAGGTGTACTGGCGTTTTGCGTATTGCCGTGTGGCGATACGCCCCAATTCCAGCATCGCCTTTCGGTCGATTTCGCCCGCATCCCAAGCCGCGATCTCGCGTACGCCGATGGCGCGCATGACCGGCAACTCCGGCGAAAGGCCGCGCGTGAGCAGGCGGCGAACCTCGTCGATTGCGCCGCCATCCACCATCGCCTCGAACCGGGTGTCGCACCGGGCGATCAGCCATGGGCGGGGCGGAAGAAGCAGCATGGGTCGCAGCATGATGCGGTGGCCGATGCCGCCGGCGCGTTCGGCTTGCCACGCGGCGATGGCTCTGCCCGTTGAGCGTATGACTTCCAGCGCGCGCGCTACTCGGGTGCTGTCCGCGGGCGCCAGGCGTCCTGCGGCGACGGGGTCTTCACGGGAAAGTGCGGCATGGGCATCCTCCACCGCCATTGCCCTTACCGTCGCGCGCACATCCGGGTCGATTTCGGGGACCGGTGCGATGCCATCGATCAACGTGCGGACATAAAGGCCCGTTCCCCCCACCAATATGGGCAGGCGTCCAGCGGCGTGCGCAGCGTCGATCTCCACGCGCGCATCTGCTGCCCAGCGTGCAGCCGAACAGGCCTCCGCCCCGTCGATATGGCCGAACAGGCGATGCGGCGCCTGCGCCATCTCCACTTCGGAAGGGCGTGCGGACAGGACGGAGAGATCCGCATAGACCTGGCTGGCGTCGGCATTGATGATGGTCGCCCCGCCGCGTGCCTCCATGGCGCGGGCAAGCGCCAGCGCTGCCGCGCTCTTGCCGCTGGCGGTCGGCCCGGCAATAAGCGCGACCGGCGGGGCCGGGGATTCGGCGCTGCGTTCTATCGGATCAGGAGCCTGCATGTTCGTCGCGACCTTAGTGGCAAGCGAAGCTTTGGGGCAGGGGGTTATCGACCTTGCGCGTGAACGACTGACCGCCGCAGCTTGCATGCCCAATGAAGAGGCATGGCTGGATGTGGGCAAGGCGGCTGATATCTTCTTTGCTGCTGGTCCGCTTGCTGCGCGTCAGGCGCTGGCCGGGCTGGAACATGGTGTCGATGTCATCGTGCAGGGCGCGGCCACCCGCGTCAGGCAGTTGCTGGTTGCGGACATGGATTCCACCATGATCACCGTCGAATGCATCGATGAACTGGCCGACTATGCCGGGATCAAGCCGCAAATCGCAGAGATTACCGAGCGGGCGATGCGTGGCGAACTGGATTTCGCGGCTGCACTTCGCGCCCGTGTGGCGCTGCTCAAGGGGCTGGACGATGGCGTGATCGACATCTGCCGCGCCGAACGCGTACGCCTGATGCCGGGTGCGACAACGCTGGTGCGCACCATGGCCGCGCGGGGTGCCCGCACCGTGCTCGTGTCGGGCGGCTTTACCCGCTTTGCCGAACCGGTGGCTGCCGAGATCGGTTTTGACACCGCGATCGCCAACGTGCTGGAAATTGCGGATGGCGTGCTGACCGGGGGGGTGGCCGATCCGATCGTGGATGCAGCGCGCAAACGCCATGAGCTTGAAAAGGCGCTGACGGCGGGCGGCATCGATCCGGCCTTGTCCATGGCGGTCGGCGATGGCGCCAACGATATTCCGATGGTCGAGGCGGCAGGGCTGGGTGTGGCCTATCATGCCAAGGAAAAGCTGCGCGCCGCGGCGGACGCAGAGATCGTGCATGGCGATCTTACCGTGCTGCTCTATGCGCAAGGTATTCCCAGCGCCGAGTGGGTAAAGGGCTGACGCTTACGGCTTTTTGATAAGGCAGTCGTTCCCGCCCGCCTTCACGGCGCGGCACAGCGCCTCGGCATCGGCCTGGCTGGCCAGTGGTCCGGCCAGCAGTCGCACCACGCCGTCCCCCTTCACCACATAGTGCTGGTATCCCGCCAGCGCGCCCTTGCCGGACAGACGCTTCCACAGTCCATTGGCGTTGGCTTCCGCGCTGAATGCGCCAAGTTGTACGCGCCACGGCCCGGACTTGGGCGCTGTCGCTTTAGGTTCCGGCGTCGCGGCTTTGGGCGGCGGCGTAGGCTTCGTTGCAGCCGGCTTTTGCTCGGGCTGCGGCGCAGCCTCGGGTTTCCGTGTCGTACGGGCTGCCGGGCCTTGCAGCGTGATGATTGTCGGCTTGCTGCCTATCGGGGACGGTGCCTTTGCCGCGATCGCGCGCGCGGCCTTTTCCTCGTCCACCAGGCGCACGGCGAGCGCTATGCCCTGCTGGCGCTGGTCTTCGGGCACATGCATGTTCATCTGCGACAGGCTGGAACTTGCCGCGCCCACGCCCTGTGCATCGGATCGCACCATCATGGCATAGGCGCGCACCCAGTCCTTTGCGACATATTCGCCGTTGAAGAGGGCGGTGCCATACAGATACTGCGCGCGGGGTTCACCACGCTCCGCGGCTTTCTTCAGGTACGGCATCGCGTCCTGGCGCTTGCCCAGCTGGAACAGGAGCAGGCCGTAATTGTCTTCGGCGCGCGCGTGGCCCTGCGCCGCCGCCTTCCGATACCATTCAAGCGCGACGGCGCTGTCGGCGGGAACGCCGTTGCCCAGCTTGTAGGCCTGACCCATATTGAACTGAGCGTCGCCGTCGCCGGCATCGGCCAGCGGGCGCCAGATGGCGACGGCACGGCCATAGTCGCCCTGTCCCCAGGCGTCGACGCCGGCTTTGACATTAGCGCCATCGGGCAGGGCTGCGGTCTGCGCTTGTGCAGGCGTTGCGATCAGAAGGGCGGTTGCGCCCAGTGCCAACATATGCCGCATTCCGGCATGCTCCTTCAGGTCCATGTGCACCATAAAGCCGATCAGAGTTAATATGCGCTTACCATCTGCCGTCTGCCGGGGGGTAGCAGACGCGGAGTTAACCATTTCTTAGGGCCCGGCGTGGCACGCTTTCGGGGAAGTGTGATATTTCTCGGGGGTATGGCGTGCGGGTATTGGCTCTGGCATCGCAGAAGGGCGGGTCTGGCAAGACCACTTTATCGGGGCACCTGGCCGTGCAGGCGCAGCTTGCGGGAGCGGGCCCGGTCGTTCTGATCGATATCGATCCACAGGGTTCGCTCGCCGATTGGTGGAATGAGCGTGAAGCCGAATATCCCGCCTTTGCCCAGACGACCGTTGCCCGCCTTGCCTCCGATCTAGAAATCCTGCGCCAGCAGGGTTTCAAGCTGGCCGTCATCGACACGCCGCCGGCCATCACCGTTGCGATCCAGAGCGTGATTTCCGTGGCAGAGCTCATCGTCGTGCCGACGCGCCCCAGCCCGCACGATTTGCGTGCAGTCGGCGCGACCGTCGACTTGTGCGAGCGCGCAGGCAAGCCGCTGATCTTCGTGGTCAATGCGGCCACGCCCAAGGCTAAGATCACCTCGGAAGCCGCCATCGCCCTTTCGCAGCACGGCACGGTTGCACCGGTAACCGTGCACCATCGAACCGATTTCGCCGCGTCGATGATCGACGGCCGCACCGTGATGGAGATCGATCCGAAGGGACGTTCCGCGCAGGAGGTCGTGCATCTCTGGAGCTATATTTCCGATCGGCTGGAAAAGAACTTCCGCCGTACCGTCTTCTCGGTCCCGCAGTCGGCGGCCCAGAATGGCGTGACCCGTCCGCTTGGCGGCTTTGGCCGCCGCGTCGTTGGCCAGTGAGGGGAGAAGATCATATGGGCGAGCCCAAACCTTTCGCTTCGCTGACTTCCGGACTTCTCGCGCGCAAGGGCGGTGCGACACCAGCCATGCGCAGGCAGATTTCGTTCGGCCACGACGATCTCGGCTGGAATGACATGGGGCATGAAATGCCCGCGCGCCCTGAGCAGCGCTTTGCCACGGGTCTGACGCCCATGAGTGCTCCGACACCGGTGGCACCGGTCGAAATCGCGCCGCTGGCCCCGCCGGTTGTGCCGGCCGTGGTGGAACAGCGCCGCAAGCTCGAAAGGAAGATGGCGGTCCCGGCAAAGCCGGTGCTTGCCGCGGTGTCACGAAAAGGCCGTGCCGCCTTCACGCTGCGTCTGGATGCGGAGCGCCACCTGCGCCTGCGCCTGGCCAGCGCCGTATCGCATCGCTCCGCCCAGCAACTGGTGACGGAAGCGCTGGATGCTTTTCTGCAGAATGTGCCTGGCCTCGACGGGCTCGTCGAGCAGGCGCGGGATGATCTGAAGGATTGAGGATTGGTCGGGGGACTGGAACCATGAAACGAAATGCCTTGATGCGTGCGGCGGGATCGGCGTTGATCGTCGCCGTCTCGATGGTGGGGTGCAATGGCGCTGCTCTGCGCACGCACACCGCTACGATCAGTGACAAGCATGGCGCCGATACCGTGCGTCTCTCTGCGCTCACGGAAAAGGCGCTGGCAAAGCGGGATGCGGCTGCGGCCACCACCCATGCCGAAGCGTTGGTCGCCGCCGTGCCCGACAATGCCGCCTATCGTGCGCTGCTCGGCCGCGCCTATCTGGCGGGTGGTCGCTTCCTGTCGGCGGAAACGGCGTTCAACGACGCCATGACGCTCGGCAACCGCGATGCGCGCACGATCATCAGCCTGTCGATGATCCGATCGGCGCTGGGCAAAGGCGAATCTGCCCGCGCACTGCTGACCGATGCGATGGATGTTCTGCCGGCGGCCGATTACGGTCTCGCTATGGCGATGGCCGGTGACGCTGGCGAGGGCGTGCGTGTCCTGTCGCAGGCCATCCATGACCCCTCTGCCGATGCGCGTACCCGTCAGAATCTGGCTTATGCCTATGCGCTTGCCGGTCAGTGGCGTGAGGCGCGCATGACGGCCGAACAGGATCTCGCGCCTGTAGACGCGGGCAAGCGCGTGCTGATGTGGGCGCAACTGGCGCAGCCGGGCGCGGAACAGGCGCGCGTTGCGGCGTTCATTGGCATCCATCCGGTGGCCAACGATGCAGGCCAGCCCGCACGCCTCGCGCTCGCACCGACCGCGCCGGTTGCCGCCATGGCTTCCGCCGATCTGATGGCAGCGCCTGCGGTGGATAGCTCCGACGTGGCGATGGCCCCAGCACCGGCGGCCGAAACGGCGGCGTACACGCCTGTCGAAGCACCGATGATTGCCGCACCCAAGGCTGCCGTGAAAACGGCGGCGTTGCCTTCCGACCTTGCCCGAGAAACCACGGAGCAGATGGAACCCGCGCTCAAGCGTATCGCCTGGATCAAGCCGGTCGGTCCCGAACAGGCTGGCAACTGGGTCGTGCAGCTCGGCGCCTACAGCGCTGCAGATGTCGCTAAGGAAAGCTGGAAGCGTATTGCCAAAAGCAATGACGCCGTCGGCCTGTTCCCGGTCGTGCACAGCACCGCCACGGTCAACGGCCGCTTCTTCCATCGGCTCGCAATCGGCGGATTCGTGGATCGTGCGTCGGCGGACAGCATGTGCCGCACCATCCGCGCACAGGGCAGCGACTGCTTCGTGCGCGCCGGCGGTGCCGAGGTGAAGGCCAGCATCTGGGCCGCGTGGAAGGCCAAGGGCAAGCCGATGCAACTCGCAGCGCGCTGAGCCTGATATCAAGTTTACCCCAGAAGGGCGGTCGGTTCGAAAGGATCGGCCGCCCTTCGCCGTTTCAGGCGCACGTCAGAAGAAGCGCCCGCCCTTCATCAGCCTCCGGACGCGGCCCTGCACCGGCAGCCGATCGAACGGGGTGTTGCCCGCCGCTGCAGCCATACGGGCGGAATCGACGCGCCATGGCGTCTCAGGGTCGATGAAGATGATATCGGCGGCGGCGCCAGCGGCAAAGCTGCCCGCGTTCAGCCCCAATATCTTCGCCGGGTTGGCCGACAGCAGTGCCATCAGCCGGTTGAACGACACATGACCTTCGCGCACCAGATTGAGCGACAGCGCCAGCAGCGTCTCTGCGCCCGCCATTCCCGGCGCAGCGTCCGCGAAGGGCAGGCGCTTATCCTCCGGTCCGCGCGGGTCGTGGCTGGATGTGATGACGTCGACCGTCCCGTCCGCCACCGCCCGGATTGTCGCCTGCCGGTCCTCTTCGCTGCGCAGCGGCGGCGAAAGGCGCGCGAAAGTGCGGAAATCGGTCACGGCATTGTCCGCAAGGAACAGATAGGCGGGGCTGGTCCCGCAGGTGACGCGCAGCCCCTCGGCTTTCGCCGCTCGGATCAGGTCGAAGCCTGCGGCCGTGCTCACCAGGCGAAAATGGATCGCCGCGCCGGTCGCGCGCACCAGCATGATATCCCGGGCGACCGCCATCGCTTCGGCGCAGGCGGGCGCGGCCGCCAACCCCAGCCGTGTCGCCGTCTCGCCGGTCGTCGCTACCGCCTTGCCGGCAAGGCCCCCGTCTTCGGCATGGGCAATGACTGTCAGGCCCAGCGCGGATGCATAGGAGAGGATGCGCAGCATCACGCCGGAATCCTGGATCCATTGCCGGCCGGTGCCGACCGCGCGCGCGCCTGCCGCCTGCATCATGCCGATCTCGGCCATTTCCTGACCCTTCAGGCCGCGCGTCGCTGCCGCGATCGGGTGCACCCAGAAATCCGGCTTGCCGCCCCGCGTCGCTTCCCGGATCAGGCCCGGATCGTCGAGCGGCGCGGACTGGTCCGGCATCAGCGCAGCGCGCGTGATCCCGCCGAAGTGAAAGGCAGGCTTGTCCGTCTTGAACACGCCCAGGTCGATCAGGCCCGGCGCCACGACCAGGCCACCGGCATCAATTTGCTCGGCATCGTCCGGTATCGCGACATTCCCGGTCGCAACGATGGCGTCGCGCTCGATCAGGATCGTGCCGTGCGTCAGGGCTGAAGCTTGCGGATCGGCGAGCAGGCCGTTGATGATGGCGATACGGCTCATTGCGCCCACCCCTCGACGCCGCGCGCCGTTCGTGTGAGCACGTCCAGGCAGGCCATTCGCACCGCCACGCCCATTTCCACCTGTTCCGTGATTGCGGATCGTTCCGGATGGTCGGCGACAGTGCTGGTGATCTCTACACCGCGGTTCATGGGGCCGGGATGCATGACCAGCGCATCGGGCTTGGCCGCCGCCAGCCGCTCGGGCGTCAGGCCGTACAGCATATGATATTCGCGCGGGGAGGGGATGAAGGCCCCGTCCATGCGCTCGTTCTGCAGGCGCAGCATCATGACCACGTCTGCGCCGTCCAAGCCTTCGTCCATGCGCGTAAAGGGGATCGCGCCCATTGCCTCGACCGCTTCGGGCATCAGCGTCGGCGGCGCTATGGCCCGCACCTGCGCACCCAGCGCGGCAAGGCAGAGCATGTTGGATCGGGCGACGCGGCTGTGCAGCACATCGCCGCAAATGGCGACAATCAATCCCTCGAACCCGCCCTTGCGGCGGCGGATGGTCAGGGCATCGAGCAATCCCTGCGTCGGATGCTCATGCCAGCCATCGCCGGCGTTCAGCACCGGGCAGTCGACCTTGTCCGCGATAAGGCGCACCGCGCCGGAACTGCCATGCCGGATCACGATCACGTCGGCGTGCATCGCGTTGAGCGTCACGGCCGTGTCGATCAGGGTCTCGCCCTTCTTCACGCTCGATGTGGCGGCATGCATGTTGACCACGTCCGCGCCCAGCCGCTTTCCGGCAATCTCGAACGACAGCAGCGTGCGTGTTGAATTCTCGAAGAAGGCGTTGATCTGGGTCAGGCCCGACAGGCGCCCGTCATGCTTGTACGACGCCGCGCGGTTGACCTGAACCCAATGCTCCGCCTCATCGAGCAGGAACCGGATTTCCCAGGGCTTGAGACCTGCGATCGAAAGCAGATGGCGGTGCGGAAAAAGCGCCCGCCCGGAAAGATCGGCGGTCGGTGCGGCGGGCGTGGCGTCGGGCATGAGCGGAGGCTTTAGGGGAGCCTGCACTTAACCTCAAGGGGGCGGAACGCCCACGCTTCCGTTCGGTGCGCGCGAATTCGACAAGCGCGCAGGGACCGTCTTTCCACTTCGCGCCATGCGAACGGCTGCCTTCAGGAACGCAAGCCCTAGCCAGCCGCCAAATTCCTCTTATGCTGCCCTCCAGCAAGGGAGAAATAGATGCGTGATGGGATTGCGGCCGTCCTGGCCGTGTTGAGCTTTGCGTCCGCGATGCCGGCGGCCGCACAGGATGTCAGAACAGCGGTGAAGGGCGACCTGCCGGAATTGATGACGCTCTACCGCGACCTCCACGCCAATCCCGAACTCAGTCAGCAGGAATTCAAGACCGCAGCAAAGCTGGCCGCCCGCGCAAAGGCGATGGGCTTCACCGTTACCGAGAAGGTTGGCGGCACCGGCGTGGTCGCCGTGATGAAGAACGGCCCCGGCCCGGTATTGATGATCCGGGCCGATATGGATGGCCTTCCCGTTATCGAGCAGACCGGACTGCCTTTCGCGTCAAAGGCGCGGGCAACCACGGCTGACGGTGTCGAGAGCGGCGTTATGCATGCCTGCGGACACGACACCCATATGACGACTTGGGTTGAAACGGCGAAGCTGCTCTCTTCCATGAAGGACAAATGGTCCGGCACGCTCGTCATGATCCTTCAGCCCGCCGAAGAGACCGGCAAGGGCGCGCGGATGATGCTGGAGGACAAGCTGTTCGAGCGCTTTCCCAAGCCCGATTATGCGCTGGCGTTTCACGACGCTGCGAGCTTTGAGGCAGGTAAGATCGGCTACACGCCCGGCTATGCGCTCGCCAATGTCGACAGCGTCGACATCGTGGTGAAGGGCGTTGGCGGGCACGGTGCCTATCCGCATACGACGAAGGACCCCATTGTCCTTGCTTCCCGTATCGTCATGGCGCTGCAGACCCTTGTGTCGCGGGAACAGGATCCGCAGGATCCCGCCGTCGTCACCGTCGGTTCTTTCCATGCTGGCGCGAAGCATAATGTCATTTCGGACGAAGCGACCCTGCTGCTCACGGTGCGCAGCTATTCGGATGCAACGCGCGCAAAGTTGATCGACGGAATCAGACGGATTGCGCGGGGTGAGGCGATTGCTGCGGGCATGCCGGATGACAGGATGCCTGTCGTCACGGTGAAGGATGAATTTACACCCTCCACTTTCAACCCACCCGAATTTGCGGAAGAGATGGCCTCGGTACTGAAGGCCAGTTTCCCGTCAGATCGGGTCGTGAAGGCGCCCGCAGTGATGGGCGGCGAGGATTTCGGTCGGTTCTGGCGTGCGGACAACAGCATCAAAAGCTTCATCTTTTGGGTCGGCGGTGTGCCGGCCGATCAGATGGGGCGCGCTGCCAAGGGCGAAATCACGCTGCCGTCCCTGCATAGCCCGTTCTGGGCGCCGGAAGCGGATACAGTCATCGCCACGGCCTCCGAAGCGATGACCACGCTGGCGCTGGATATATTGAAGAAGAAATAGCTGCGGAACGCAGCGGCTTCGCCGCACGTTCTCTTCCCGTCCGTTTCCGGGAGACATGCCATGGCCAGTGAATTTCCGGGGAAACCCAACGGTCCGGTTCATGAACCGCATGAATCCGTCGTAGAGCCGCAGGGCGGACGTATGGTCATCGTCGGCATTGTTGTAATTGCGTTCATCCTGGCGATCGCCTTCTTCTACGTCGCCGGAGCGCGGGACAGGCACGATCAGAGCGAAACGGTCATGCGCGCCGCCGAATCGGTGGAAGTGGCCGCCAGGAATGTAGGGGACGCCGCCCGCAGCGCCGCCGAGCGCATGCGTAAAGGGGACTGACGGCCACACCGTTTCCCGCAGGGTAAAGGAAATATTGGGGAAATTGCGCGACACTGACACCGGTGTCGGGAATCCTTACACATATGTGTAAGCTGATTCCTGTTCCGTCGCCGGAATGAAGCAGGAAGCTCCAGTCGCGTGATCAGGCTTTTCAAACATTATGTCCCACATGCCGTGCTGTTGCTGGGGCTCCTCGATTTCATCCTGCTGCTCGCTGCTGCAGAAAGCGGTTGGGTTATCCGCGCGCATCAGATCGGCATGGACGTCGGGACGATATACGATCGGGTCGGGCCCGTCGTCAGCTTCGCGGTCGCGGTACAGGTGGCGTTGGTCGCGGTCGGTGTTTACGGCACGGAAGCGCTGCAATCGATCCGTTTCGCACTTGCCCGCCTGATCGTCGCCATTTCGCTTGGCACGATATTCCTGTCGGTCATGTATTTTGCCGCGCCAGGGCTGACGCTGTGGCGCTCCAATTCGCTCTATGCGATGATGCTCGCGCTCGTTTATCTGCTGACGCTGCGGTTGCTGCTGGGCCAGATGTTTGGCGGTGGCGCCTTCAAGCGGCGTTTGATCGTGCTGGGCGCGGGCAATCGCGCCGACCGCATCCGCCAGCTGGAAAATCGTAAGGGATCGGGCTTTCTGGTCGTTGGCTACATCGCAATGAACGATGGGCCGCAGGTGATCGCTGAAGCGATCAACCGTACCGCCATCTACAACCTTGCCGATTTCGTGGTGCGTCTCAATGCCAGCGAAGTCGTGCTGGCGCTCGAGGAACGGCGCAACGCGCTGCCGTTGCAGGATCTGATCCGTATCAAGACGACCGGCGTTCACGTCAATGACTTCTCGACCTTCATCGAGCGAGAGACGGGCCGTGTCGATCTCGACAGCGTAAACCCCAGCTGGCTGATCTTCTCCGACGGATTTTCGGCCGGCCGCCGCCTGTCCAGCATTTCCAAGCGGCTGTTCGACATCATCGCCAGCCTGATACTGCTGACGCTGACGGCGCCGGTCATCGCCATCGGCGCGATCCTGGTGAAGCTCGACAGCAAAGGCCCCGCTTTCTACCGCCAGCAACGCGTCGGCCTCTACGGCGAGGAATTCCAGATCATCAAGCTGCGCACCATGCGTCAGGATGCTGAGGTCGCGAGCGGCGCGGTTTGGGCGGAAAAGGACGATCCGCGTATCACCCGCCTCGGCCGCTGGCTTCGCAAGCTGCGCGTGGATGAACTGCCGCAGACATGGACGGTGTTGAAGGGCGAGATGAGCTTTGTCGGTCCGCGGCCGGAACGGCGCCAGTTCGTCGAGGATCTGGAGCAGCACCTGCGCTATTATGCCGAACGGCACATGGTGAAGCCGGGCATCACCGGCTGGGCGCAGATCAACTATCCTTATGGCGCGTCGATCGAAGATGCCCGCCACAAACTTGAATATGACCTCTACTATGCCAAGAACTACACGCCTTTCCTGGATCTGCTGATCCTCATTCAGACGGCGCGGGTCATTCTCTGGCCGGACGGGGCGCGCTGAGGCGGCAATGGAGGCGTTGCCGAACCTGATCGGCGAATGGGGCCATGGGCTGGCGGCAATCCTGTTCGCGGCCTTGGCCCTTCGCACCGTGCGCGAGCGTGATGGCGGTCCAGAACGCCTGCTGTTGCTCTTTGCGCTGGCGATCACGTCTTCCTGGGCAACCTACGTCGCTATTGCAGGCTTCAGCGCCCCGTTGCTGGGCGTCTTTCAAAGCCTGCGCAACGGCACGTGGCTGTTGTTCATGTTCGGCATGCTGCACAGGGGCGAACGCTCTTCCGCCGGGCATCCCGCCGCGATTACGGCCATCTATGGCGTGCTGTGCGGCTTGCTGATTGCGCAGGCCGGTGTTGATGCGCTCGCGGCGCAGCTTGATCCTGCAACTGATGTCGGCGCAACCGTGCGCGACACGACCTTCCTGCTCCGGATGATCGTCGCGGCGGGGTCGCTGCTGCTGGTCCATCACCTGTTCACCAGCTGCGCGCCGGAAGCGCAGACGCGCATCGGCCTTGTCATGGCGGCGCTGGCGGCAATGTGGACCTACGATCTCAACCTCTACGCCATTTCCTATATAAGGGGTGAGCGGGCGATCGAACTCCTGTGCGCGCGCGGCCTTGCCGTTGCGATGCTGGCGCCCATCATGGCGCTGGGTATCCGGGCGGGCGGAAGCCGGCGCGTTCGCTTCTCGCATACAGCGACATTCCGATCGCTGTCGATCATTGCCGTGATGGCCTATCTGGTTGCCGGAGCGCTTGTGATCGGTCTGGTGGACTGGATTGCCGGCCCTCATGCCCGGATGGCGGAAACGGTTGCGCTGTTTGCGCTCGCCGCGGGCGCTCTGTTCCTTGTGCCTTCGCCACGTGTGAAGGCCTGGATGAAGCTCCAGGTGGCCAAGCACTTTCTGCAGCATCGCTATGATTATCGTATCGAATGGATGCGCTTTACGGAAACCGTCGGACAACCGGCCGGGGATGCGGGGGCGCTGAGCCAGCGCGTTGTGAAGGCGATGGCGGACATCACGGAATCTCCGGGTGGCCTGCTTTTTCTCAGGGAAGGGGACACCCTCACAGCGCATGCGGAGTGGAACTGGCCGGGCGGCAGTCTGGGCGCGGCAGCACTGAACAGGCACGAAACGGCTGCGCTTCATGCTCACGGTTCCGTCGTCGATCTCGACAGCGTGCGCCTCGGCTTGCTTGCATTGCCGCTCCCGGACTGGCTCCGCGACGACCGCAACAGCTGGGCACTGGTTCCGCTGCTGCACTTCGGTGGAACCATCGGCGCGATCGTCCTGACGCGCCCCGCGATCGACCGCAGCATCGACTGGGAAGATATCGACATGCTCGGCGCAGCCGGGCGTCAGGTCGCCAGCTATGTGCGTGAAGCACAGGGCCAGAGCGCCCTTGCCGAAGCCCAACGCTTCGAAGAGTTCAACCGCCGCTTCGCCTTCATCATGCATGACATCAAGAATCTGGTCAGCCAGCTGTCGCTGCTTGCCCGCAATGCGGAACGTCATGCCGAAAGTCCGGAATTCCGGGCGGACATGATCGCGACCCTGCATGAATCCGTGGATCGTATGAACGAGATGCTTGCCCGCCTGTCGCAGCACCATCGCGGGCGAACAGAGGAGCCACGCGCCATGGCGCTTCGCCCTCTGGCCGAGCGCGTGGCGCGGGCCAAGGGGCAGGGGCATCGCGTGGAGGTGCGCGGGGATGCGCCGCTCGCCATCGCCGATCCCGCGCGCGCCGAACAGGTTCTCGCCCATCTCGTCCAGAATGCGATCGAGGCAACGGCGGATGGGGCGCCCGTCCTCATCCGTCTGGGTGAAGCGCGCGGGTGCGCGATCGTGGATGTCGTTGACCGGGGCGTCGGCATGACGGCCGAGTTCATCCGCCGCGACCTCTTCAAGCCGTTCGCCTCCAGCAAGGACGGCGGCTTCGGCATCGGCGCGTTCGAGGCGCGCACGCACATGCGCGCGATGGGCGGCGAGATCGAAGTGTTGAGCCGCCCCGGCGAAGGCAGCTGCTTCACGCTTTTGTTCCCGCGGGCAGAAACGGGTGCGCCCGGCAAGTCAAAAGAGAGAGCCGCCTGATGGCCGACACGCGCCCCAAACTGCTGATTGTCGAGGATGATCCCGGCCTTCAGCGCCAGCTGCGCTGGGCCTATGAAGAGTATCAGCTCTTCATCGCCGGCGACCGCGAGGAGGCGATCGAGATATTGCGCGCCGAGGCGCCGGACGTGGTGACGCTCGACCTCGGCCTGCCGCCCGATCGTGACGGGACCAGCGAGGGCTTTGCGACGCTGGAGGAAATGCTTCAGGTAAAGCCCGACACGAAAGTGATCGTCGCTTCCGGTCACGGCGCGCGCGAAAGTGCGCTGCGCGCCATCTCCGGCGGGGCGTACGACTTCTATCAGAAGCCGGTGGACATAGATGAGCTGGGGCTGATCGTGGCCCGCGCCTTCCACGTCCACGCGCTGGAGCAGGAAAATGCGCGCCTTGCCGACAGCGCGCCGGGCGACAATCGCGTACTGGGCGGGTTGCTGACCGCCGCCTCGGAAATGCTGCGTGTCGCGCGCACGATCGAACGTGTCGCCACAGCCGATGTTTCCGTCGTCCTGCTGGGCGCCAGTGGCACCGGCAAGGAACTGCTGGCGCATGGCGTGCATGAAGCGAGCGGGCGGCGGGCCGGGCCGTTCGTCGCCATCAACTGCGCCGCCATCCCGGAAACATTGTTGGAATCCGAACTCTTCGGGCACGAAAAGGGCGCGTTCACCGGCGCGATCAAGACCACACCGGGCAAGATCGAGCTGGCGGCAGGCGGCACCCTGTTCCTCGACGAGGTCGGTGACATACCCTTGGTGCTGCAGGTCAAGCTGCTGCGTTTCCTGCAGGATCGTTCGATCGAGCGGCTCGGCGGTCGGACGCCCATCCCGGTCGACGTCCGCATCGTCTGCGCCACGCATCGCAATCTTGAAGCCATGATCGCCGAGGGCGGTTTTCGGGAGGATCTTTATTATCGGCTGGCGGAGATTGTCGTGCGCGTACCCGCGCTGCGGGACAGGCCGGGCGACGCCGTACTGCTGGCGCGCCATTTCCTGTCGCGTTTCACCCGCGAGATGAACCCGTCGGTCAAGGGGTTCGCGCCCGACGCGCTCGCCGCGATCGATGCATGGGGC
>Ga0209066_10002702_pt1 | contig 21140 bp, 12 predicted proteins | sample All_14_2_FD_187198 | JGI IMG/M metagenome (GOLD analysis project Ga0209066, IMG submission 187198) | Freshwater microbial communities in response to fracking from Pennsylvania, USA - Allegheny Zone_MetaG_DW_15 (SPAdes) (version 2) ... | reverse complement strand
ACCGGCCTTACCTCGTTATGGACGACGGGTGGCAGGTCAACGCGCCGGTCAAGGCGGGGGTGAGCGGCTTCGGGCCGTGGGACCGCAGCAACGCGCGCTTCGCGATGGACATGGTGACCTTCGCGCAGCGCGTGAAGGCGCTCAACGCCAGGCCGGGGCTCTGGTACCGCCCGTTCTACGCGTGGGCCGAGGTGCCGGAGTCGTGGCGGCTCAAGAAGGCGCGCGACTTCATGGACCCCACGGTGCCGGAGGTGAAGCGGCAGGTCGCGGAGGACATGGCGCGCTTTCGCGCATGGGGCTTTCAGCTGGTCAAAATCGATTACCTGACGTATGACATCAACAACCGCTGGGGATATAACCTTGGCGACCGGGTCGTGCACGACGACCGCGCATGGGCGGATTCCAGCCGCACCACGGCGGAGGTGATGCTCGAGCTCTATCGCACGATGCGGCAGGGCGCGGGCGACGACGTCGTGATCATCGGGTGCAACGCGCTGGGACATCTGGCGGCGGGGATTTTCGAGCTGCAGCGCACGGGCGACGACACGAGCGGGCTGGAGTGGAAGCGCACGCGCCAGAACGGCGTGAACACGCTGGCGTTCCGGGCGATGCAGGACCGCGCCTTTTTCGCGGTGGACGCCGACTGTGTGGGGCTGGCTAACGCGGGCGCCGTGCCGTGGGAGAAGAACCGGCAGTGGCTGGACCTGGTGGCTCGGAGCGGCACCCCGCTCTTCGTTTCGTGGAGGCGCCAGCTCGCCGGCCCGGAGGAGCGCAAGGCGCTGCGCGAGGCGTTCCTGCGGGCGTCGCTGCCCGCGCCTACGGCCGAGCCGCTGGACTGGATGGAGACGCCCGCGCCGAAGCGCTGGCGCTTCGGGAGCGAAGAGGTCACGTACAACTGGGACGACTGAGCCGCCGGCTCAGCCCGGGATCAGCCCTTCGAGCCCGTTGACCTTCAGCTCAAGGGCGAGCTGCATGATGCGTCCGAGCTCGCCCTTGGGGAACCCTTTCTGCTTGAACCAGAGCAGGTAGTCTTCCGGCAGGTCGATGACGCGCCGTCCCTTGTACTTGCCGAAGGGCAGGGTCAGGGCGGCGAGCTTCTCCATGTCCGCGCGGGCTTTCGCCTGAATGTCGGGGGGCAATCCGGATGCCTTGTCCATCGTGTGTTTCTCCTGCGCCAGCCGCTTGCGGCTCGCGTCGTTCCGTTCGTCAGTGTGGCGTCATGGCGGTTTACGTCAGCGCGAGCGCTTCGCCGGAAACGGTGACGCGCACGGTTGCGCCGGGCGCGTAGCCGCCTGACACGAGCTTGCGTGCGACGGGGGTTTCCAGTTCGCGTTGGAGGGCGCGCTTGACCGGCCGCGCGCCGTAGACGGGGTCGAACCCTTTGTCCGCGAGCCAGGCGACCGCGTCATCATCCACGTCGAGCGCGAGGTCCTGCTCCTTCAGGCGGGCGCGCAGGTCTTCGAGCTGCAGCCGCACGATGGCCGCGATCTGAGCGTGGCCGAGCGGCTTGAAGAGCACCACCTCGTCCAGGCGGTTGAGGAACTCCGGGCGGAAACTCGTCTTCAGCAGGTCGAGCACCTGCTTGCGGACGTCCTCGGGTATTTCGGGCGCATCGTCCTCTTTTTTGGAATGCGGGCGAGACGCCCGCGCCCCCAAGTACTCCGAGCCGATGTTGCTGGTCATGATGACCACCGCGTTGCGGAAGCTGACCGTGCGGCCGTGGCTGTCCGTCAGGCGGCCGTCGTCCAGCACCTGCAGGAGGATGTTGAAAACGTCGGGGTGAGCCTTCTCGATCTCGTCGAGCAGCACCACGCAGTACGGCTTGCGGCGCACGGCCTCGGTGAGCTGGCCGCCCTCTTCATAGCCGATGTAGCCGGGGGGCGCGCCGACCAGCCGCGACACCGTGTGCTTTTCCATGTACTCGGACATGTCGATGCGCACCATCGCGGCTTCGGAGTCGAACAGCTCGGCGGCAAGGGTCTTGGCGAGCTCCGTTTTGCCCACGCCCGTGGGGCCGAGGAAGAGGAAAGCGCCCACCGGACGCTGGCGGTTTTTGATTCCCGCGCGCGACCGCAGTACCGCGTCCGATACGGCTTCCACCGCCTCGTCTTGGCCGACCACACGGCGGTGCAACACGTCCGGCAGGTGCAGGAGTTTCTCTCGCTCGCCTTCGAGCAGCCGGGTGACAGGAATGCCGGCCCAGCGTGAGACCGCCTCGGCGATCTCTTCGGAGGTGACCTCTTCGCGCAGCATGACCGAGCCGTCTTTGGACTGGAGTCTGTCCTGGGCGGCCCTCAGCTTCTTTTCCAGTTCAGGGATCGTGCCGTACTTGAGCTCTGCGGCTTTGTTGTTGTCGTAGGCGCGCTCGGCCTGCTCGTAGGCGGTGCGGGCCTCTTCGAGCTGCTCGCGCAGGAGGCGCGTCTCGTCGAGAACCCTTTTTTCCGATTGCCAGCGGGCGGTCATGGCGTCGGCCTGCGCCTTGAGGTCGGCGAGTTCTTTGCGGAGCTCGTTGAGACGCGCTTTCGAGGCGTTGTCCTTCTCTTTCTTCAGCGCGGTCTCTTCGATCTGCAGGCGCGTCACGCGGCGGGTGATCTCGTCCAGCTCGGCGGGCATGGAGTCCATCTCGGTGCGGATCGAGGCGCAGGCCTCGTCGAGCAGGTCGATGGCCTTGTCCGGCAGAAAGCGGTCTTGCACGTAGCGGTCGGAGAGCACGGCGGCCGAGACCAGCGCGGCGTCCTGAATGTGGACGTTGTGGTGGCGCTCGAAGCGGTCTTTCAGGCCGCGCAGGATGGAGACGGTGTCCTCGACCGAAGGCGCGTCGACCTGCACGGGCTGGAAGCGGCGCTCCAGCGCGGCGTCCTTCTCCATGTGCTTGCGGTACTCGTCGAGCGTGGTCGCGCCGATGCAGTGCAATTCGCCGCGCGCGAGCATGGGCTTGAGCATGTTGCCCGCGTCGGAAGAGCCTTCGGTTTTTCCCGCGCCCACGATGGTGTGGATCTCGTCGATGAAGAGCAGGATGCGCCCTTCGGCGGCCTTGATCTCGTTGAGCACGGCTTTGAGGCGCTCCTCGAACTCGCCGCGGTATTTGGCGCCGGCCATGAGGGCGGTCATGTCGAGCGAGAAGATGGTGCGGTCCTTGAGGCCCTCGGGCACGTCGCCGCGCACGATGCGCTGGGCGAGCCCTTCGACGATGGCGGTCTTGCCGACGCCGGGCTCGCCGATGAGCACGGGGTTGTTCTTTGTTTTGCGGGAGAGGATGCGGACCACGTGGCGGATCTCGGCGTCGCGGCCGATCACGGGGTCGAGCTTGCCGGCCTTGGCGAGCTCCACGAGGTCGCTGCCGTATTTCTTGAGCGCCTCGTACTGGCCTTCGGGGTTGTCGGTGGTCACCCGCTGGTTTCCGCGCACCTCTTTCATGACCTCCAGCAGGCGCTTGGTGTCCACGCCGGCTTCGGCCAGCAGCCGCCCGCACGGCGTGCGGCGTCCGGAATCGGTCAAGGCCAGCAGCAGGTGCTCGACGGAAAGGTAGTCGTCTTTGAGGCGCTTGGCGTGGTCGCCCGCCCTGACGATCAGCTCGTTGAGCGACTGGGTGACGTAGATCTTGCCCTCTTCGACGGCCCCCGAGACCCTGGGCTTGCGCTCCAGTTCCTCCTCGACGCGTGCGCGGAGTTGGGGGATGGCCACGCCGAGCCGCTGCAGCAGGGACGCGGCCAGCCCGTCCTGCACATCGAGCAGGGCGGCGAGCAGGTGTTCGGTGTCGAGCTGCTGGTGCGAGAAACGGGTTGCCGTTTCGCGGGCCTGCTGCAACACCTCCTGCGCCTTCTGGGTCCATTTGTTCAAATCGGTCATGGGTGTCCTCCTTCGATCACCGGTGTAAGGTCTTGCGCGACATTCGACCTTTTGAACACCGGCGACAGAATCTGATAAGCACACACTATGCCACGCAACAATGTTGCCAAAAGCAATTCATTTAAGCAGATTATGACTTTTGACTTCACCGTCAAGTGCGTCTAAATTACTCGACACAAGAAAAGAGGGACACAATGTCTCGGTTTCGTGACGGGGATTGCGAGTGCGATGACGAGCGCGATAAAGATTCCGACAAGGCGCTCAGGGGCAGGGCCGGGCCCGGTCCGGCCGCGGGTTCGACTGTTGTCGACGCTCGCGTTTGCGGTAGGCGAGAGGGGTGCAGCGCTCGGCCCGCAGGAACGCGTTGTTCAGGTGCTGCGCGTGGCAGAACCCGGTCTGGTCCGCGATCTCTTTCACGGGCAGGTCGGTCAGCGCCAGCAGCCGCTTGACCTCGAACATCCGCAGGCGGGTCAGGGTCGCGTAGACCGTCTGCCCGAGGACGCGGGTGAAGTGCTCTTCGAGCCGGTAGCGCTGCAGCCCGACGGCCTGGGCGGCGTCTGCGACGCCGATGCTCCGTCCGAGGTTCTGGCGGAAGAACTGGACGACCGAGCGGACCAGCGGGTCGGCCGTCGCGAAGCCGTCGGTGCTGGTGCGCAGCTCGATGCCGCAGGGAGGGATCAGGAGGGGTTCCTCCGGCGGCGGCCCGCCGCGCATCAGTTTGTTCAGCAGGGCGGAGCCCTCGTAGCCGACCCGGACGCGGTCGTGCCGCACGCTGGAGAGGGGGACGCGCAGGTTCTCGCAGACCAGCTCGTCGTTGTCCACCCCGAGGATCGCGACGTCGTCGGGTATAGGGTAGCCCGCTTCCAGGCAGACCGTCTCCGCTTTGGCGGCGTCGTAGTCGCAGAAACAGAAAACCGCCAAGGGTTTGGGCAGCGCGTGCAGCTCCCGCTTCAGCCAGCGGTTCAACGCTTGCCAGTCGTCGACCTCGCTGCCGGGGCGGTCCGCCCAGATCAGCTGCCTGGGCGCGTTGCCGGTCTGCTCCGCGAAGCGTTCGGCGAACCCCTCCCCGCGCAGTTCTTGCGGTCTTTGGGCTTCGGTGGAGAAGTAGGCGGCCTGCCGGTAGCCGCGCTCCAGCAGGTGGTCGGCGGCGACGCGGCCGATCAGGCGGTGGTCGCCGCAGACCCGCGCGAGCGGAATGTCCGGCCGGTAGGCCCCGAAGTCCACACAGGGAATCTGTTGGTGGCGCACATAACGGATGATGTCGGCGCGGGCGTTGAGCATGACCAGCATGCCGTCGCCGGACCACCCTTTGGGTATCCGGCAGCCGTCGCTGACCGTCAGGTACCAGTTCTGCTCGGCAGCATACCTTCCGATCCCCACCCGCATCGGGTGGTCGTACCAGTCCATCAGAACGAGCACATGGAAGTTACGCATGGATTCAGTATAGGCGAAGCGGTCCAGTCCGGGCAATACGGTTTTCCGATTTTTACGCACGTAATCCGCAAAAAATGCAAGACCGATCAGGCGGGGGCGGGATCAAAGCGGGGAGGCCTGCCGCCGCTCGTGCTCGCGGTACTCGGTCGGCGTGCAGTGCGCTTCCCGCTTGAAGGCATTGTTGAGGTGCTGGGCGTGGCAGAAGCCGGTCAGAGAGGCGATCTCTTTGACCGACAGTCCGGTCTGAACGAGCAGGCGCTTGGCCTCGAAGAGGCGCAGGCGGATCAGGGTGGCGTAGACCGGTTCGCCGAGCACACGGCTGAAGTGTTCTTTCAGCTTGTGACGCGGCAGGCCGGAGGTTTTTACGGCTTCTTCAAGGCCGATGTTCAGGGCGAGGTTTTCCCGGAAGAACTTGATGACGGAGCGGATCACCGGGTCGGCGGTCACAAAGCCGTCGGTGCTGGCGCGGATTTCGACGCCGCGCGGCGGGATCAGGATCGGCTCAGCCGGCGCTTGTCCGCCGCGCATCAACCGGTCTAGCAGCGCGGCGCCGTCATAGCCGATCCTGAACAGGTCATGCCGGACGCTGGAAAGCGGCACGGGTGTGTTTTCGCAGACCAGCGGATCGTTATCCACCCCCAGGATGGCGACCTCATCCGGGATGGCGTGGCCGGCCTCCAGGCAGATGTCCTCGATCTTGGCGGCATCGTAATCGCTGTAGCAGAAGACGCCTAGGGGTTTCGGCAGCGTCGTCATCATGCGTTTCAGCCACGCGTGCTGCGCACGCCAGTTGTCGCTTCCGCTTTTTGAATGGCGCGCCCAGGTGAGGTTCTTCGGGCGATGGCCGCCCTCTTTGGAGAACCGGTCGGAAAAGCCCTCGCAGCGCAGTTTGTGCAGGTGCCCGTATTCGGAGGAGAAAAAGGCGGCCTGCCGGAAACCGCGCTCGAGCAGATGTTCCGCCGCCACCTGCCCGATCTGGCACTGGTCGCCGGAAATCCGCGGCAGGGGAATGTCGGGCCGGAAGATCCACATGTCCACGCACGGCACTTTCTGGTGGCGGACGTAGCGGATGAAGTCCGCGCGTTTGTTGATTTGCACCAGCATGCCGTCTCCCGCCCAACCTTGCGGGAGCGTGCACCCGTCGCTGACCGTCAGGTGCCAGCGGTGCTCGGCGGCGTAACGCCCGATCCCCTGGCGGATGCGGTGGTCGTAGAGTTCCATCAGCACGAGGACAGAGACGCTCTTCATGCGGACAGTATACGGATTCTCGGGGGACAGGCACAACCTGAACATTCTTCTTTTTCCGTTCTGTGCCGGTGCCTTCGCCGTGCCAGGGCCGGTGGACGCGGGTCCGGAAGCGCCAAGTATTTTGCCTTGCCGACCTCCCTTCCGCATGCCAAAATGACGCGAGTTGACGCTTGAAGGAAACGCGCTCCCGGTGGACGGGGCGGGTATTTTTCATTCGGCTTACAAAGGCGGGAGTTATAATGAATATGCTGACCCGACGAACTTTCGTCCAGTTAAGCGCTGCTGCTACGGGTGGATTCGGCGCACCGTTTCTTGGCGCGGCAGAGCCTTTTTCAATTGTGGTGCTGCCGGACACGCAAATGTATAACACAAAACCGCAGCCGAATCTTTTTGGTCACCAAACGAACTGGATTGCCCAAAGCATTGATGCGGAGCAGATCGTTTTTGTCACGCAGTTGGGTGATTTTACCGATGACGGCAGGGACGCCACTTTCTGGAAAAATGCGTTGACGGGGATTCGCGTGCTGGATGGCAAAGTCCCCTACAGTATTTGTTTGGGCAACCATGATCTTTTCACCGGGTCTCCCGACGGGAACGGAGTCCCGAATTGTCGAAAATATTGCACCGCGAGAAGTCTTCAAGGCGGCGACACGTGTGGCGGTGCCAGTCCCGACGGGTTGAGTTTCTGGCAGGTTTTCAAAGGTGGAAAGTTCTCTTTTTTGCACGTCAATCTGATTTTTTCACCTGACGCAAAGACATTGGCCTGGGCAAAGAATGTTGTTCAAGCCAATGCGGAAAAGCCGGCGATCATCTCGACACACGATTATCTGGGCATGGGGGGCGTTAAATCCGCTGCGGGACGCGCCATATGGAACGGGCTGGTGAAGGATTTTCCGTCGGTTTTAATGGTTTTGAACGGCCACCATTGTTCCAACGCCAAACAGATGTCGTTGAATGCGTCTGGCGGCAAAGTCGTCGAAATGCTCTCAAATTATCAAGACTTTCCGAACGGCGGCGAGGCTTATTTACGAATCATTAAATTCGTTCCCGATAAGGGGTCGATACACGTTAAAACATATTCGCCGGCACGCAAACAGTTCATCCATAACATCGACAATGAATTCTCTTTTGACGCGGAATTCAATTCCGGTGAAAACTCAATTGACATCCTGGGCTTACATGGTTTTTCACATGATTATGAATTGCCGTATATCGAACACCAATCCGGGGGGCAGGTGTTTTCTGCCAGCAGGCCGGCGACGTATTCCGTGAAAGCCGGAGGTACCGGTCCGTTGAGTTATCAATGGATGCGTTGCACGGATCGTGCACTCTGGACAACATACGGCGGCGTCCCTATCAAAAATGCGACACAAGCGTCTTTTTCAACACACGAGAAGCCGACGCCAGGCGTTCCAGACCCGTCATTTTTTGTCAGGGTTTCCAACAAGGCCGGAAGTGTCGTCAGCGACAGGGTGGTTCTTAAAGCGGAAAAACCTTAGCGGGTCATTGGACAAGGAAAGACCAAGGTCTATTCTCCCGCGGTGATCGCCAAGCTCGGCGCACTCCTCAATTCCGTTGCGGCGGAAGTCGCCGCAGACTCGATCGAAACGAAGCGCGTTTTTCCGCCGCGAGTTCTTCGATCCGCTCGCGAGGCGTTGACCCTGTGAATAGAACAGGCTTCGGTGCCTATTTCCGTTCTTGCATGATATTTACCGATCATGCAATTGAAGTGTGAGGGGGCGTAGCTGCATAATAGCCCTGTTCTGAAAAACAAAGGACTCCTAATGAAACAAGCACTCTTCATTTTACTGTCTATGGCGGCCTGTTCACTTTACGGGGGGGGGCTGACCGCGCGCGCCTTCAACTCGGGGTTCAGGGAAGCGCATGACACCTACAACGGCATTTCGGTCGCGAGCGACGGCAACGTCTACTACGCGCTCTGCTCCACGTCGATCGACTTCGGGGGGAGGATCTGCCGATACGACCCGCACAAGGACGAGATTAAATACTTGGGTGACCTGACCGAAATTTGCGGGGAGAAGGGGCTCAAGGCCGTGCCGCAGGGTAAGAGCCACGTTCTGTTCCACGAGTACAAAAACAAGCTCTATTTCTCAACCCACGCGGGCTACTACAACGTGGTGGACGGTATGGAGCGTCTGGCGACCGTCGTGCCGCCGGGCTACAAGCCCTACCCCGGCGGACATCTCCTGACCTATGACCTGAAGACCGGCGCCTTCGGGGATTTGGGCCTCGCGCCGGAGCGTGAGGCGGTCCTTTCGCTGAGCATGGACAAGCGTCGCGGCGTGCTGTACGGCATCACCTGGCCGGTCGGCTACTTCTTCAGCTACGACGTTGAGAAGAAGGTGCTGCGGAACTTTGGGCCTTCCGCGGCCCTGGGCGAAAGCGGCAACGGGTCGGCCTACCGCGTGCTGTGCCGCTCCATCGCGGTGGATCAGGAGACCGGCTGCGCCTACTTTACCAACCCCGAGGGCGACCTCTTCCGCTACCGGCCCGGTGCGGACCGCGTGGAGAAGGTCGGGGGCGAGGACATGCGCAAAGACTACTTCGGGAAGTACGACCCGGCGGACTCCGGCAGCATGGGGTACAACTGGCGGCAGACCGTGTGGCACCCCGGGGAGAAGGCCTTTTACGGCGTGCACGGCAACTCGGGCTACCTCTTCCGGTTCGACCCCGCCGCGCCGCACATCGACGTGCTCGACCGCATCACCTCCGAGCCCTCGCGGCGGGCGGGCATGGGCGACCTGTTCAGCTACGGCTACCTCGGTTTCACGCTGGGTCCGGACGGACGTACGCTCTACTACCTGACGGGCGGACCGGTCTACGAGAACGGCAAGCGTATCGCGGGCATGGACAAGGTGGCGATGGGCATGGCGAAGGGGGTTGAGAACCTGCACCTGGTCACCTACGATATCCCGACGCGGTGCTACAAAGACCACGGGCCGGTGTTCTACGCCGACGGCCAGCGCCCGACGTACGTCAACTCCATCGCGGTGGGGGCGGACGGCGCGGTTTATACGCTGGCCCGCATCACGGAAAACGGCCACACGCGCACAGACCTGATCCAGATCAGGATGACGAGGTAGGCGTAATAATGACGAGCCGTGAAAAGGATAGAGCCTACGGTTGGCCAAGACGTTTGAGAAAGTTTGGGCGCACAGGGAAACGCTGGCAAAAGGATGTGCTCTGGCGGGATCAATGTCTTCGGCGTTTGCCGAAATTAGACCTGACATGTTCCATTTTCCTTTTCTGCATGTCTTTTCCCAATCATGCAATTGATAACAATTGGATAAACTTAAATAATAAATGTGTTTTAAGGAGGTGAAGCGACCGGCAACTCGGGTTGCGGTCCGATCATCCCTGAAAACAACAAGACGAAAGCAAAAAGCCATGAAACGGATAAACACGGCGGCGTCTCTCATCTCTGCCGGATTGTTTCTGACGGCAACAGGGGCTTTTGCGGCCCCGTCCGCAGCGGTGCTGGTGGACGGCAACCTGCGGGGCATCCGCTGGACGACGGTGTTCACGAACGCCGTTGACTTACCTGTAGCGTGGGATTGGAAGACGAACGCGACATACGCGACGCTGGATATCGCCGGCATGAGCGGGTCGGTCACGACAAACCTCTACAAAAACGCGACGTCAAACTGGCTGTGGCAGGCGTTCGCGTCCGACGTGCCCGCCGTTGAGGACGTGTACGACCTGACGCTCACGTTCAAAAAAGACGACGGTGTGGCCGTGGGCGCCTTGACCTCGAGGCTGGCGGTGGTGAAGGGCGCGTTCGGCGGCGCGGCGGTCAACGCCGTTCCCGACAGCCCATCGTGGGCGAGGGTCAAGGAGAACGCGGTGATCCCCTACAATGCGTCGTTTTCGGAAGCGGCGACGAATGCGGTGTCCGCGCAACTCGCGATCGCCAAACGGGGAGGTGCGGCACAGACGAATGTATTTGCGGGCGTGGCCGGTTACTACGGCTGGAAAATCAGGAACAACGGTTGGGGCTACGGCACGTTCGATCTGGCGCTGGCGTTTCCCGGAATGACCAACGAGTGGACAGCGGCGCTCATGCGCCTGCCGGACGGATTTATGTTCGGCGTGAGGTGAGAAGCGGAAAGTGTTTGCGATTGGAGAGGGGTATTCGCAAAGCGATGCCCGTGCATGATTGAAAGGAAACGGAAATGAAAACGATGAGACTCTTGATGGGGATGATGTCGGCGGTTCTCGCGGTGAGTGTTCTGGCGGAAGACCCGTCGATCACGAATGTGGTGGTTCGGCAGCGGTGGCCGTGGAGCCGGCTGGTGGATATCGATTACGTGCTGGCGTGCGACACCGGCGCGCAGCGGGTCGATGTCGCCCTCACCGCGCGCGAGGGGACGGAGACGCTCACGCTGCCGACCGCTTCCCTGTCGGGGGACCGGCGCAATGTGGCGAAAGGGGCGCGGCGCATCGTCTGGGATCCGATGAAGACGGCCTACACGAACGATGTGCTGGCGCGGTTCAGCGTGGAGCTTGTGCCGACCCCGGTCCCGCTCTACATGATTGTGGACCTGACCAATACGGTGGGCACGGCCGCGCATATCGAGTATGTCTACGAGAAGGATCTGACCAACGGCCTGTGGGGCTCTTGGGTGAGGAATCCGATCACCAATGCCGCGGGGGCGGTTGTGGTCGAGTCCGTCGTTTGGACCGGCGTGGCCACCAACGAGACCTACAAGACCGACAAGCTCGTTTTGCGCCGCGTTCACGCGGGGCCGTTCAAAATGGGAACCAACCAAGACAAGTCAGTCAACCTGACGAAAGACTTTTATGCCGGCGTGTTTGAGATGACGGACGCGCAGTGGGCCAAGGTGAAGGGGACGGGAAGCGGCACGTCGATGCCGAAATCCTCAATATCATACAACGACCTCCGCGGGGCCACGAACAGTGTGCCGCCGATCGACTGGCCCGTGACCGGGGACTGGGTATTGTCCAACAGCTTCATCGGAATCCTGCGCGCGACGACGGGGCTGCAGGATTTTGACCTGCCGACCGAGGCTCAGTGGGAGTATTTTTGCCGCGCGGGCACGACAAGCATTTTCCATGACGGGCTGTCATACACGCAAGGAACTTCGACCGACGATCAATTAAGCTTGCTGGCATGGTGGAAAGTGAACTCCGGCAACGCGGCGCACACCGTCGGCGGGAAACTGCCGAACGCATGGGGCCTGTACGACACGCACGGCAATGTGTCGGAGTGCTGTTTGGACTGGTATGGGACACTGGAGGGGGGAGATGACCCGGACGGTCCCATTTACAATGAGGCGGAGCATTCGCCGCCGTACCGTTCATCGAGGGGATTCGCTTACAATACAGGCTCTGCAGGCCAGAATTATCAGTTGCGTTCGGGGGTGCGGGGTATTGTGTATCCTCACGTGGCAGAGGCCACCCGTGGGTTCCGCCTTGTGCTGAATTTCCCCTAGCGCGGGACAGAGCGGTCTCGGAAAATGTGTAGCCGTTCCGGGTAGGGACGCCTCCCCGAGGCGTCCGCAGACGGTTCGGGGAACCGTCCCTACCGACAATCGAACCTCGGTAACAGAATAACATAACCCGCTCTAAAGGCGGAAAAGGTGGGTGGGTGAGAACCGGGAACAACAGACGAAAACCGAAAGGAGACGAGGCCATGCGCAACGGGTGGGTGTTGACGGGCCTTCTGGCGGCGCGCCTCGCCTCCGCGTCGGTTCTCGTGGAGAACGGGAAAACGTTGCCGCTCGCGCGGGATGTGGATGTGGTGGTGATCGGCGGTTCGGTCGGCGCCGTGGCCGCCGCCTGCGAAGCAGCCCGGGCCGGCGCGAAGGTGTTCGTGGCCGCGCCCCGCCCCTATTTGGGCGAGGACATGGCCGGCAAACTGCGGCTGCACTGGGATGACGGACAGGACATGCCGCGCGAGCTTTTCAGGGATCTGTCCGGGCCGCGCGGCACCAACGCCCCGGGCCGCGCCACACCGCTTACGGTCAAACGGTCGTTGGACACCGCCCTGCTCAACGCGGGGATCCCGTTTCTGACCGGCACGCTGGCCTCCGAGCCGCTGACGGACGCCGCCGGCGAGCTGGCGGGCGTGGTGATCGCGAACCGCAACGGGCGGCAGGCGATCCGCGCCAGAGTGGTGATCGACGCGACGGAACGCGGCCTGCTGGCCCGCGCGGCAGGCGCGCAAGCCACCCCGTTCCCGCCGGGAAACCACATCTTCCGCCGCATGATCCTTGCGGGCGCGGCGCCGACCCGTCCGGAGGTGCGTGTTCGCGAGTCGCCCGGACGCTTCGACACCCGCGTGACCGGCATCGGCCTTCCGCCCGCCACGCCCAAGAAGATCGCGGGGCGCCTGTTCGAGTGCGAGATGGAGCTGTTCATGCGGGACGGCACGGCCCGTTCGTTTTCCGAGGCGGAACAAAAGGCACGCGACCTGACCTTCGTTCCCTCGCAACTGGAGGCGGCGGACACGCTCGTGTTCATACCCCCCGACCGGATCATCGGAACGAAAACGCTGCGGACGGAATGGCCGGGGGTGGACGCGCTCGATCTGGGCGTGTTCCGGCCCGCCGGCACCGGGTACCTGTTCGTGCTGGGTCCCATGGCGGACATTCCCCGTGAAGCCGTCAGCCGTCTCATGACTCCCGCCCAACTCGCGGCCGCGGGTAGACGGGTCGGCCGGGAGGCGGCGCGGATCGCCGCGGGACGCCCCGCCGTGGAAGCGGCGCATGTGGCGGGGGGGGGCGCCGTTTCGGCAACGCCCGAGACCTCGTTCGGCGAGCATGAGCGCGGGCTGCCAGCCTACCTGTCCAACACCTCCGGCACCGTGCGTGCGGAGGCGCGGAACCTGCCGGTGCTGGCCGAATGCGATGTGGTCGTCGCGGGCGCGGGGACGGCCGGCGCGCCCGCCGGGATCGCCGCCGCGCGGCAGGGAGCCCGGACGATCGTGTGCGACTATCTTTACCAAATGGGCGGTGTGCAGACAGACGGGCTCATCGGGTATTACCACTGGGGGAACCGCGTCGGGTTCACGGCAGAGATCGACCAGGGCGTAATCCCCGTCGGGGCGGTCCAGTCCCAATGCAAAGCGGAATGGTACCGGGTCCAGAACCGCAAAGCCGGCGCGGAAATCTGGTACGGGACAATGGTGTGCGGGGCCGTGGTGAGGCGGGGCGCGCTGATCGGCGTGACGGTCCTGATGCCGGACGGCGGGCGCGGCGTGATCCTGTGCAAAGCGGCGATCGACGCCACGGGCAACGCCGAACTGGCCGCCATGGCCGGGGAGGAGACCGAGTTCATCTCCGCTTCCGAACTCGCGTTGCAGGGCGCCGGCATGACACCACGTAATTTGGGGGCGAGTTACGCCAACACCGACATCGGCTTTCTGGATGACACGGACGCGGCCGACCTCTGTTTCTTCGCGCTGCGCGCGCGCTTCAGCATGAAGTGGACGGTCTGGGATCAGGCGCAGGTGTTCAATAGCCGCGAGCGGCGGCGGCTGGTCGGTGCCTTCCGCGTGTCGCCGCTGGATGTGCTCAACGGGCGCACCTACCCCGATGTCGTGACGCAGGCGTTCAGCAACTTCGACTCGCACGGGTTTACCGTGCACGAAATGTTTTTCATCCAGGATCCGGGGCGGCGCGGCCTGAAGGCGAACGTGCCCTACCGCAGCCTGTTGCCCCGGCGGCTGGACGGCCTGCTGGTGGTGGGACTGGGCATCAGCGCGCACCGTGACGCCCTGCCGGTTCTGCGCATGCAGCCGGACATCCAGAACCAGGGTTACGCGGCGGGTACGGCGGCCGCGATGGCGGTCCAAGCCGGCGTGGCGGTCCGCGATGTGGACATGCGGGCACTCCAGAAAAAGCTGATCGCCAAGGGGATCCTTCCCGAAGAGGTCCTCACGATGCGGGACTCCTTCCCCCTGCCGGATGACCGGATCGCCGCGGCGGCCCGTTCGGTGACCAACCTCTATCAGGGGCTTGAGGCCGTGCTTGCCGACCCTGCGCGCAGCCTGCCGCTGCTCAAGGCCGCCTATCGCGGCGCGGAGACCCGTCAGGCGCGATTTGTCTACGCCCATGTGCTGGCGATGATGGGGCAGCCGGACGGGACGGCGGAGCTGATCGAACGGGTCGGCCGCATCCCTTGGGACAAGGGCTGGAATTACCGCGGCATGGGACAGTTCAACCGAAGCGTGAGCTGGCTGGACAGCTACATCATCGCGCTGGGAAAGGCCCGGGCGCGGCACGCGGTGCCGGCGCTGGCCGCGAAAGCGCGGGCGCTGAGAACCACGGACGCGTTCTCCCATTTCCGGGCCGTCGCGCTGGCGTTGGAGGCGATCGGCGACCGCTCAGCCGCGTCGGTCCTGGGGGAACTGCTCGCGCTCGAGGGCGTCGGCGGGCATGCACTCGCGAAAGGGCCGGGCATCCCCGCGATTCCGGATTACGCGGAAAAAGACAATGACCCGAACGGCTTTCTGCTCGGTGCGGGGGACCGCGAGCGTTCCCTGTGCCTGCGCGAACTGGCCGTCGCCCGCGCCCTATACAGGCTGGGGGATTTTGAAGGCCGCGGCGAAAAGACCCTTCGCGGCTACGCCAACGATCCGCGCGGCGCCTACGCCCGCCACGCCCAACTGGTGCTGAACGGCCCATGACCCCGACGGGAACCCACACGATGCGACATGTGTATCACAACACTATCCGGACACGAGACCGCCTGAAAACGGGAGCGGGCCGCCGCATGGCGACGCGCCCGCGCTTCCGCCCTGCCGCGTTTTTCGGTTTCCTGCTGATCGCCCTGACGCTGTATCCTGAAACCGGCGAGGCCGCACCCGTCCGCGTGCGGCGGGACAGGGATCAAATCTTGGAGATCGACAACGGGCTCGTCCGGCTGGCGTTCGATCCGGAGCGGAACCATTCGCTCACCGGACTGTATTACCGTGCCTCCGGCCAGCCGCTCGTCCTGAGGATGGCGGCGCACTGCGGGGACGGCCAGTTTGTCGCCCGGCAAAAATGGTGCGAGGACGTTTCGGGGCAACGCCTCGCGTCGCGCCAAATCTCGGCCCGTGTGATTGGCGGCGACCGCGAGGCGGCGCTGGAAGTCGTGACGGCGAACGAGGCGTTCATGTGGCGGCGGCTGATTTCCTGCTCCGCCGGATCCCCCTTGGTCCGTGTCCGATACGAGCAAACTTTCAAACGTCCGTGCGACACCTTTTCCGGCGGGATCGAGATCGATTTCGCGGCGTCTCTCAACGCCTTCTGTTCGCCACGGGGCGATGGGACGTTCCAGACCGAGCGGGACGTCGCCGCCGCGTATGGCATGTGCACCAGGCGCTGGTTCGCGCGCGACTGGTATGCCGCCTTCTCTCCCGTGACAAAAGAGGGTGTTTTGGTTTTGATCCCCGATAAACAACCTTGGGAGTATTTCCTGTCGCCGCAGATCACGCGCGAGGGAGCGGGCCGACATCGCATGAGCCTCAGCCACCCCCGCCTGATGTTCGAAAAACATGTGGCAGGGGAAACGGTCCGGGGGGATTTCTGTCTGATGCCCTATCAGGGGAATCCGGTGGAGGTCGGCCCCTCCGTTTACGCCGGACTGGCCGCTTCCGTTGTTACGCCGCCGTCTGCGCCGCTCTCCGCGCGCCGGTTACCCGGCCCGCCCGGCGTGGCGCTGTGGAGCGAGCTTCCGAGCCGCAAGGTGTTTCGCGAAGATCCGGTTGCGCCCAGCCTCCCGGAAGGCAAGGGTCTGGAGATTCGCGCGGCCCGCAATGAATATGAGGCGGTTCAGCTCGTGATCGCCCCGTCGGCGGATGTGGAGCGCGCTCGTCTGGAATTCAGCGACCTGAAAGGCCCCGGTGTCATTGACGTGAAAAACATCCGTGCCCGCCCGGTGGGGTATGTCAACTGCCGGGAATTCTCCGGGCCGTACTACTCGTTCTGGGCGCGTGCCGGCTGGAACCCCGATCCGCTGCTTGCAAGCGAAACCGTTGCGGCGCCGAAAAACCGGAACACGCCCTTTTGGATCACCGTACGCGTGCCGGCTGATGCTCCCGCCGGCGACTATGAGGGGATTGTCACGCTCCGACTTGACGAGCTGCCGCCCGTGGCGACGCCTCTGCGTCTTCATGTCTACGGGTTTACCCTTCCCGAAACGCCGTCCCTTCAGATCTATGCGCACTACCGCCAGCCCGCCGGCCTTTCACGGGAGACGATGTTGCGGAACCTGCTGGATCACCGGGTGCGGTGGATCGATTTTGCCGACACGTCGCTGGCGGGGCGATGGGGGCCGGACGGTCATCTGATTCCCGGTTTCGACGCGGCGGCATTTGAACAAACAAGGTCGTGGCTGATTCAGCATCCCGATGTCCGGTTCACCTTCCAAGAATGGAAAATTGGCGGCAACCAGTTGGATTTGGACGGCCTGAGCGACCGGTTTTTAAAGCCCTATTACGACAATCTCCGGCAAGGACTGGCCTTTTTCAAAGCGGGGGGGGTCGCGGAAGAGAGGATATTCCTTTACCCATGGGACGAGCCGTTTGACGATCTCCCCCTGCTGCGCCGGCTCAAGACGTTTTATGACCGGATCCGCCCGTTCGCCCCCCGCGCCAAAATCATGCTGACTCACGAACCCAACCCCGCGGAAGGGCTTTGCGGGCAGGTGGACATCTGGGCGCCCAACATCAACTGGTACCGCCGCGGTCAGCGCTGGTGCGCCGAGCGGCAGGTCTGCGGCGATCGCGTCTGGACTTACAACAACTGCCTGTATATGGTAGATACGCCCGCCATTCACGCCCGGATCGTCGGGTGGATGTTGTGGAAGCATCAGATGGACGGTTACCTGTTTTTCCATGTCAACTCCTGGAGCCGGGATCCGTGGCGGTCCCCGGATCAGGAGGGTTCCGGGCGCAACGGCGACGGATGCCTGATTTATCCCGATCCGGAAAGCAAGGGGCGCATCGCCGATTCCATCCGCTGGGAACTGCTGCGCGACGGGTTTGAGGAGTACGAGTATTTTTCGCTGCTGCGGGAGCGCGTCCGGCAAAGCAGGCGAAAGGGGGCTTGCGGCGCGGTGATCAACGAGGCCGAGGCGGCTCTGTCGATTCATGACGGTCTTGTCGCGGACCTGTGGCGGTTTACGCATGACCCGTCAAAATTGAACGCGGTCCGGGAGAATCTCGCCGGACTCATCGAGCGGTTAGAGGGTTCCGGCGAGGGCAAAACGCAACGGCAGGAACCCAACGAACGGCAGAGGAGCCTTTGATGTTTTCAGAAAACGCAAATGCCCGGCGCAACCGGCTGACTGCTGCGGCCGTCATGATTCTGATGACAGTTGCCACGCCCTATTCCGATGCGGGAACCTCCGGCACCAACGCATGGGCGGACGCCGGATTCGATGCGGCTTCCTCGCCGTGGCAGGTGAAATATGCGAGATGGCTCGCCGACTACGCCGGATGCTGGGAAGGGTCGATCCGCAAAAACGAAGGCTGCCCCGCGCCCGCCTTTGTGATGGACGGGGATTTGTGGTCGTCGTACGGCAAAGACAAATGGGGGATCGGGTATGTGCTCATCGGCCAGAAAATCCGCCTTCCCGAGAAGCTCCCCGCGAGCGTCGAATTCACCGCAAGCGTTCAGGCCTTTTCTTCAAAACAGGGGGAGCGCGGACTGTTCCGTCTGGTTGTCTTGCCGGTGGCCTACTGGGACACCCTGTCATCCGCGCGCGCCGGGCAAAAGCTTTACCAGAAATCGAAAGAGCTCTACGGCAGCGGAAATCTCGTGGGCGTCGGCCCCGACCTGCTGGAGTGGACGGAAATCCGGGATCGGAGTCCGGCGCTGCGTGAGAAATTGGCGCCCTATGCCAAGCAGGAGGTTGTGATCGCCCTGCAGTGGGGCGGCGCACACATCTTCCACGAGGAATGGGGCAAGGCGGACAACCTCCGCCTACATTTCGGAACGCCCCCCCCCGGTGACGAAGTGAAGTCTTTCGGAAACAAATCCAGGACAAAGGCGGATAACGCCATGAAGGAGAGATGACATGACAACACACTCCGTTTCACAGAAGACGTATGGACGCGGCGACGGGCTGGGCCGCAGACAGTTCGTTCAGACCGCCGCCATGACGACGGCCGCACTCGGTTTGACCCAAAGGCCGTTCACACTGAAGGCCGCCGAGGCCCCAGCGCTGCTGGGAGGACAGAAGGCGCACCCGGGCGGATGGCCGAAGTGGCCGCGCTGGATCCCGGAAACTGACGAGGCGGGCCTGCTCAAGGTGGTCCGCAGCGGCGTCTGGTCCCGCGCGGGCGTCGTGAGCGAGTTCGAGAAGCGCTGGGCCGAGGCCATGGGTGCGAAGCGCTGCCTCGCCGTGGTCAACGGCACCAACGCGCTGATCACCGCGCTGGCGCAGCTCGACGTGGGCGCGGGCGACGAGGTGATCCTGCCGCCCTACACGTTTATCGCCACGCCGCAGTCAATCCTGATGAACGGCGCGATCCCGGTCTTCTGCGACATCGACCCCGCGACCTACCAGCTCGACCCCAAGAAGATCGAGGCGAAGATCACGCCGCGGACGCGCGCCATCCTGCCGGTGCACATCCTCGGGCTGCCCGCCGACATGACGGCGATCATGGCCATCGCCAAGAAGCACAGCCTGATCGTGGTGGAGGACGCCTGCCAGGCGTGGATGGCTGAGCTCAACGGCAAGAAGTGCGGCACGTTCGGCAACGCCGGCTGCTACAGCTTCCAGAACTCCAAGAACATGGCCATCGGCGAGGGCGGCGCGATCGTCAGCGACGACGGGGCGTTCATGGACCGTTGCTGCTCGTATCACAACTACGGCAACGCGTACGACACGGCGGTGGGCGCGGTCGGCGGCGGCACGGTCATGCTGGGGACCAAACTGCGGATCACGGAGTACCAGGCCGCCATCGGGCTGGCACAGCTCGCGCGGCTGCCGGTGGAGACCGAAAAACGCCATGCGAACGCGGAATATCTGAAACAGCGCATCAAGGATATCCCCGGCATCGTGCCCTACGAATTTTCGCCGGGGGTCACCCGCGCGGCGTTCCACCTTTTCCCGTTCCGGTACGACAAGGCGGAGTTCCATAACATGCCGCGAGCGACCTTCTTGAAGGCGCTGAGCGCGGAGGGCATCCCCTGCGCGTCCGGCTACGGACCGCTCAACAAGGGGCAGTATGTGAAGCAGGCCTTCTCCACCAAGAACTTCAGGCGGATGTACGCGCCCGCGGATCTGGACTACGCGGCGTGGCTGGAGCGGACCCGGTGCCCCGAGAACGACCGGCTCTGCGAGGAGGCGGTCTGGCTCTTCCAGAGCCTGCTGCTGGCGGAGAAAGCCGACATGGACGACATCGCCGACGCCATAGCAAAGATCCACGCGAACGCGGGGAAACTGGCGAAGGGGCAATGAGTATGAGAAACGCGGTTGCCGCATGGGCATTGGTTCTCGCGGGTGTCGCGCATGGAGCGGAACTCAGGGTCGGGGTAGGGCGCATGGCGATCACGCCCGACACGCAGCCGGTCTGGCTGGCGGGTTACGCGGCGCGCACCGCGCCGTCCACGGGGATGATCCACCACGTGTGGGCCAAGGCGCTGGTGTTCGAGGAAACCCCCGGCAACCGGGTGGCGCTGATCACGGCGGATATGCTCGGGCTGACGCGGGAGATCACGGCGGTCGTGTCGCAGAGGCTGAACACGCGGTACGGGATTGAGCGGTCACACATCTTCTTCAACTCGTCGCACACCCACTCGGGGCCGGTCGTCTGGCCGAATCTAAGTGTCTGCTGCGATTTCACGCAGACCGGACTGCTGCACATCGTGGCGCAGAACCAGAAAATGACCGACAACCTCGTTGCGGCGGTGGACATGGCTGTGAGGGATCTTGCCCCGGCGCGCCTGTCGGCCGGGCGGGGCGCGGCGGGGTTCGCGATCAACCGCCGGAAACGCGACGTCGCGCCCGTGGACCACACCGTGCCGGTCTTGCGCATCGCCGCACCGGACGGCACGGTGCGGGCGGTGCTGTTCAACTACGCCTGCCACAACACGACGCTGACGGGCGGCAACCTCCTGCTCAACGGCGACTATGCGGGCTTCGCGATGCTGGAGCTGGAGGCGGCTTATCCCGGGGCGACCGCGCTCTACGTGCAGGGGTGCGGGGCGGACCAGAACCCCGACCCGCGCGGCACGGAGGCGCATGCCCGGAAGTATGGCAAGGAGCTGGCGGATGCGGTCAAGACCGTGCTGGCGGGGGAGATGAAGCCGGTGGGCGGGCCCGTCCGCACCGGGTTCGCGGAGACGCGGCTGGCTTTCCCCCCGTTTGACGTGGAGGTGTACCGCGCGGAACTGGTGGGCAAAGACACGTTCCGGCAGCGCCGCGCGCAGCTGATGCTGGAGGCGTACAATTCCGGCAATCCGGTTCGCTCGATCCCATATCCCGTCCAGGCGCTGCGTTTCGTGGACGGCCCCGCCCTGCTTTTCTTGAGCGGCGAGGTCGTGGTGGACTATGCGCTGCGGGCCAAGCGCGACTATCCGGGGGAGAATCTGATTGTGGCGGGCTATTGCAATGAAGTACAATGCTATATT
>Ga0209066_10002701_pt1 | contig 21141 bp, 26 predicted proteins | sample All_14_2_FD_187198 | JGI IMG/M metagenome (GOLD analysis project Ga0209066, IMG submission 187198) | Freshwater microbial communities in response to fracking from Pennsylvania, USA - Allegheny Zone_MetaG_DW_15 (SPAdes) (version 2) ... | reverse complement strand
GCGCGGAAGCCTCCCGGCGGGCACTCAGCAGGGACAGATTTCCGGAGGGCCCATGCGCCGTTTCCTGCTCGCCCTGTCCGCCGTCGCGCTGCTGGCGTCTCCGGTAGCCGCCGCGCCCGGCGACCGCGCCGTCGAGGACGTCCGCATCCTGTCAGCCGATGACATGGAGGGTCGCCTGGTCGGCTCGCCCGGCGGAGAGAAGGCGCGCGCCTACATCCTGGGCCGGATGCGCGAGATCGGCCTGGTCCCGGTCGAGCAGGCCTTCGTCTTCAAGCGCAAGGACGGGGCCGAGATGCGGGGCGTCAACCTGATCGCCCGGATCGAAGGCTCCACGCCCGGCGGCAAGGTGATGGTGATCACCGCCCATTACGACCACCTCGGCGTCAACGACGGCCAGATCTACAACGGCGCGGACGATAACGCCTCGGGCGTGGCTGGCCTGCTGGCCGTGGCCGAGGCCTTCAAGGCTGCGCCGCCGAAACACACGGTGCTGATCGTCGCGCTGGACGCGGAGGAGGGCGGCCTGCGCGGCGCCCGGGCCTTCCTCGAATCACCGCCTGTTGCGGCGGAGGCGATCGCGCTGAACATCAACTTCGACATGCTGGCCAAGAACGCCAAGGGCGAGCTCTATGCCTCCGGCGGATCGCCCAACCCCTGGGTCAGGGCCCGGCTGGAGGCGCTGGTCCCGACCGCGCCGGTCAGCCTGAAGCTCGGCCACGATACGGGCCCTGACGACAGCTTCGACAACTGGACCTACCAGTCCGACCACGGCGTGTTCGCCAAGGCGGGGATCCCCTGGGTCTACTTCGGGGTCGAGGACCATCCCGAGTACCACAAGCCGACCGACGACTTCGCGACCGTGCCGCAGGCCTTCTTCGTCAAGGCGGTCGAGACGGTCATCGCCGCGGCCCGGCTGTTCGACGCGCAGCTGGACACCGCGCCGGCCCGCTAGGGCTCTTCCGCCGTACCGGTCGAACCGGCCGGCTCCGGCGGCGCCTCCGTGGACTGCGGGACGTAGAGGTTTGTGATCACCTTGGTGACGAACGAGCCGGCCCGGATGCGCGGGCCGTAGGCGCGGCAGGGGTCCTGTCCGGGCTCGAAGCGCGCGATGTCCGGGGCGGGGGTCGGCGTCATCACCCTTGCGGCGTCGTCGGCGAAGGGTTCGGCGAATTGAAGGGCGTCCCCGGTCTTGATCAACGAGGGCGCGTCCGTCCCGATGGCGTTGGCCTGACGCGCCCAGGCGATCGCCGCGACCTGTCGTCCGTCGGGCGTGGTCATTTCCGCCTCGGCGCCGAGCGCGCCCAGCGTGCCGGGCGCGCGCAGATCAATGGGCCCGGGAATGAAGAAGGCCGCTGCGGCGGAGGCCGCCGAGGCGGCGCGTCCGGTGGGCAGGAACCAGGTCACCGCCGACCGCACCTCGGCATCGGCGGGCGCGCCCGGACCGGCGATCGCGAAGCGCTCCGACAGCTCGAAGCAAAGCTGCGCATCGATCTCGCGGAGCAGACCGCGTTGTTCCGCGGGAGTCAGGGCCCGGGAGGCGTCCGCGCCGTCGAGGAACGCCGTCGGCTGCAGGCGCACCGCTGAGACGGTCCGCAGCGCCTCCGGATCGGCCCATTCCCGCACGCTGGCGCGCAGGCCGTCACCCCGACCGCCGAGGTTGTCATAGCGGCTGAGATAACCGGCGTCGGGTGTCGGCGCGGTGGCGCAGGCGGACAGGCCGGAGATCAGGGCGCAGCCGATGAGGCCGAGCCGCAGGTGCGAGGACATGGGGACTCTCCGTGTGGGAGTGGAGCAACGCCCATCTCTACGCAAGGATGCGGGAACTGGATGCTGGACGGGGCCGCCAAACGCCAACAAAAGATGGCGAAGGCTCCGGAGACCCACCCCATGCAGACCCTCATCCCCATCGCCGAGCGGATCGCCGCCCGGCTGGTCGAACGTGGCGAGAGCGTCGCGGTCTCCGAGTCGTCCTCCGGCGGGCTGGTCTCGGCCGCCCTGCTGGCGGTGCCCAAGGCCAGCGTCTGGTACCAGGGCTCGTCGATCACCTACACGCCCAACGTTGCGCGCGGCCTGCTGGGCATCACCCGTGAGACGATGCCAAAGGGTATCCGTTCCTCGACCGAGCCCTATGCGCTGTTCATGGCGGGCGTCATCCGGGAGAAGCTGCGCGGAACCTGGGGTCTGTGCGAGACCGGCGCGGCGGGACCCGAGGGCAACCCCTACGGCGACGCGGCGGGGCACACCTGCGTCGGCATCGTCGGCCCCGTAGAGGCGTCGTTCACGCTGGAGACCGGCGACGGTGACCGCGCCGGCAACATGATGGCCTTCGCGAAGTTCGCGCTGGAGCGGTTTGAGGAAACCATCCGCTGATCCTCTCCCTGTTTGGAGAGGGGGACCACCCGAAGGGTGGTGGAGCGGGATACGCTGGGGGCCGTCGAGAAGGCGCGGTTGTCGTTCCGCACCAATCCGTGGCCGGCGCGCTTCCCTCTCCACCATGCTCCGCATGGTCCCCCTCCCCCAAGTGGGAGAGGAATGCTGGCTACCCCATATACCCCGGCATCCAGTCCTCGTGCGCCGACCGTAGCTTCGCCAGCGGGATGCTGAACAGGTCCCTGGAGGCGAAGGCCTCGCCACCGGCCTGACCGGCGACGCTGGCGTGCAGGCCGGCGTCCGCGGCGGCCTTGAGCAGGGGCTCCGGCGCGTCCGTGGCGATCAGATAGCGGGCCTGGTCCTCGCCGAACAGGAACGGATGAGCGTTGCCGGGGCTGGTCGCGTCCAGCGTCAGGCCGACGCCGCTGGCCAGCGCCATGTCGGCCGCCGCGACGACCAGGCCGCCGTCGGACAGGTCATGGACGACCTTCACCTGCCCGGACCGGATCAGTCCGCGCACGAAGTCGCCCGTCGCCCGTTCCAGAGCCAGATCGACCGGCGGCGGGGCGCCGTCCTCGCGGCCGAGCACCTCGCGCAGATAGATCGACGCGCCCAGTTCCCCGGCGTTGGAGCCGATGAGGACCAGGGTATCGCCGGCTTTCATCCCCGCGAAATCGGCCCGGTGACTGTATTCGGTCAGCAGGCCGACGCCGCCCACCGTCGGGGTGGGCGGGATCGCGGCGCCGTTGGTCTCGTTGTAGAGGCTGACGTTGCCGCTCACGACCGGGAAGTCCAGGACGCGGCAGGCCTCGGCCATGCCGTCGATGGCGCGCACGATCTGGCCCATGATCTCAGGCCGCTCGGGGTTGCCGAAGTTGAGGTTGTCGGTGATGGCGATGGGCTCGGCGCCGACACTGGTCAGGTTGCGCCAGGCCTCGGCCACGGCCTGCTTGCCACCCTCGTAGGGGTCGTTCTGGACATAGCGAGGCGTGCAGTCGCTGGTCACCGCCAGCGCCTTGCGAGTGCCGTGGACGCGAACGATGCCGGCGTCGGCGCCGGTGGCGCTGTCCTCCAGCGTGTCGGCCATGACGTGGCGGTCGTACTGCTCCCAGAGCCAGCGTTTGGAGGCCATGTCCGGGCAGCCGATGACCTTGAGCACGGCGGCTTCCCAGTCGGTCGGGGCGGGGACCTGGCCGGGATCGAGGCGCGGGTGCTTGACCGGCTCGGTCCAGGGACGGTCGTAGAGCGGCGCGTCCTCGGACAGCGGGGCCAGCGGGATGTCGCAGACCACCTCGCCCTTGTGCTTGAGCACGATGTGGCCGGTGTCGGTGGTCCAGCCGATGACGGCGGCGTCCAGGCCCCACTTCTCGAAGATGGCGTGGCCTTCGTGCTCGCGGCCCGGCTTGAGGATGGCCAGCATCCGCTCCTGGCTTTCCGACAGCATCATCTCGTAGGCGGTCATGCCCTCTTCGCGCTGCGGCACCATGTCGAGGTCCAGCTCGATGCCGACCTCGCCCTTGCCGGCCATCTCGACCGAGGAGGAGGTCAGGCCGGCCGCGCCCATGTCCTGGATGGCGGCGACGGCGCCGGTCTTCATCAGCTCCAGCGTCGCCTCGATCAGCAGCTTTTCGGCGAAGGGATCGCCGACCTGCACTGTGGGGCGCTTCTCGTCGCTGTCCTCGTCGAACTCGGCGCTGGCCATGGTCGCGCCATGGATGCCGTCGCGGCCGGTCTTGGAGCCGAAGTAGACCACCGCCAGGCCCGCGCCCGGCGCGGCCGAGTAGAAGATCTTGTCGGCGTCGGCCAGGCCCACGCACATGGCGTTGACCAGGATGTTGCCGTCATAGCCGCGGTGGAAGTTGGTCTCGCCCGCCACGGTGGGCACGCCCACGCAGTTGCCGTAGCCGGCGATGCCCGCCACCACGCCGCTGACCAGACGTTTCGTCTTCGGATGGCTGGGATCGCCGAAGCGCAGCGCGTTCAGCAGGGCCACCGGCCGGGCGCCCATGGTGAAGACGTCGCGCATGATGCCGCCCACGCCGGTCGCCGCGCCCTGGTAGGGCTCGATGTAGCTGGGGTGGTTGTGGCTCTCCATCTTGAAGATGCAGGCCTGGCCGTCGCCGATGTCGATGACGCCGGCGTTCTCGCCCGGGCCGCAGATCACCCGCGGTCCCGTGGTCGGGAATTTGCCCAGGTGCTTGCGACTGGATTTGTACGAGCAGTGCTCGCTCCACATCACCGAGAACACGCCCAGTTCCACGAGATTGGGCTCGCGGTTCAGACGCTTGAGGATGACGGCGTATTCGTCCGGCTTGAGGCCGAACTCGACGGCCGTTTCGGCCATGGTCTTCGCGGGGGAGGCGGTCATGACGGGCTGTTAGCGGATTCCTCTCGAAATGTCAGGACGGGCGAGGCAGTCTTCGTCACATGAAAATGCATCGCAGACAGGTTCTTGGCGGGCTCGCGGGCCTTTCGGTTGCCGGCGCCGGCGCATCGGCGTTCGGGCAAGCCCCTGCGGCGCCCGTTCCGCCGTCGCCTTTGCCCCGAATCCGCTTCGACACGCCGCAGGGCGCCTTCGTCGTTGAGCTCAACACCGCCAAGGCCCCGATCACCGCCGGCAGCTTCCTGCGCTATGTCGAGGAAAGCCGGCTGGAGGGCGCGCACTTCTACCGGGCGATCCGCTTCGCGGGGATGCCGAACATCGGCCTGCTGCAGGGCGGGCTGAACGGGCGCGGCAAGAAGATGCTGCCGCCGATCGCGCATGAGCCGACCAACCAGACCGGCCTGTCGCACAAGAACGGCGCCATCTCCCTGGCCCGCGAGGCGCCCGGCTCGGCGACCTGCGAGTTCTTCATCTGCCTGGGCGACATGTCCAACGGCCTGGACGCCGCCCCGGGCCAGCCGGGCGACAATGCCGGCTACGCGGTCTTCGGTCAGGTCGTGGAGGGCCTGGACGTGGTCCAGCGGCTGCACCAGTCGCCGATCTCCCCGACCAAGGGCGCCGAGTTCGGCATGCAGGGCCAGATGCTGGATCCGGTCGTGCCCATCGCGGCCATCACCCGAGCCGGCTGAGCGTCGGGAAGCCGCCGCGGCGCTCTCGCAGGCGTGATGGCGGCGCCCGGAACAGCCGTCCGCCCAGGTCGTTCTCCTCCTGTGCCGCTCACGTTCCCCCAACCCCGGCGGCGCGCGTAAAGGGAGACCTCCATGGCTGACCAAAACAACCAGACCCCGAACCAGAACGCTCCGCAGCAGCAGCCCAACAATCCGCAGCGCCCGGCTCCGGATCAGCAGCAGCAGCAGGGCGGCGAGCGCGACAAGAACGCGCCGGCTCCGGATCAGGCCGACAAGGCCGCGCCGGACGCGGACCGCAAGGGCGCCTGACCGTCCTTCAGGGCCTGATCGACGAGCGGTCGGTGATCTGATCGGTCGTTGAAGGAAAAAGGGGCCGGACGCGCAAGCGCCGGCCCCTTCGTCTTGACCGCTCCCCCGCGCCTCAGGCGCTGGCCAGAGCGCTCTGGAAGAGGATGGCGCCGTCGGCTGAGCCGAGTTCGACCTCGAACGCCCGGTCGGGGTGGGGCATCAGGCCCAGCACGTTGCCGCCGTCGTTGATGATGCCGGCGATATCGGCGACCGAGCCGTTGGGATTGTCGACATAGCGGAACACCACCTGCCCCTCGCCCTCGATGCGGGCCAGGGTTTCCTTGTCGGCGAAGAAGTTCCCCTCGCCGTTGCCGATGGTCATCATCACCTCGCGGCGGCCCTGATAGCCGGCCGTGAAGCGGGTCTGGGCGTTGGTGACTTCCAGCGCGACCGGCTTGCAGACGTACTTGAGCCCCTCGTTGCGCAGCAGGGCGCCGGGCAGCAGGCCCGCCTCGCACAGGATCTGGAAGCCGTTGCAGATGCCGACCGTGGCCACGCCCCGGTTGGCCGCCGCGATCACTTCCTTCATCACCGGCGACAGCGCGGCCATGGCCCCGCAGCGCAGGTAGTCGCCATAGGAAAAGCCGCCCGGCAGCACGATCAGATCCAGACCGTCCGGCAAGGCGGTGTCCTTGTGCCAGACCATCTCGACCTTGGCGCCGGTCGAGCGCTCGACGGCGACGGCGCAGTCCCGGTCGCAGTTGGATCCGGGGAAGACGATGACGGCGGCTTTCACGTCAGGCCACCTCGATCCGGTAGCCTTCGATCACCGTGTTGGCGAGCAGCTTGTCGCACATCGCCTTCACCTCGGCTTCGGCCGCGGCCTTGTCGGTCGCGCCGACGTCGAAGGTGATCTCCCGGCCGACGCGGACGTTCTTCACATCGGCCCATCCCAGGCCGTGAAGGGCGCTCTCGACGGCCTTGCCCTGAACATCGAGGACGCCGGGCTTGAGGAAGACGTGGACGGTGGCTTTCATCGGGTCGTGAACTCGTCTGTTCGGGTCTAGTGCAGGCCGCCGCGGATCACGGTCGGCATTTCCTTCATGATGCCGAGGCGGCGGGCCACCTCGGTGTAGCTCTCTATGACGTCGCCCAGGTCGCGGCGGAAGCGGTCCTTGTCCAGCTTCTCGTTGGTCGCGCTGTCCCACAGGCGGCAGCTGTCGGGGCTGATCTCGTCGGCCAGGATGATGCGGGCGAAGTCGCCCTCCCAGACGCGGCCGAACTCGACCTTGAAATCGACGAGGGTGATGCCGACCGCGCCGAACATCCCGGTCAGGAAGTCGTTGATGCGCAGGGTCATGGCCATGATGTCGTCGATCTCCTGGGTCGAGGCCCAGTTGAACGCGGTGATATGCTCCTCGGTGACCAGCGGGTCGCCCAGCTTGTCGTCCTTGTAGCAGAACTCGATGATCGAGCGGGGCAGGGGCGTGCCCTCTTCCAGACCCAGCCGCGTGGACAGGCTGCCGGCCGCGATGTTGCGGCAGATCACCTCGAGCGGGACGATCTCGACTTCCTTGATCAGCTGCTCGCGCAGGTTCAGGCGGCGGATGAAGTGGTTGTGCACGCCGATCGCGCCAAGCCGCATCATCACGAACTCGCTGATGCGGTTGTTGATCACGCCCTTGCCCTCGAGCACGGCCTTCTTCTGGGCGTTGAAGGCGGTGGCGTCGTCCTTGAAGTACTGGATCAGGGTGCCGGGCTCGGGGCCCTCGTAGAGGATCTTGGCCTTGCCTTCGTAGATCTTCTTGCGGCGGGTCGTCATGGTCGTGGGATTCCCCATGGGGGTCGCGGCAGCCGGCCCGGGAACGAAAATCGCGCGCGGGCCGAGAAGCCTGCGCGCGCCTGGACGACTCGGAGCGGCTGTAGCTGAAAGTCCGCGGGAACCTACCTGAACAGGGCCGCCGGCGCAAACAAAGCGCGCGCCGGCCCCGGCGATGCGCGCATGGGACGGCACGCGCGATTGCGGTGCGGTCCGCAAGGGGATATCAGGGCGCCCGTCACCTACCGGAGTTTACATGAGCACGTTCGACGACCGCGAGAAGGGCTTTGAGAAGAAGTTCGCCCTCGACGCCGAGCAGGACTTCAAGGCCGCGGCCCGCCGCAACCGTCTGCTGGGTGAGTGGGCGGCCGGTCTGATGGGCCTGGAGTCCACCGAAGAATACGTCCGCGCCGTCGTGAAGTCCGACTTTGAACAGCCGGGCGACGACGATGTCCTGCGCAAGGTGTTCGAGGACCTGAAGGGTTCGGGCGTCGAGATGCGCGAGAGCGACGTGCGCATGAAGATGGACGAACTGCTGGCCCAGGCCCGCGAGCAGATCAAGACCGGGTCCTAGGACCTTTGCCGGCCTCGCAGCGGTCGGTCGAGCTAGCTGATCGTCTCGCGCAGCACGCTCCACGCTGCCGCCTTGTCCGTGAAGGGCTGCGTCAGCGCCGGGCTTGAAGACGGCAGCGGCACAAGCGCGATACGCCCGGCGACTCCGTTCAGCAGCCGGGCGCCGGCCTTCGCCGCCGCGCTGCCGTTGAAGGCCACCGCGCGCAGGTCCGGCAAGCCCTCGACAAGCGTTCCAAGATCGTTGTGGACCGCCTCGCGGATGGCGGTGTCCAGGCTGCCTGGGCGGATGGCTTCGCCGACCACATCCCAAAGCCCGACCCGATGACGCAGGAGGGTCGCCAGGCGGTCTTCGTAGGTCAGCGACTCGAGCGATTCGCCGATCACCTCGCCCATCAGCCGCCAGAAGGCGTTGCGGGGATGGGCGTAGTAGCGGCCGGCCGCCAGCGAGGCTTCGCCCGGCAGGCTGCCCAGGACCAGCAGCCGGGTGTCGGCCGCGACGACCGGCGGGAAGCTGCGCTTACGCGTTGGCCTGTTCCCCGAACACCCGGGCGAAGATCGTGTCGACGTGCTTGAAGTGGTAGCCGTTGTCGAACAGGTCATCGAGCTCGGCCGGCGTCATGTTGGCGCTGACGAACGGGTCGGCCTTCAGGAAATCGATGAATTGCCCCTCGCCGCGCCAGACCTTCATGGCGTTGGACTGCACGGCCGCGTAGGCCTCCTCGCGGCTGACGTCCTTATGGGTCAGGGCCAGCATGACCCGCTGGCTGTGGACCAGCCCGCCGAGGCGGTCGAGGTTCCTGAGCATGTTGTCCGGATAGATCACCAGCCGCTCGACCACGCCGGCCAGGCGGCGCAGCGCGAAGTCCAGGTGGATGCTGGCGTCCGGCGCGATGCCGCGCTCGACCGACGAGTGGCTGATGTCGCGCTCGTGCCAGAGGGCCACGTTCTCCAGCGCCGGCACCACGGCCGAGCGGACGAGACGGGCCAGGCCCGTCAGGTTCTCGGTCAGGATCGGGTTGCGCTTGTGCGGCATCGCCGAGCTGCCCTTCTGGCCCGGATCGAACGGCTCCTCGGCCTCCAGGACCTCGGTGCGCTGCAGGTGGCGGATCTCGACGGCCAGCCGCTCGATCGAGGAGGCGACCACGGCCAGGGCGGCGAACCAGGCGGCGTGGCGGTCACGCGGGATGACCTGGGTCGAGACCGGCTCGACCGCCAGGCCCATCTTCTTCGCAACGTGTTCTTCGACCCGCGGATCGACGTTGGCGAAGGTGCCGACGGCGCCGCTGATGGCGCAGGTGGCGATCTCGAAGCGGGCCATGGCCAGCCGCTCCTTGGCCCGCATGAACTCGGCATAGTGGCCGGCCAGCTTCAGGCCGAAGGTCGTCGGCTCGGCGTGGATGCCGTGGCTGCGGCCGGTGCAGGGCGTCAGTTTGTGCTCGAAGGCCCTGCGCTTCAGCGCGGCCAGCACCAGGTCGACGTCTTCCATGAGCAGGTCGGTGACCCGCGCCATCTGCACCGACAGGCAGGTGTCGAGCACGTCGCTGCTGGTCATGCCCTGGTGCAGGAAGCGGGCTTCCGGTCCGACCACTTCGGAGACGTGGGTCAGGAAGGCGATGACGTCGTGTTTGGTGGTGCGCTCGATCTCGTCGATGCGGTCGCTGTCCCAGACGGCGTCGCGGCCGCCGTCCCAGATGGCCTTGGCGGCCAGCTTGGGGATCACGCCCAGCTCGGCCATGGCGTCGGCGGCGTGGGCCTCGATCTCGAACCAGATCTTGTACTTGGTCTCGTTGGACCAGATGGCGACGGCTTCGGGGCGTGCGTAGCGAGGGATCATGCGCGGGCTAGTGATACCCGCGCATGATCCTGTCAACCGCTACAGGCTTTCCTAGCCGACCCAGTCCTTGCGGAGCGTCTTCCAGGCGAACAGGAAGTGCGCCCCGGCCCAGAGGTAGCCGAACAGGCCGATGAAGATCGCCCAGCGCAGGCCGAACTCCTGGCCGACGGCGCAGTTGGCCTTGTTGGCCTCCAGGATGCCTCGGCCGCAGTCGGTGGTGGTCAGCGCGAACTGCTGCAGGCTGGTGTTGGCCAGGAAGTCGCTCAGGGCGCCGATGACGGGCGGGCCGAGGCCATAGCCCAGGATGTTGACGATGAAGAGCAGCACGGCGGTGGCGGTGGCCCGCATGCGCGGCGGCGCGACGCCCTGGATCGAGGCGTACATGCAGCCGAGGTAGAAGTAGTGGGTGATCGCCCCGACCACCATGAACGGCACGCCGACCCACAGGCTCGGCGACATATAGCCGACCAGGTAGAAGGGCGTGGCGATGAAGAAGCCGAGCGCCGGCAGCCAGGCCAGGGCGTTGGGGTGACGCTTGACCACCCGGTCGGCCAGCCAGCCGGCGAAGAAGGTCCCGAAGGCGGCGGCCGCTCCCAGAACCACGCCGGTCAGCTGCGAGGCCTGCAGGATGGTCAGGTCGTGGGTGCGGATCAGGAAGGAGCTGAGGTACTGGCCGACGCCGTAGCCGACAAACGAGGCCACAGCCGAGCCCAGCGAGACGTGCCAGAAGGTCGCCTTCTTCGACAGCACCGCGAAGGCCTCGAGGAAGGTCGGCGTCGCCACGCCTTCCACGACGCCGGAGCGCGGCGGCTCCTTGACGGTGAGCTTGACGAGGATGGCCAGCAGCAGGCCCGGGAAGCCGAGCAGCCAGAAGGCCTCGCGCCAGCCGAGATAGGTCGCGATATAGCCGCCGCCGATGGCCGCCAGCATCGAACCGACGGGAACACCCAGGGCGTAGATCGAGATCGCCGTGGCCCGCTTGTCGGCCGGGAAGTAGTCGCTGATCACTGATTGCGCCGGCGGCGTGCAGCCGGCCTCGCCGATGCTGACGCCGACCCGGGCCGCGAACAGGGTGGCGAAGGAGGTGGCGAAGCCGCAGGCCGCGGTCGCCAGGCTCCACAGGGCCACGCAGATGGACAGGATGGTCATCCTGTTCTTCTTTTCAGCCAGCCGGGCGATCGGAATGCCCAGCAGGGTGTAGAGCACCGCGAAGGCCGGTCCGCCGAGCAGGCCGAGCTGGAAGTCGGTCAGCCCGAACTGCAGCTTGATCGGCTCCTGGATGATGGAGATCACCACCCGGTCGATGAAGTTGAAGGTGTAGACGACCAGCAGGAGGGCAAGGACGTAGGCGCGATAAGGTTTGGTCCCGAAGCCGGGATGCGGCGCGGCGGCGGGCGCCGTGGAATCGGTCATGAGTTCGTCCTTCCCCCGATGGTCGGGGCGCAAAGTAGGACGCCGCCGGCGCAGGACGCCAGCGGCGAATTTCGTTCGGATCTAGCTGACCATTTCCTCGCGGATGGTCTTGCGGGCCATCCAGAAGAGGGCGAAGGCCAGCACGTTGAAGCCCATGGAGACGATCAGGGCCCAACGCAGGCCTTCGGCCTGGGCCACGCCACAGGCGGCCTTGTTGATCTCCAGCATGGCCTTGCCGCAGTCGGCGGCGGTCAGGGCGGTCTGCTGCAGGAAGCCGCCGGCGAAAATGTCGCTGAGGAGGCCGACGAAGAGCGGGCCGAGGCCCAGCCCGACGAGGTTGATGATGAACAGCAGGACGGCTGCGCAGGTCGCCCGCATCTGCGGCTGCACGATGCTCTGGGCGGTCGCGTAGACCGGGCCGTACCAGAGCGAGCCGATGATGGCCGGCAAGGCCAGCAGGATCAGCGCCACCGTGGCGCTGGGGACAGAGACGGCAGTGATGTAGATCGGGATGGTGATCAGCGAGGCGATGGCTGGGACGATCACATAGGCCCGCAGGTCCCGGGCGCCGAGCTTGTCGGCGATCACGCCGCCCAGCCAGACGCCGAGCACGCCGGCCGTGCCGCTGACGACGCTGAGGGCGACGCCGACCGTGCCGATCGGGCCGATGGAAAAGCCGGTGACGCTGGTGATCCAGGCCGACAGGTCGGCGATCTGGCCCGCATGGCTGCGGAAGAAGAAGCTGGCGGTGAACGGGGCGTGGCCGTAGCCGATGAAGGCCTTGATGGCCGCCGCGAAGGCGATCAGCCAGAAGGTTTTCTTCGAGGCCAGAACCCGCAAGGCCTGCCGAAGCGGAATGGTCGCGGTGGCCTTGGCGGCCATGATGGCGGTCAGCTTCTTGCGCGGCTCGGGCAGGGTGAAGAAGGTCAGGAAGGCGAAGAGGATTCCGGGCGCGCCGGCCACGAAGAAGGCCGCCCGCCAGCCGTAGGCGTCGGCGATCAGGCCGCCCATGGCCATGCCGATCAGGCTGCCGAGCGGCGTGCCGATCGAATAGAAGGCGATGGCCGAGGCGCGCTTTTCCTTGGGCACATAGTCGGTGATCAGCGAATGGGCCGGCGGGGTGCAGCCAGCCTCCCCGATGCCCACGCCGATCCGCGCCAGCACCAGCTGCCAGAAGTTGTTGGCCAGGCCGCAGACCATGGTGAAGCCGCTCCAGACCGCCAGGGCGCCGCCGATGATCATCGGGCGATTGGAGGTCTCGGCCTTGCGGGCGATCGGGATGCCCAGCACCGTGTAGAACAGCGCGAAGGCCAGGCCGGTCATCATGCCCAGCTGCCAGTCGGCCAGATGCAGGTCCTTCTTGATCGGTTCCGCCAGGATGTTGACGATCTGCCGGTCCAGGAAGTTCAGCGTGTAGATGATCATCAGGGTCCACAGCGCATAGCGCCGGAAACCTGTGCTGAGGGGTTCGATACCCGGTCCGTCGTCCGCGGATGCGGCCAACTGGGCCTGGGTCGGCGCCGGGGCTGCGGCGTCGGTCATGGGCGGCTTCCTCAAACACTTGTTCTATTTGTTGGCCTCACCTTACGTGCAGGTTAGGGGGAGGCGTCAACAGGGCGTCACATCATACCGGGGAGTAGCGGGTGGAAATCGTTGTCGGCACCAAGAGGTGGTCCACCTGGTCGCTGCGGCCGTGGCTGGCCCTGAAGCGCACCGGCGCGCCGTTCACCGAGACCCTGGTCCAGCTGCGCGAGGTCGAGACCTCGACGGCGGAGATCCTCAAGCACTCGCCGTCGGGACTGGTCCCGGTGCTGAAGGCGGACGGGCTGGTCATCTGGGATTCGCTGGCCATCTGCGAATACCTCGCCGAGCGGTTCCCGCAGGCCGGGCTGTGGCCGGCGGACGCCGCCGCGCGCGCGCTGGCCCGGTCGGTGACGGCCGAGATGCACAGCGGCTTTGGCGACCTGCGTCGCGAATGTCCAATGGATCTGGGACTGCTGACCACGGCCGCGCTGTCCGACGGCGTCCAGGCCAATGTGCGCCGGATCGTCAGCGTCTGGAACGCGTGCCTGGCGCGATCGGGCGGACCGTTCCTGTTCGGTCACTGGACCATCGCCGACGCCTTCTACACCCCGGTGGCCACGCGGTTCCGGACCTACGGCGTCGACCTGGCGGCGCATGGCGACGTGGACGGCAATGCGGCGGCCTATCGCGACGCTCTGCTGGCGACGCCGGAGTTCCTGGAGTGGGAAGCGGCGGCCTGACGATCACGGCCCGGCGCCGGCCAATTGACTGGTCCGTGATCCTGCCGTCGTGATCCACAGGCTCCCGAGTGGCGTAGCCCCGACGGGGCCTGATGGAGACGAGCATGCTGATCCGCCACGGCGACGAGCTGACCGAGAACGACGTCACGCCCAGGGACGTCTACCTGCGACGTCGGGAGTTCATGGGCGGCCTGATCGGCGGCGGCCTCGCCGTGGCGGGCGGGGCGACCGCCAGCGCCCAGGCGGCGACCGGCCTCAAGGGCATCGCCAGTCCCTATTCGACCAAGGAGCCGCCCAACAGCCGGGCCGAGATCACCGGCTACAACAACTTCTATGAGTTCGGCCTCGACAAGGAGGACCCGGCCCGCAACGCCGGGTCGCTGACGACCTCGCCCTGGACGGTGAAGATCGACGGTCACTGCAACAAGCCGGGGACTTACGACATCGGCGATGTCCTGCGCGGCAACCCGCTGCAGCAGCGCATCTACCGCCTGCGCTGCGTCGAGGGCTGGTCGATGGTCATTCCCTGGCTGGGCGTGCCGCTCGCCGACCTGCTGAAGAAGTACGAGCCGACCAGCAAGGCGAAGTACGTCGCCTTCGAAACCCTCCACCGGCCGTCCGAGATGCCCGGCCAGCGCCGCGCGGTGCTCGACTGGCCCTACCGCGAGGGCCTGCGCTTCGACGAGGCCATGCACCCGCTGACCATCATGGCCGTCGGCCTCTACGGCGAGAGCCTGCCCGCTCAGAACGGCGCGCCGATGCGGCTGGTCGTGCCGTGGAAGTACGGCTTCAAGAGCATCAAGAGCGTGGTCCGCATCAGCTTCGTCGAGAAGCAGCCGCGCACGGCCTGGAACGACAGCGCCCCGCAGGAGTACGGCTTCTGGTCCAACGTCAATCCGACCGTGGACCATCCGCGCTGGTCCCAGGCCACCGAGCGGCGGATCGGCGAGTTCCGCCGCCGCGAGACCCTGATGTTCAACGGCTACGGCGAGCAGGTAGCCGGGATGTACCGCGGCATGGACCTGAAGAAGAACTTCTGATGGATCGCAAGGCGCTGGACCGCGTCGTCTACGCGGTCGTCTGGCTGGCCTGCCTGGCTCCGTTGCTGTGGCTGGCCTGGCGCGGGTTCAGCAACGAACTGGGCGCCAACCCCATCGACAAGCTGATCCGGGAGCTGGGGGTCTGGGGCCTGCGGCTGCTGATCGTCGGTCTGGCGATCACGCCGCTTGCGAGGATCCTGAAACAGCCCCGGCTGATCCGCTTCCGGCGCACCATCGGTCTGTTCGCCTTCACCTATGTGCTGCTGCACCTGACCAACTACGTCGTCACCGACCAGTGGTTCGACTGGGCCGCCATCGGCAAGGACATCCTCAAGCGGCCGTTCATCACTGTCGGCATGGCCGCCTTCGTGCTGCTGGTCCCGCTGGCTGCGACCTCGACCAATTGGGCGCTGCGCAGGCTGGGACCGGTCCGCTGGCGCAGGCTGCACCGACTGACCTACCTGATCGTGCCACTGGGCGTGATCCACTACTACATGTTGGTGAAGGCCGACCTCCAGCCGCCGCTTATCTACGGCGCCATCGTCGCGGTGCTGCTGGGCTGGCGGAGCTGGGCGTGGGCGCGGAAGCGGCGGGCTGCGGGGGCGTAGCGCTGACCTATCGATCCTCCAGGACGTGGTGGATCCGCAGGATGCTGACGACGTCGTAGGCGATCTCGTAGCGAACCTCGTAATCGCCGACGATCAGGCGTCGGACCTCGCGGGGCAGATAAGCTTCGAGACGCATCCCTATCCGGGGGTGTTCCGACAGGCGGAACTGCGCGACTCCAGAAACGCACCGACGCGCTCAAGATCGGCAAACCCATCGCGTGTCCAGCGCACCTTCATCCGGGCTGTGGCTCACCCTGCCTGGCGATGAACCTGTTGGCCCATTCCATCACGACTTCATGGTCCACGGTTTCGCCGGCATCGACCTGCGCCAGCGCGTCGAGCGTCATCTGGTGGCGTCGCTCCTCCCGGTCGAGCCAGGCGGTCAGCGCCTGCTTGACGATCCAGGCGCGCGACCGGTCGAGGCGGGCGGCGGCTTCGTCGACCTTGTCCGCGAGGTCGGTCGGAACGTGAGCGGTCAGGACGCGGCTGGTCATGGCGGTTCCAATCGTTGTGATTGGATCTGATTGTAGGCTTGTTCCCCTCACCGGAACAGCCCCAGCGCCTTGAAGCTGGCCACGCCCTCGCGGCCGACGACCAGATGGTCGTGGACGCTGATCTTCAGCGCCCGGCCGGCGTCGACGACCTCGCGGGTCATGGTGATGTCGGCGCCGCTCGGCGTGGGATCGCCGCTGGGGTGGTTGTGGACCAGGATCACCGAGCTGGCCGACAGCTCCAGCGCCCGGCGCATCACCTCGCGGGCGTAGACCGGCGCGTGGTCGACGGTGCCGCGGTTCTGGATCTCGTCGAGGATCAGCTGGTTCTTGCGGTCCAGGAAGAGCACCCGGAACTGCTCGCGGGGCTCGTGGGCCAGGGCGACCTTCACATAGGCCAGCAGCGCGCTCCAGGAGCCGATCACCGTGCGTTTGCGGATCGTCTCGCGGCCGACCCGCAGCGTCGCCTCGCCCAGCAGCCGCAGGTCCAGAGCCGCCTGTTCCCCCACGCCCGGCACCGTGCGCAGGTCCTCGACCGAGGCGGTGGCGACCGCCCCCAGCGACCCGAACCGCGTCAGCAGCGCCTTGGCGATCGGCTTGATGTCGCCGCGCGGGAAGGTGCGGAACAGGAATAGCTCGAGCAGCTCGTAGTCCGGCACCGCGTCCAGACTCTTCAGCGCCCGCTCGCGCAGGCGTTCGCGGTGGCCGAGCTGGTGTGGCTGGGGGGATGAATCCGGCATGGCGGCCCGCAGATGCCCATTGCGAGCATCATGATGCCGGGCGCGCGAGGGTTGCGCAATGCGTCCTTCGCGACGCTCGCGAAGCGCTCGCTCCTCAGGATGACGAGCTCTGAGACGCTTCCATAAACTTCGTCATGCTGAGGAGCCGGCCCTCAGGCCGGCGTCGCGAAGCACGCAGGTCTGGTCAGCTGCCCGCGATCGCCGGCTGGAACAGCCCGGCCGGCGAGGCGGTGAACAGCTCCACGCCGTCGGCCGTCACGCCGCAGCTGTGCTCGCACTGGGCCGACAGGGACTTGTCGCGGGTGACCGCCGTCCAGCCGTCGCTCAGCACCTTCACCTGCGGCTTGCCCAGGTTCACCATCGGCTCGACGGTGAAGAACATGCCTTCCTTCAGCACCGGGCCCTCGCCCGGGCGGCCGAAGTGCAGGACGTTGGGGCTGTCGTGGAAGACCTTGCCCAGGCCGTGGCCGCAGAAGTCGCGCACGACGCTGCAGCGCTGCGCCTCGACGTACTTTTGGATGGCGTGGCCGATGTCGCCGAAGGTGTTCCCCGGCTTGATGGCCGCCAGACCGCGCGCCATGCCCTCGTAGGTCACGTCGACCAGCCGGCGGGCGCGGGGCGAGACCTCGCCCACGCCGTACATGCGGCTGGTGTCGCCGTGCCAGCCGTCGACGATGACAGTGACGTCGATGTTGGCGATGTCGCCCTCGCGCAGCGGCCGCTCGCTGGGAATGCCGTGGCAGACCACATGGTTGGTCGAGATGCAGACGGTGTGCATGTAGCCCTTGTACCCGAGGCAGGCGGGCAGGGCGCCGTGGTCGAGCACGAACTCGCGGGCCAGATTGTCCAGATGCTCGGTGGTCACGCCGGGCACGACATGCGGGATCAGCATGTCCAGGCATTCGGCGGCCAGCCGGCCGGCCTTGCGCATGCCCTCGAAGCCCTCGGCCCCGTGAATCCGGATCGCCCCGGTGCGGTATTCCGCGTCCGAGACGCTGTCCATCGTGCTCATCAACTCGTCCTTCTCGACCCGCCGAAGGGAGCGGGTGAAGCGCTTATGTCGCGTCTATAGCACGGAAGTTCAACGGGGCGCTGGGATCACCCCTCGCGTCGCGTCGCGTCCATGACCTGCACGCTCGATCCGCTCACGCAGGCCGTCCCCCTGGCGGAGGGTGTCTTCCAACGGAAGCCAACCTCGCCCTTCCCACATCTGCCTACGGAATGTCGGACGTCCGCGTCCTCCAGTCCGCGTTCTGACAGCGCGGCGACGACGCGTGGCCGGGCGTCCTCGACCTTCGCCGCTGTAAACCAGATGAGCGCGCCGATCACGGCGCACAGGAGGGCCGGAAGGACGACGGCCAGAGTTCTCAGCCCCTGCCGGTCCATCGGTCCTGAGCCTCGCGCCGGATCAGTCAGCGCCTCGAAATCCGTCGGCTTCACTTGCGCCACTCCATCACCATCGACCACGGCGCGCGGCGATAGCGGTCGACCAGGGCCGGGTCGCCGCCGGTCGGGGCGGGTTCGGCGAACCAGGTCAGGGTCAGGCCCTGCTCAAGCAACAGGGACATGTAGGTCTGCAGCGGCCGATGGTGGTTGACGATGCGGATGCCGCTCCATTCGACCCACTGCGGCCGCTCGTCGAGGTAGCCGTCGAGGCTGAAGCGGTAGGCGCCGTCCGGCGTCCGGGAGGAGCCGAGGCCCTCGCCGAGCCCGGCGGTGTTGAAGCTGGTCAGGTTGGCGATCAGCAGCGTTCCGCCGGGTTTGAGCACCCGCGCCATCTGCGGGATGGCCGCCCGAATGTCAGGAATGTCGATCAAGCTGAGATAGCTGACCACCAGGTCGAAGGCGCCGTCGGCGAAATCCAGCGCCTCGACCCGGCCGACGCGGTAGTCGCCGTCCGGGTCGAGCGCGCGGGCCCGCTCGATGAGCGCAACGGTGGGATCGACGCCGGTCGTCGTGGCGCCCATCCCCCGCAGGATCCTGCAAAACCGCCCCTCGCCGCAGCCGACGTCCAGCGCCCGGACCGGCCCCAGCGCCGCAACCCGCGCCGTCATCGGCCCGTCGAGCACATGCCGCCGGCTGAAGTCGCCGGCCTCGCCAAGGCTGGCGACCCAAGCGTCCGCGGACTGATCCCACCCGTCGGTCATCGCGCCCTCCATTCGTCGGCCAGCAGGCCATAGATGTGGGTGTCCCGCCACCCGTCGCAGACCCGCTGGTTGCGCAGCAGTGTGCCCTCCCGGCGCATGCCGAGCTTTTCCAGCACGCCGATCGAGCCGGCGTTGCGCACGTCGCAGGTGGCCTGCAGCCGATGCAGGCCGAGCGTCCCGAAGGCGACCGTCGCCAGGGCTTGCGCGGCCTCGAAGCCGTAGCCCTTGCGCCACCAGGGCGAGCCGTAGGCGTATCCGAATTCGGCGCCGCCCCGGCCGTCGAGCCGCAGGCTGATCGAGCCGATCATCCGCCGCGCGGCGACCAGCTCGACCGCCAGGTCGACCGTGTCGCGCGGCCAGCGGATCTGCTGGTCGAGCACGAAGGCCATTCGCTCGCGGGTGACCTCCGGCGTGTTGGGCCCCCACACCATGAACCGGACGGTGTCCGGGTCCGAGGCGTAGGCGTGCATGTCGTCATGGTCGTCGGCGCGCAGTTCACGCAGCAGCAGCCGTTCGGTGCGGATGGGAAACCAGGGCGGTTCGGGCGGGGGGGTCATGGATGTCTCCGAAGGTTGAAGCCGTCGGAGAGGTTTCATCGCGACCCGTCCGAAGCGGCGGGGTCGCGGGTCGATTTCGCGGGCGTCAGCCCAGGCGAAGCCGCGCGTCCCCGAAGGGGCCGGACGAATTCGACAGGCTTGCGGCGTGCGTCATGACGGTATTATTGCCGCTTCGGGCCGGCCTGTCACGCCGACCCGCGCATTCGGTCCTACAGCTTGCGGCCGAGATACTTCTCCACCTGCCGCCGCTCCCAGTCGCCGTTCAGGAACGGCACGGCGCCGAAGACGGCGAGGGCCTGGGACGCGATGCCGAGGCCCCAGCCGAGCGCCGGCCAGACGAACCACAGGTACTGCGGAAAGCCGATCAGGTTGATGGCGGCGAGGCCGGAGATGACGACCACGTAGGTGGTCAGGTTGACGTAGAAGGCCTTCACCTTGCGAACGTGCGCGAGGGCCAGGGCTTCGTCGGGCGGCAGGTCGGATCGGGGCGTGTCCATGGCGGGCTCCTTGAGGCGATCGAGATCGATCTCGAAAACCGCCGCGAGAGCGTTCATCGACTCGAGGCTGCCGGGCTGGCCGCGCTCCAGTCGCTGGACCGTGCGCACGCTGAGCCCCGAGACCTCGGCCAGCTGCTCCTGGGACCAGCCTCGTTGCAGCCGCAGCTTCTGGATCAGCATGTTCACGTTCCCCTCGTCGGTGGTCGCCCCGACGCTCATCCCGGCCGCGTTTGGTCGCCACGCCAGCAACCCGACAGCGGGCCGACAGTCGCCCGACGCCAGCCTGACAGACGCCTGTCCGACCGAGGTTATGCCGACGGGGCCGGCTGTCTAGTCCCGGCTCTGGTCACCCAAGGCGTCGAGGACCTCGAAGTCGGCGGAGACGGCGCAACCCCGCCAGGCGCACGAGCCCTACCCAGCAGAGGATGGGCGCCAGCGCCACCCATCGGCTGCCAAAGAACATGGGCTCCTGCCGCCAGAGCCAGATCGCAGTGACCGTGAACGTGACGGCCAGCAGGCCTGAGACCAGAGCCGGGCGCTCGGCGCCCCGGAATCTGAGGTCGAACCAGCCGAACGCCCAGACGATGCCTAGGAAGGCGGACACGCCGGGCCAACGACAGGCGAGGAAGTCGAGAAGGGTCATGGGAACGGACGTGGCGAAAGGACGCCATAGCTTGGGCGAGTTGCGTGAAGACGCGGTTTCCCGAGCGCGGTTAACGCCGCCAGTCCATCCGTCGCGCGATCCTGATCGCCGCCGGACTCATCTCGCATCCGTAGACCAGCACCTCGACCCCCGCGTCCGCCACCCGCTCCAGGGCCGCCGCGAACGTCGGGTCCAGGTCGTGGCAGGCGCTGAAGGCGTCGCAGTCGGTGCGCTGGACCACGAACAGCGCCACGGCCCGGTCGCCGGCCCGGACCATGGCTTCCAGCTCGCCCAGATGCTTCGTCGATCGCGCCGCCACGCAGTCGGGGAACTCGGCCAGCGGCGGGGTGCGCGACAGGTGGCAGTTCTTGATCTCCAGCCAGCAGCGCTCACCCGTCCCCCTCTCCAGCAGGAAGTCGACGCGGCTGGCTTCGCCGAACTTCACCTCCCGCCGGTGCACGTCGTAGCCGGTCAGCTCGGGAATAGCGTCCGCCGCCAGCGCCTCGGCGACCAGGCGGTTGGGCAGCATGGTGTTGACGCCGGCCAGGGCACCGCCCGCGGTCTCCACCATCTCCAGGGTGTGGGCCAGCTTGCGCGTTGGATCGTCCGACTTCGACAGCCAGACGCCCAGCCCCGGCGTGTTGACGCCCAGCATCGCGCCGGGGTTTGGGCAGTGGGCGGTGATCTCCTCGCCGCTGTCGAGCGTAACATCGGCGAAGAACCGCTTGTAGCGGCTGACCAGGACGCCGTGGCTGAGCGGGGCGGGGAACTGCATGGTCCGGGAT
>Ga0209066_10002700_pt1 | contig 21142 bp, 28 predicted proteins | sample All_14_2_FD_187198 | JGI IMG/M metagenome (GOLD analysis project Ga0209066, IMG submission 187198) | Freshwater microbial communities in response to fracking from Pennsylvania, USA - Allegheny Zone_MetaG_DW_15 (SPAdes) (version 2) ... | reverse complement strand
TGCTGGACCAGACTGGCCAACGTCACGCGCTCTTCAGGCTGAAGTTGCTGGTAGTGTCTTGGGGTGCTTTGCATCTGCGGACCTTACAGGGTTGCAGGTGTTGCACTTCACTTTTGAATCCGCCCATCCAGTTCCATTGTTTGTGTCTCATCAGGGATGACCACACCATACTTGCCCGGCACCACCCCTGGCTTACACCTGATGCAATCGTCGCTCCCATGAAGTCTCCATGCCCACGCAAACACCGTGTTGTCGCGGTTGAGGAGATCACGCTCAGGCCATCGAAAGATCAGTTGCTCAGGATAGGGAGAGAACATTGCGCGGCCATCATTGAACACCGTCAGGACACCCCGATCACCTCCTCTGGTGAATGCGTTCGTGCGGGTCATGCGGAAGGCTTTACCCTCCAGCGTTTCTATGACGACTTGGTTTGCATCACTATCAACACGCGCCACCTTGGCATCGTAGTACCGCGTTCCCTCTGCCTCACTCATCGCCTATCCCCTCAGGTACACCTCGCCGGTGCTCTCATTTAATGCCCGGCTTCTTCAATGGTTCCACAGAACCGCCCCACGCCTTTGCGTCGCCATCTGCCCGCTTGAAACTGCGGTATGGCCCGTAGACTGCCACACTAAATTCGCTTTTCTGGACGAGCACCACATAGGTCATCCGCTCTTTGATGCTCTTGGTCGTTCCTGTCTCGCTAGTGCTCATTGTCAGGCCTTTGAGGTGGGTGACGAATAGAAAAGCAGCCTGCGAACAGGCTGCCTTGGGGTGGATCGAACAGAGTCAGACGCGGCTCTTGTTTCGCAGAAGGATCACCATGGTCATAACGACCATGCCGACCCAAAACGGGACTGACCCGATCACCAGGGCTTGCGAAAGGTACTTCGCAAACTCAGCGTCGATGCGGGCAAACATCAGGCCAAAGCCCGACATGAGCGTGCCAATCAGCCAGCACCCAACCACATCACCCAAACTCAGCGCATCAATGAAGCGGCTGAATTTGCTTTTGCGGCTCGGGGACAAATTTCTTACAGTGACGATCATGTGACCTCCAGAAGATGAAGCAGCACTACGCTGCGAACTGGCTGGAGATGTGGTTCGCTGGCGAAACAGACGAGGCGGCGACGAGCTGCGTTGCCTTCTGCTCGATCATGTCGCGATGAAGTTGCTTGGCGATGCCCATCTTCTCCTCCATGCGGGACTCCCATGTTCGTTCGGTGCCAACGTACACCACCCTGATGGGCACGCTAGGCACGCGCACCTGGAGTTGGTATTCGACTGCCCTGCCCGGCCTGACGTGCTTGAACAGGAAGATGCCAGGTGTTCCAGTGGGCCATTGCTTGTGGGCGAACTCCCGCGTCCCAAGGCCCAACCTCGCTTCGACACTGATCTCACGGGCTTGCAGTGAGCGTATGGCCGCTTGGTGTGACAGCGAGACCCCACCATGGATGCCATCGGCAAAGTAGACCGACCGCTCACCAGGGATGCGAACCTGCCAGCCTTGGCCAGAACGCACCAGGAACCGAGGGCACGGGTACTCAACGCGCCCAACCAGTTTGACTTTCACGCATTGCTCCTCTTTCTGCCAGGGTGGTGCTTCGGTGCGTTAGCACCTCGCGAATGCGCCTAGCAGTCTTCTCGCCGATACCCGGCACCATTGCCAATTCCTCCGCAGGGGCTTGCATCAAAGCCTCTACGCTCCCGAAATGATCCAGAAGCCGTCTTGAGGCTGCGGCCCCACAGCCAGGCAACCCCTCCACAACGAATCGTGCCAACACGCCTAGATCCTTGGGCTTTCCACCTCGCAGGGATGGGCCATGACCCTGCCCCGCTTGCGCTTGATAGGCCATGAACTCAATGAGCATTGCCGAGTGCTCCGAGCTGCCCGATGCCGTCAGCGACACTCCTTGCATGGCCAACCATGCAATCGAGCCAAGCAGCACCTCCCGGTCACAAAGGTGCTCCTGGTGCTGCAGATCCCCTTCGATGACCAGAACCGGACGGGGGAAAACCGCTTTCATCATGGCCACCTGTAAGGCAAGCCGCCCCGTCATGATCGACTGCGCAAAGTCGGCTGCCTGCTTGCGCTCGATGACCACCTGCTCAGACAGAATGAAGTCGCCGACCTCTAGCTTTTCGACTCGCACCGTGACCTTGGCACGGCGCTGGAGGACACCGAGCACACCAGAGCGTGACTCGCGCATGTCAGCCAGGATCTCAGGTGGTTTGTGGGCCATGCCTGAAAGTATGACAAAACCGAAGTCTTGTCACCCTCCAGGCTGCCGGGTCACTGAAGCGTGCTTTCGAGATCCATGCTCACCTGACGCGGATCGATGACGGGGGTGTCTTCCCGCTCATCAATCTCGGAGAGCAAGCCCATCAGCAACTCTTGCACATCCGAAGACAGTTTGGTGAATCCAGGATCACTGCGCACCTTGCTGGCTGCCTCATAGAGATTCGCAGCACGCTTCTTGACGAACTTCACTCGGGGCGAGACACCAGTGTGGGACTTGCGGGCCTTGCCCTTGCCGTCACCTTGCGCCCGAGCAATGGCTTCCTGCGCCTTTTCAAGAGCCTTCTCGCCATGCGTGTTGATCAACTCGATGGCCAGCGTCGCAGACATCTGATCGTTGGCCACCATCTCGCGCAGCTTCAAAGGTGCTGCCATCAGGGCGAGGCGATTGCGCACCAGGGGGACAGTGATGCCCGTCCGAGAGGCTATCTCTTGCTCGGTCATCCCGTAGCGAATAAGGCGTTTGCACACAATCCCGGATTCATAGACTGTGAGCTGCCTGCCGCCGTTTCCACGGATCAGTTCAACGGTCAGGTCTTCAATGGAAACGCCGCTCTGGCTCACCACCACCGGCACACGAAGAATCTCGGCACCTTCGCTGATAGCCAGAAGCGTTGCTGCCAATCGTGTGTGGCCGCTGTAGATGTAGACCACGGGCTCACCATCGACAGTGGCCACGTAGCCACCCAAGGGATGCGCCGCGAGGAAGCCGTCTTGCTTGATCGAGTCTGCAATGTCGCGGATGTGCGCCTCGTACTCGGCGTTATGCACACGAGGGTTGAAGCCCTCGATGGTCTTGAGTTTACGCGGATCGATTTGCCACAGGTCGCGTGATCCTGCCTCGGCCTGCTTCATGGCGGCTTTGATCGAGCCTGGGACCAGGACGGTGTTGAAGTCGGCCTCCAGTGCGGCCAGCTCTTGAGTGGTGGTCATCATCGTGTCTACCTAGTGTTTGGTTGTTCAGGCGTGTTGTGCGTTCGCTTCGACAAAACGGGCCTGGATCGAGAGCAACAGTTCCTTGTGGGCCTCAATGCGGCGCGTGGCCTTCGCTGTCGCCACCACCTTCTTGTCGGTGATCCCTGCAGCTTTCAGTGTTTGCTCCACTGCCTCGGTCTGCGCCTTCACTTTGGCCGAGAACCCTGAATTGGCCTGGATCTCCTTGCCCTCACTGTCTTTGATGGATGCAGCGTGGTTGATGTACTGCCGCCCACCTCGCTCAACGGGCGTGGGCCATGCCGAGATACGGATGTAGTCGCCGTATTCGCAGTTGTCGAGTTTGACCACCAGGCGCTGCGCCACATCGCTCTTGAGGTCGAGCGAAAGCAGATATTGGTCATCAAGGTAGTGCAAACCAACCCGCAGTTTGGGATAGGAATTGCCAGCGGCGTCGCGATTTTCAACGAAGCCGATATGGACAAGCTCGCCTTCGAGCTTAATGGGCGAGATGCCCGCATCCTGTAGCGCCTTCTTGGCTGCTACAGTGGCTCCCTTGGGGTCGAGTCCAGAAAAACCGCGCTTCCAAACGTCGTCGCCGACCTTTGCGCGAGCTGCTTCAACCACAGCCGCCAGTTGGTCATTCGACGCGTAAAAGTTGCCAACGACAGAAGAATATAGGATCAGTGATTTCATAGGTGATGCCCCTTGCTGTTGCAAACATCATACCGCGATCGGTTTGGTGATGCAACATCTTTTGTGCGCTATTTCACACTCCGAACTCCAGTCAAGAAGCAGCCCGCCCAGACATGAAAAATTGCCGTTCTTTACGGTTTTGGCGCTCCCCGAAGCCTCCTCATGTCGATGAGATGGGCAAGAATGATTGCATGCAATTAACCATCACCCACCCTACTCAGGAAGCGTCTGCCCCGTGGCTGCGTCGTGCGATGTTGGGCTTGTGTCTCGCCCTCATCGTGCTTCAGGCTGGTGACGCCATCTCAACCCACATGGCATTGGCCACCGGCCACGCCGAAGAGAAAAACGAGCTGCTGCTGAGCATTGCCAGCATGCTCAACTGGTCCGTGATGGATACTGTTTTCGCCGCCAAGGTCGTGACTGGTGGGCTCTTTGGTGTGGCCATGATCAAGGCCAAGCCCAACAAGACCAATGTCATCTGCCTGGCCCTGCTGGTCGCCTACTTCGTTCACATCGTTTCGATGAACTTCTACTGGGCGCTCACCCTGGGTTAAGGGGGAGCCAGAACGAGGGGCCATCACCGGCCCACGCTCGGACAGGCTTGGAGGCAGCGCATGGCGCTGTGCTCCAAACTACGTTCCCATTGCGGTCATCAGCGTTTGTTGCGCGATCAGTTGCGCATGAATGCTGCGCAGGGCTCTCAGGCGCTCGGACACGCCCATGCTCGTTGAGAGCTGCGTGATTTCCGAATGCACCCATTCAATGCGCCGCTGTAGGTCTTGCTGACTGAGCTTGAAGTCGTGGGTGATCAGCGGTCGATCATCGCCAGGGTCGGTATTCATCACGGGCACCCACCCATCAGCAATCGGAGTCGAGGCTGTAGCCGGACTTTATCAGCGAACTCTTGGCTGCCAGGTACTCAGCTTCGGTCACGAACTGGTCGCGGGGTAGATGCACCGGGCCAATCCCGCACTTCTTCTCGTGCTCCTCAGTGCGCCATGCCAGATCGTCCGGGTAGACCGGATCGTAGTCGGCATTGATCAAGACAACTTGGCCCTTGTCTGTGTAGTCGGCGCTCACCGATGCGTAAATGCTTGGATAGGGGCTGGCCAGCACCAAGCGGCCCGCCAGCTCGTACGGAGCGTTTTCAGGGAAGGCCACGAAAAAGGACTGCCCGTAGCCAACCAAGTGCTCGTCCCACGGGCGAGAGTGGATGAAGATCGGGTGCTCTTGTGGCGGCTGGATCAACTCAAAGCCATCGCGTGTGAGCGGCTCCATGAAGTGACGCCACTCAGCCCACGGGTTCTTCTGCACAACCCCGCGCAGGCATCGCTCCAGGTTGAAGATGGTCTCGTTGACCAACTCGCTCACCTGCACGTAAACCATGTCGGTGCCAAATGGCCTGATGCTTCCGATGCCGATGATGTGGCTCATGGGGGCTCCCTGTCTTTCCTGCCCGGTGATTGACCAACCGGGAAAACTGTTTACGTCGATGCAAAGTGCTTCGCTGCCTCATCGACAGCCGCCTGCACCAATTCCAGCGTCTTGACCGAGCGTGGCAACTTGTTATTGGCATACCAACGATAGAAGGTCGTGTGGTTGATGCTCGGCTCGTGCGTAAGAATCAACTTGTCGCCCGTCCGGTGCGTTTGCATCAGCACCGAATACTGGATGACATCACCCTCCGCGATCTTTTGCCCATCCTTGACCAGAACCGGCTCAGTGGGGTTAAGGGAGAATTGGTGCGTCTCACCATGAATGTCGGTGATCTCATAGATTTGCCCTCCATTGACGGGTAAACCAAGATGGAAAATGCCGCCGACAGCGGCCAGAACGGGCCGCTTGTAGTAAGGAGCAATCAGCTTTGCCAATTGACGGGTCGGCGACACGTTCGTATCTTTGGGGTCGATCCCAAGAGCCCTGTACCAACCGTCCATGATTTCTCGAATCTCACGGTTAGGATTGACCTGGCCCTGCGCGTTCTTGTGCCAAAACAGATTTTCCAAGCGTTTTGACATCTGGGCCATGAACGATTCCTGAACGACCCACCCTTGCAGGTAAGAAGCCATCAGTACCGCAGTCATGGGCAGCCAACTTGGGGTGTTGGGGTCAGAACTCCGGTGAAACTTGTCCGACTGGCACTCCTTCTCGTACGCATTCAGTTCGTTGACGAGTTGAATCGTGGTCAAGCGCAAAGCACTCTTGATCATTCGCATATTCACGGTATGCGGGTGCTGTGCGTTGTCGCCCGCCTTTGCAAACCGTTTCCGAGGGTTGCGCTCTGCAGCCTTGTTTTCCTCGTAGACCTCCAGCAGCGTGCTGGGCACCAATGTCAACAACTCTTGCGCAGGCACACCCTCCCCTGTTTTTTCAGGAAGGAAGGGTTTGATATTGTCAGTGTCAATTTTGTAATTCGCGCCAAAAAGAGGCGTACGATTCTCAGTCGTTTCGCCTTTATCTTGACTCGATTTCTTTTCCTTTTGGCTCTCCCCGAAACCAGGAATAGCGCCTACCGGAATAAGTGATAGTTTCTCTTCAAACATTTTGATCAGCCTTGGTCAAGCCTGTCAGTGACCATGTTTATGGTCGATTGCTCATTATACAAGTTGCAACGTAAATTCAAGGTCTTGCCACGGCTAACCAAGAGCGTCGCCATAAACCGCTTTGTCCAGCCTGACGACATGGGTGTTCGGGTTTTTGACGCTCCGTGTGATCTGCACAATGCCCACCTTTTGCACCGGCTCCGGCACTGCATCAAAGTGACCCACTTCGATGCCGAGCTTCCTGAAGAAGTCGTCATGTCCCACCACAGCCATCACCTTGTCGTCCTGAGCGGCCACGGTGATTGCTTTCGTCAGCAGGGCACCCCTGATCTTGTTGATGACCTGCCCTGGCTTGTCGGTGGCGGGCTTGGCCTTTGGCGCTGTCTTGGCAGCCAGTAAATCGGTGAGATCCGTGCCTACTGTTTTCGCCTCGCCACTGAGGATCTCGTCAGCAATCGCGTCATCTGCAGAGCGCCTGACCTTTGTGGTTTGCCGTCCAAGCCGGAAACCTGCCAATGAGGGGGTCGATAAGCAGTTTGGATAGCCCTGGAGCTTGGCCATGTTGGGCCAGTCCGTCACGTCAACGATGAAAGCCGAGGACAGGACAAGCGCGGGATCACTGTCCGGTGCCGCGTCCTCTGGCCGAAATTCAATTTTGTAGAGGCAGCTTGTTGCAGGGCGGGGTTTGACATCTGCCCCCTCGTCAAACCGGAAGAGGAAGCCATGCTCGTCCAGCAGGGCCAGCACCTTCTTGGTCAGGGGGCTGCTTTTGCCGTCGCGCACATTCAACTCGGGCTTTTCGATGAACGCTGAGAACGCTGGGACAAACTCCAACTCGTCGATGATGACAACGTGCCTGTCACGGCTGAACGCCGCATCCTTGCGTTTGAAGCCCACACTCCGGTCTGGCTTGCGGGCATTGACGGGCATCTTCATCACGAAGTACGTGGAGAGCTGCGTCATCAGGTTGACCGGCTCTGTCACGTCCTCGTTTTGCGCCTCCACAATCGTTGGCGTGGGGGGAGCATCGAACTGGTAGCTGCCGCCAATTTCGACTTGTCCCGCCAGTCGGTCGCATTCGCCGAGCAAACCCATCAGCGCATACAGCCGGTCAGAGGTGACAACGGCTTCCTTAGCCTTCGTCTGCCTCTGAACGGGGGCGTCCGAGGCCCGTGCGCTGTACGCCAACACGCATTGCAGGACGTAGCGTTCCTCTGGCGTGATGCGCGAGTCCCAAAACTCCGGCAATTGCGCCAAGTCGCGAGCCGCTTGTGCCTCGTGGCCCGGCAAAAGCTCCGTTGCCCTCCCGTCTGGCCCCACCACCATCTTGCGGATCTTGCCCAGGTCGTGCGCGAGCGCCAGGATGGGGATCAGAGGATCAGCTTCATTGAGCTTGAAGTTCTCATCCAACTTGCGTTTCGCAAAGCTGGTGAGGTAGGCGTGGGTGCTGGCACGGTGGGCCATCAGCCCAAAGACAAGCAAGCTGTGCGACAGCAGGCTTCTTGATCCGTGGCGGTCAATCCCGGCAGGCGTCTTCAGGCTTGACGGGTGCAGGTGTACCAATGCGAGCGCATCGAACAGGGCTGTGTGAGCTGGGTAGCGATCTCTTGCCGTAGAGCCAAGGAACCTGCCAAAGAGCGTTTCGCTGCGCCCGTTCAATTCGCCGGGGGCATGTAGCTGCAGGTCAGCGAACGAATACGCGTCAGCCCGAGGCAGCACGGACATCGGGAATGGGATCGGCCCAAGGCTGGAGATCACTCCGCGTTCGGTGTAGCGGAACGCTGCACGGTCGGTGATGGGCAACTTCGCCGAGTGGCGATACTTCAGCCGATCAAGGATCTGCTTTCGATACTCGATGGTGCGCGATTTCGCCACCCAGACGCCAACCGCCATGGCACCAAACCATGGCAGCAGAAAACTGAATTTGAAGCCTCTTGTCCAGAAAAATGCAGAAAGGACTCCGCCCCAAAAGAGGCAGAGTCCAAATACCAAATTGGGTATTCTGCGTGGTGGCAAAGTAGCCATTACAGAGCGTCCACAGATACCTCTTCTTCGCTCACAGTGGCCGCACTGGTGGCCTTAGAACCCTGCGCCTTTTCCTCACGAGAGGCTGCACTGCGGGCTCGTGCAGTAGCTATCTCCTGCGCGATCTCCGTCACCCAGCGGGGGATGCTGTTGCCGAAGTCGGTGTCAAATTCGGCGGGGTCTTTCGGTGAAGTGATGCGGATGTAGGTGTGGATGCGCTTCATGGGTTTCTGATCGGCATCCAGAACCGGGATGGGCTTGCCTTCTGCATCGAGCTTGAGCTTGCCTTCTTCATCGACCTCGTGAACGGGCACGTTGCGGAATGCGTATTCCCCATCGACGTAGATCAACGAGCCGAACTTCACGCGAGACACCATGGCCGAGGCGTTGCGGGCCTCGTAGGTCAGGGGAACCACATTGTTCGGGTTGGCATCCTGGCGCAGATCGATGTGGAACTTGGGGCTGTCGCCATCCTCGAATCGAGCGCCGACCACGACACCGGCCAGCATCACTTGGTTGTGAATGCGAGCGTTGGAGCTTTTGCCCAAACGCGCATCATCTGCACCATTGGTCGTATTGGAGCGAACCAGATCTTCCACCGTGCGCAACTTCGAGTTGAAGGAACTCAGGCGCTCCGTACTGCGAGCAACCAGAATGGCGTCATAGCCACCGTACTTGTTCTTCTGGCCAACCACAGAGGCGACCGTGTTGGTCGCACCCTTGAGCACGCCCAATGAGTTGGGCACCATGATCGGGAACTGAACCGTGGGGCTCTTGCGAACGATGGCCTTGGTGTAGGCCGGTGTCGTTCCGTTGGTGTTGCGTGCGAATGCCTCTGGCAGCACGATTTCACCAATCTGGAAGGAGACGTTCTTGAAGCCCCCAATATAAGTGAGCTGAGCGGGTTTCTTGCGTTCAGAAAGAGTGAGTGGTCGGATGACAGAAGACATGCTTTTTACCCATAGTCGTGTTGCGAACATCATACCAGCCAGTATGCCAAATACTACACACCTGAATGCGTGGCATGTTACAAGTGCGCTAGAGCAACGGCTCAAAAGCACGTAAACTTGTTGCAATCACCCTAACGGTTGTTAGCCGTCCGCCGCTTTATCTGGTGTTTTCGGTCAGCCTTCAACAAGAAATTACACAAGCGCAATGTCTAAAGCAGATGACCCCGCAGTGAAGCGGGCCGCACCTCGAAAGCGTTCCAAGGCGGTCGAGGAGGACGTGTACGAGAGCTTTGAGGACGCAAGCGGTGGCCCCTTTTTTGAGCTGCAGCGCCCGCTGATCCACCTGATAGAACAGCACCTCACCACGAACCCGGTTGATGGCAAGCGCATGCCCATCAAGACCTTCTGTGAGTTGGCCGGTGTGTCGCCATCGAACGTAACGGCGATCCTCACCGGCACGCGCTGGGCTGGCAACTGCACGCGGGACACCGTTGAGGCGCTCTCCAAAATCCTGGAGATCCCGGTCCTTCAGTTTTACATCCTGTCCGGGTTCATCAAGAGCGAAGATGTCGTCTACAACGTCAGCATCGAAGAAACGCTGCAGGCCATCTACCGGATGATGATGCGCGACAATCGTGTCAGCTACCGTGTGCCCCGCGAAGATGTCTGGAACACCTGGCCCATGAGCGCAAAGCTGTCCTTGTGCATGATGTACGAAGCACTCACTGACAAGGTTTTGCTCCGTTACGCTTCCCGCTAAGCACAGCACCAAAGCACAACATATTGATGAACCCCGCTTTCAGCGGGGTTCAGTCTTTATGGGGCTTCAACAGCTACCGGCTGCCTCGATCTCACCTGTCCACACGCTGCCTTCAGCGCAATGAGGACATCAAGCAGGTTGATCTTCCACAGCGGCTCACCCTGGACCAGCCACATGTACCGCCTGGCCTCCATTTCTGCCCCACGCTCACCCATCACGCGCTTGTGTCGTCGCATGACATCAACGGCTGGAACCGTGGTGCGAATGAACTCTCTGCGTAGTTCCTGGTCGCTCAGTCGTCGAATGGCCAGCCGGTCATCTCAGACACACAACACGGTGTTCGTTCTCGCGTCAGACAAGCTGTAGCCGAACGCAATGAGCACTGCCACGTTGCCCCGTCTATCGAAGTAGGTCTGCATGGTGATCAGGTGGTCGCTACGGTGCTTGCCTGTTGCAGCGGGTTGCGCTTGGGCGGGCGACCCATGCGTCTGCGCTCACGCTTGATGTCGCTGGGCCAGCCCACGGCATTGAGCTTGTCCGTGAAGCGGCGCTTGGCGTTCTCGATGTCGATGCGCTTTTCCGTTTCCTCGTCCTGGTTGTCCAAGGCCGACTCACTGCTCAAACGCTCCAGGGCACCGCTTTCGTCATCGCTATCGTCGATCAGAGAGGAGATGCTGACTTCTTCTGAGCGGCTCGTGTTGATGCTCTTTTTGCCGTAGTTCGACACAACGAGCTGGGCCACACGGTAGATCACGTAGTAGACATCGGAGGTCTTCTCCAGCTTGTCGAGCATCTTCATCTGCATGACCACAGCCATGTCAGACATCACATCGTCCACCATGTTCAGGCTGACCCCGCGCTTAATCATGAAATTGCGCACCATGCCCCGCACACGAGGACACGTCAGCAAGGCGTAAGAGACCCGGCTGGATGTTGCCCACTCCTTGCGATCCGTGTTGCACAACACCTCTTCCACGGAGCTGAAGACTTTCTTTTCGGTCATTGGGTTTTCCGTCTGGTCGATTTCTTTGCGGCGGCAGCTTTGCGAGTGCCGGTCGAGCGTCTTGGTTTCTTCACTTCCACCTCTGCGGGCATCTGCTCAGGCGAGGGAATCAGCTTGATCGCGGTGCCATCCTTGGCTGGCTGGATGACGTGATCCACCAGGCGGCGCAGCATCTTGCGGTAGTCGTCGTAGGCAAGCTCACCCTTGGCGAGTTCTTCCAGCTTCCCTTCGAACCAGGCCGTCAGGTCTGGCCGTGTCAGCGTCGAGGGCACACAGTTGATGTAGCCGAATGCCTTGGCGGTCGGGTAATAGGTGATGACCTTGCCCGTCCGGTCTTCGCCGACCAACTTGGCTTGAACCGCACGAGCAATGATGGCTGCCCTGGTAGCTGCGGTCCCGATGCCCTCCACCTGCTTGAGCTTGGCCTTGACCTTGGGGTCTGTGACCAGGATGTGGGCCTTCTCCATCGCTTCGAGCAAGGTGATCGACGTGTAGCGGCTCGGCGGCTTCGTCTGCTTGGCCTCGATGTCGATGGGTCCAGCCAGCCCCGTTTCGCCCACCTTCACGGCAGGCAGATCATCTTGTTCTGCCCCGTCTGCATCAGCACGCTGCTTCTTGGCAGCTTCGGCTCCGCCAAAGAGAACCCGCCACCCTTCTGCTGTCGGTGCCCGGCCCGTGGCCTTGAAGGACTGATCCTTGACCTTGGCAACCAGCGTCGTGGCCAGGTACTCGAAATGCGGGAAAAACTGAGCCACGTACTGTCTGCAGATCAGCTTGTAAACATTTCGCTCGATGGGCGAGAGGTTGCCAACCGGGCAGGAAGTGGAGAGCGGGATGATGGCGTAGTGTTCGGCGAGCTTTGCGTCGTTCCATGCGTCGGATTTGCGGCTCACGTCCCATCCAGCCGGGATGCTCCAGGCAGCCCCGAAGTTGCCAGCGATCTTCTCCAGCACAGCCTTAGCCTTGCGGTGCTCGCTCTCGGGTGCGTACTGGCATTCCGGGCGCGGGTAGCTTGTCAGCTTGTGCTTCTCGTACAGGCTTTGCGCTGCGGCCAGCACCTCGTCTGGCGAGTACCCCATGCGAGCGGCCATCTTTTGCAGCTCCACCAGTGAGAAGAGCAGCGGGGGGCGCTCCTTCTTGGGGGTGGTGTCGGCCACCACAATGGTTGCGGTCTGGTTGTTGCAGCGAGCCTGGATTGACTCAACGAATTTGCGGTCGATGACGAGTTTGCCGGTGGGGTCAAACTCTGGTCTGCCCTCCCCGTCACTGGGCTTTACCCATGTGGCCACGAAGCTGTCGTGTCCATCAATTTTGATTTTGGCCTTCAGCGAGAAGTGATCGACCGGCACAAAGCTCTCGATGTCCTTTTCACGCTGAACCACCATGCCCACAACTGGCGTCACGACCCGGCCAATGTTGAGCACACCCTTGTGCCCCTTTCTCCACCACAGCGACGTGTAGGCCCGCGTGCCGTTCATGCCGATGGCCCAATCCGATTCGCGCCTGGCCAAGGCTGCAACGCCCAGGTTCGCATAGTCAGAGTGCGGCTTCATCTTGCGCCACGCCTCTTGGATTCCCTCTAGGGTCTGAGCATGGAGCCACAGACGCTTGGTGGGTCCACGGTAGCCGAAGTAGCGCAGGATGTCATTGACGATCAGCTCGCCCTCCCTGTCGGGGTCGCCACAGTGGATCACTTCATGTGCCTGTGCCATCAGCTCCTTGAGCTTGCTCAGCCGAGCCCGAATCGATTGGGTCAACGAGCTGTTGATGACCTTGCCCTTCTCCTTCTCGAAGTTGGGCTCAATCACGAACTCATCGGGCAACACGGGCAAGGGGTCGACACGCCACGGGAACTGAAATTGATCCCCGTAGTGCTCAGGTTCCGCCAGCGCAAATAGGTGTCCCTGGGCACCGATAACGGTGTATTCCCCCACGTGTTGGCACAAACCATCCCCTCGAATCGCCTGGCCAGTCATCTTCGACAGGGCTTCTGCGATGTCGCGGCCCATGGCGGGTTTTTCGGCAATGACCAGGGTTCTTGGCATATTTGTTAAACGTGCGCGTTGCGAATATCATAGCCGAGTGCGTGAGACAAGCATAGAGCCATCAGCCTGCGCTCTCCTCAGGTCTTGCGTTGAGTGGGTTGTTGGATGTCCGACTTTCGGTTGCCCTGACATCTCCCCAGTAGTTGCCTGGCATTCCGCTGGGAACCGGCGACTCCTGTCGTCATAACGCGAAGGTTCGAGCTGCTCGCTTGGACACCGCACCATCAAACATCCGTTAAGGAGCAATCATGAGCAAGCAATCCCTTCTGACCCTGGCCAATTTCAACCTGTTCAAGAACACGAACAGCGAGATTGAGTTCAGCCGGTCTAAGGACGACCGTGTACCCGCAGCCTACTCGTCCTACGACAAGCAAAAAGGCTACGACGTACGTGGCATCCGTGCCAAGTCCGGTACTGGTGTGTCCTACATTCGCTTGTCGATTGCTATCGCTAACAGTGATGGCCAAAAAGAGTTCCACAACGGGGCGCTCTTTGTGAACGATAAGAAGGAAACCGAGAAGCATCCTGACTTCCAAGGTTCCGTGAATCTGGACAACAAGCAAGATGGTCCGAAGCTGCGACTGTCTGCCTGGAAGAAAACCGGCCCTAAGTCTGGTGACTACCTCTCCGTCAGCATCCAAGAGTTCAAGGAACAAACCGGCTCCAAGCAGCGTGGCAACACGACTGGTGGTGGCGCTTTTGATCTCGATGAACCTCAAGCTAACGGTCCTGCTGCCCAGCACGAGCACGAGCATGAAGAAGCTCTGGACGCCTTTGGTGATCCCGCGCCTTTTTGAGCTTTAAGTCAGCAACCTTGCTGATCTCTTGACCAACCCAATCGCTCCCTTCTCGGGGGCGATTTTCCATTGCGCGGCACCACCCGGCCTCGTCCCCTTCCCCACCAGGCACGACCCGTTTCTCAGCCGCCGCCATATCCCACTCAGTCACTTGCACGGTCGCAAGGACACAACCAGAAGAGGATCACGAGAAATGAACAGCAACTACGTGAAGCTGCCTAACGGCTTGGTGACACGCATTGACGACAAGGGTTTCATCACTGTCCCTGTCGAAATTGATTTTGAGGACTGCATCAAGCACTCAAGCTCATGGGCCAATGCAAAGCTGAGCCAGCTCGCAACTGGTTCGGTGCTCCTGCAAGATCAAAGCTACAAGGTTGTCGGACACCAGGGCAACTACGTCAAGGTGCTCGTCACTGGCCGCGTTGGTCCCATTGGTGCGACGGTCGTTGAGGCTGATGAAGTGCCGGTCGCCGAGTACGAAGTGGAGGTCACGCGGGTCAGCTATGGATCTCGCACCATCCGCCTTTCTGCCCGGTCGGCTAACGACGCTTTCGACATTGCCGACGATGATGCTGGCAACCACCTGTACTCAGAACATCAAGCCGAGTACGTGATTGAAGTAGCCCCGGTTACTGCCTGATCACACCCCCAAGCTCCACCTCGGTGGAGCTTTCTTTCATCTCTCTACATCTCCCCATCAGTCATCGGCATACCGCTGGGACACATTCACATGGAGATCGAAGATGAAGGAAGTTTTCCTTGAGCAAGGCACCCCGGATTGGCTCGCGTGGCGTGCCGGTGATGCCTACACCGACATCTACGGGACAGCCCATCAAGCTCTCGACGGCTGCCGCATCACAGCGACCGCAGCAAGCGTTTGTGGCGGTCACTCGCCCTTCTCGACTCCTCACGAGTTGTGGGGCGAGATGCTCGGCTACCGCAAGCGACAGGCATCGAACTTCGCCATGCAGCGGGGCAGTGCCTTAGAGCCCAAAGCTCGAAAGGCGTACACCCAGATCGTTGGCGAGGAGTACGAGCCGTTGTGCATCGAATCGAGCACATCCCCCTGGATCGCTGCTTCCCTTGATGGTGTTGATCTTCTGCGCACTCGTGGCGTGGAAATCAAATGCCCCATCTCGGAGACGACGCACGACATGGCCATATTGGGTGAAGTACCGCCCTACTACTACGACCAGATCCAGTGGCAAATGCTGGCCAGTGACAACCAACTCACGGAGATCGACTACTTCTCGTTCGCTCCTCAGATTGGTGTCGCCAAGCCCATCACGGTCAAGATCGACTTGCTACGCCAGGCCGAGCTTGTGGATGCAGTCATGAAGTTCCGGTTGGCTGTGATGACCCGTGTACCCTTGTCGGGGACCGAGTTTGAACAGGCTGCCAAGACCTTCCTGGTGCTCAACCGAAAGCTCAAAGAGCTGGAAGCTCAACTCGATGCCGCCAAGGATCGTGTTAAGAATCTGGCCGCTGGTAAGCCGATGCAAGGTGGCGGTGTCATGGTCACTGTTTCCAACAGCGAGGGTCGAACCTCCTGGGAAAAAGTGGCACTTGAGCTGGTCGCACGCTTTAGCGTCCCTGAAACAGAAGTGGACAGTCTGAAGCAAACCCACAAGGGAAAGCCTTCGACCACCATCTCAGTCAAAGAGGCCGCTGACGCTGATGCGATCTATGCGGAGATCCTCTCTGCAAGCCAGACCGACACATCCGTTGTCGAAATCCCCGAAGAAGCCGTGGTCCAGCCACAGCCGATCTGGTGATCATTTAAGCCCCAAGCCTCCCCGTCACGGGGAGGCTTTTCATTTTCAGCAAACAAGAAAACACCAACCGCGAAGGTTGGTGTTGGGAGTGCTCAGGGCGATCAAGCTCGACGACGCTTCATCTGTGACGCAGCCTGCACGTAGTACGGGCTGGCCATGTTTTTGGCGATCAGATCGTCAAGGAGCTGAATCAGTTTCTGGTCATCAGTGTCGATGGAAAAGCCGAACGAATAGTCCAGAAAGTTGCCCGAGAAGCGAACAGCACCTGGGTGTTCAGCGTGAATCGGACGGGTGCCAACAAAACGCTTTCGATGGACTGCACGGGGTCGTCTCAGAAAACGGAAAATAAAGCACGCTAAGCGTGCGTGGAGGCTGGCACCCAGCGGTACAGCGTCGGAATGGACACGCCGAGGTTCTTGGCCACGTCCTTGGGCGGCACCCCGCTGGCCAGCAGCTTCTTGGCCGACTCGATCTTGCTGTCGGTCATCTTCGGCTTGCGGCCGCCTTTGCGGCCGAGCTGCTTGGCGACTTCCAGCCCGGCGCGGGTGCGCTCGACGGTCAGCTCGCGCTCCATTTCGGCAAGGCTCGCCATGACGTGGAAGAAGAACCGCCCGGATGGTGTGCCGGTGTCGATGGAGTCGGTGAGGCTCCTGAACTGGACACCGTGCTTGTGCAGATCGCCGACCAGATCGACCAGTTGCTTGACCGACCGGCCCAGCCGGTCGAGCTTCCAGACGACCAAAGTATCGCCTTCGCGCAGCATTTCGAGCGTCTTGGCCAAGCCAGGCCGGTCTGCCCGCGTGCCACTCACCTTGTCCTCGAAGACCTTTTTACATCCGGCCTTGCTCAAGGCTTCGCGTTGCAGCTCCAGGTTCTGATCCTGCGTCGAGACGCGCGCATAGCCAATCAACATGGCTTGTCTCGCGCCCGGTCGATGCGTTCCTGCATCGCCTGCATCACTTCTTCGTGGGTGTACGATCTGGCGTTGGCGTCGGTGGCTTGCCGCAGGGCTTCCTCAACCTCGCGCGTCATCCGCTCGTAATCCTCCGGCCACAGCGCTTGCTCCATGCGCAGCGACGCCTGACCCAGCAGGTGCAGCAGGCTGAACAGCCGCATGTCGTTGGTGGCGACGATGCGCTCCCGAATCTGCTCCTGAATAGCTTCGCTAGCCCGATGCGCTTGTGGTGTGGCAGTCCCCTCGTAGTCAGCGGGGAATTCCGCTTCCTCGGCAATCCTTGCCCAGGCGCTGGCCAGCGCCTCGATGGTTGACGTGCTCATTTCCGCCGCTCCTGTGCTCTTTGGCGAATCAACCGGCCAAGGGGCCTCGACGCGAAAACCAGCAGCATCACGCCTATCGGATACCAGGTCGAGAAGACCACCAAGGCATCGAAGGCTGGCCGTCCGGTGTTGGTAGGCAGTACGGCGGTCACAGCCATCAACCCGCCGACCGTCCAGATGATGCGCCACACGTAGGGCATCACGCGGGGCACGTAGCCGTCATCGAAAGCGGTCTGGTAGTAGCGGCGCAGGCCGCGCTCGGCAAGCGCCTGGCGCTGCCGCTCCGACAGCGCATCCGTCCGGCCATACCAGCGCCGGAATGGTGGACAGCGCAGCAGCAAAGGGGTGAAGAGGATCATCACCGCCACGATCGCGACACCCCACGCCATGACGGCGCCGGCATCGGGCCGCTTGGCGTTCTCGATCACGGGCGCGAAGACGCCCGGAGCACCGATCATCCAGAACAGCGCAATGTGCTGATGGAAGGAGAGCTTCATTTGCTCATCCACTTGCGCAGCAGGCGCTTTTTCAGGGAGGCGCGTTCTTGCGGGTTGCGTCCCTTGTGATTGGCGATGCGATCCGCCGTGGCGGCCTGGCGCTTGACGGGCCAGTAGGAGCGGCCATCCTTGCCCATCGACCAGACGCTGCTGGCCTGGTTTTCCAGCAGGGGCAGATGGGCGCTCAGGGCTTCGGGCGACGCGCTGGTCAGCGCCGTGCGCTCACGGGTGCGCCAGCGCTGATGCCAGAGCTTCTTGTCCTCGCGCTCGCTGCCGCAGGTCGTGTGCCCGACGATGGGTGTTTTGCGGCGGCTGCGGCTCATAACGTAGTGGTCTCCAAGAACATTCAGGACTGATCCCAGGCGTCGATGGTCAAGACCTGATCGGCAGGACAGGCGGCTACGCGGTCGGGAACTGGATGGTGTTCAGTCTCATGCCGACCCCATTCGATTGATCGCGTCGCTTGCGGCACGCTGCGACGCAAGGAGGTTTGCGACCTGGTTTAGCAGCCGTGTCCGCTGCATGTCTGTTACCTATCTCCCCGACCGCTCATTGGACCAACTCCAGAGATTGGGCTCTATCGCTCAGCCAATACGAAACCGGCATTGGCTGATGCCACAACCGAGACGAACACAAATGGCTCGGTACCTGTATTTCGCGCCCCGTGCACTTGGCCCGGTCTTGCCACGGCTATCTCACCTTCCCTGAGGGCACGAACAATCCCATTGCCCTGAAAGTAATCAGCCATTCCCGACAAAACAGTCCACGTGTCTTGGCCGTGAGGATGAATGTGAGCCGCAATTTCCTGCCCGGGATGGACATGCCAAACCACGATAATTGAGTCTCGGGTTTCAAGCACAACGGAACGAATAGGCTCGCCTTCGGACGGCTGAACATACTCGGCTACAGAAAATATTCTCGATTCAACAGTCATCGGAGATCCCTCTTTCACAGTGCCCCCAGACAGGCTGGATATGAGTTCTAACTCGAATTCTAACTCGAATTTGAACGGGAGGCTGGTCGTGCGGTCGTGCAGTTGCCGATGAGCGTGTCGGCTGCTGCCTCCTTGCCCACCAGCGAACTCACGTCCGTTGCGGCCATCCAGAAGGTCTTGCCCGAGCGCGGCTCATAGGTCGCGGGATCGAACACGCCAGAGGGGCCGAACATCGGCGGCTTGATTGGTCATGGCTCCATGCCTTTGTCGTTACGGTCTTCATCGTCGGCATCCTGACGCACGGCGGGCAATTGCTGGAGCAACGTCGGCAGCCATTCCTGTACCGTCTCCCACACCACATCGAGGTTGATGTCGAAATAGCCGTGAGCCATGCGATTACGCATATTGCGCATGCTGCGCCACGGCACGTCGGCATGCGCCTGGGTGAACTCGACGTAGCCATCCATCACCTTTGTGGCCGCCTCGCCGATGACGATCAGGCTCATGATGACGGCCTGCTGGGTGCGCTTGTCGGCCAAGAAGTCGTCCTTGGCCATCCCTTCCACGAAGCTGCGCGCATCGGTTGCGGCCTGCTGAATGTGGTCGAGGTAATCGGGCAGGCGGTTCTCGCTCATATCGGTTGCGCCTCCGCGAGCACCTTGGCCCGGAACTTCGGCGGCAGGTCGCCGGGAGTCAGCAGATCGACGTCAACGCCGAGCAGCGATTTCAGTTCTTCTTCCAAATCGCCCAAGTCCAACAACGTGGCACCGGGCAGCGCATCGACCAACAGGTCGAGGTCGCTGCCATCCCGGTCGGTGCCATGCAGCACCGAGCCGAAGACGCGCGGGTTCGCGGCGCGAAAGCGGCCTACCGCTTCACGCACTGCGCTTCGCTTCATGTCAAGACAACAGACGGTCGCATGGGCATCCTTTCTTATCGAAACTCGTTGAGATGATATGCAATCAAGAATAGAATTTCAAGAACTATTTTCGAGAATCGCAATGCCTTGATTCCCGTGCCGCGCCGTGTCGTTTTCAGAAGGCGACTGCATGAAATATCAGGAGTCGGCTGCACTGCCAGAACTGGCCGCCTGCAAGGCAGCGTAGAGAGCGGTTTTTCCTACCTTGAGGCGTGCGGCGGCCTCGCGGACATTCAAGCCGTTGGCGACAAGCTCCCGCGCTCGTTGCAACTTGTCGGCAGTGACAACCGGCTTGCGTCCGCCTTTGCGCCCGCGTGCGGCGGCAGCGGTCAACCCGGCCTTGGTGCGCTCGCGGATCAGGTCGCGCTCGAACTGGCCCAGCGCACCGAACACATGGAAGATGAGCCGTCCGCCCGGCGTGGTGGTGTCGATGTTTTCAGTCAACGAGCGGAAGCCGACGCCCCGTGCTTCCAGCTTGCCGACCGTCTCAATCAGGTGCGGCAGGGAGCGGCCAAGCCGATCCAGCCGCCAGACGACCAGCACATCGCCATCGCGCAGATAAGCCAGCGCATCGGCCAAGCCGGGCCGGTCTGCCTTGGCCCCGGATGCCGTGTCCTCGAAAACCCGTTCGCAGCCTGCATTGCGCAGCGCATCCGTCTGCAAGGCGGTGTCCTGTTCCGCCGTCGATACCCGCGCATAGCCGATGAGTGCCATTTCCGCCCATTTGTCCGTTATACCGTCCGCCTATCTTATTGTCCGTCATCCCGTTGCGAAAGATGTTTTCGGACAGGCGTCCGGTTTGGCCGCCTAATGATCGTTTGACGGACAAGGCGGCTGGCGTCAGCCGAAAAGCTCGCTGTGCGAGCCAAGCCGCGCCAGGCGCAGGATGTCGGGATCGGACTTGCGGTAGATCAGCAGCAGGTCGGGCTTGATGTGGCATTCACGGTAGCCCGCCCAATCGCCGGAAAGGTCGTGATCGCGGTAGCGCGCATCGAGGGGCTGATCGGTCGCCAGCGCGACCAATACCGGCTTGAGCGCGTCATCGAGCGTGGCGCGGTGCTGGCCCTTGGCCTCGCGCTTGTAATCGCGTTTGAACGCGGAGGAACGGTCAATCGTCCGCATGCAAATCCGCCATCAGATCGTCCACGCTGGTGAACTTCTTGCCCTTGCCCGCTTCCAGTTCGGCAATGGCCTTCTTGGTGGTGGCATTGGGCACCTTCACATCGAAGGGCAGGCGGTGTTCGTCGGCGATGCGCAGCATCAGCAGGCGGATGGCGTCGGAAATCGACAACCCCATTGCTTCGAGCGCGCTGGCGGCACGCTCCTTGGTGTTGGTGTCGATGCGGGCGCGGACGTAGGTGTCGGCAGTGGTACTCATGGTAATTCTCCGGGAACGATTCAGATACTCACATTGTAGTCACAATGCGACCACATAACAAGGCCGCATCGTGCAGGGGAGTTCTGAGCAATTCCGGCCCCCTTGCGGTACTTCGTGCATAGGACTGCTGACACGGCCCGTTCAGAAGTCGGCTGCACACCGGTCGGCCTGCCCCGCGAACTGGTGCAGTCGTCTTCTGAAAATGACACGCCGGTTGCCTTGGCGGGCTTGTCACAAACCTACGTTTTCAAGAAGAAGGAAACCGCATGCCCCGCCGTTCGATCCTCTCCGCCGCCGAGCGCGAAAG
>Ga0209066_10002699_pt1 | contig 21144 bp, 19 predicted proteins | sample All_14_2_FD_187198 | JGI IMG/M metagenome (GOLD analysis project Ga0209066, IMG submission 187198) | Freshwater microbial communities in response to fracking from Pennsylvania, USA - Allegheny Zone_MetaG_DW_15 (SPAdes) (version 2) ... | reverse complement strand
GTTCAGCCGCTGGTGCTGGGCGCCAAGGAAGGGCTCGCACTGCTGAACGGCACGCAGTTCTCGACCGCCTATGCGCTGGCGGGCCTGTTCGAGGCCGAGAACCTGCACGGCGCGGCACTGGTGACCGGCGCCCTCTCGACCGATGCCGCGCGCGGCTCGGACGCTCCGTTCGATCCGCGCATCCACTTATTACGTCGCCACGCGGGCCAGATCGCGACGGCGGAAGCGCTGCGCCGTCTGATGGCGGGGTCGGCGATCCGCGCCTCGCATCTGGTCGGCGACGAGCGGGTGCAGGATCCCTATTGCCTGCGCTGCCAGCCGCAGGTCATGGGCGCCGTACTCGACATATTGCGCCAGGCGGCGACGACGCTGGCGACCGAGGCCAACGGCGTCACCGACAATCCGCTGATCTTCACCGACCCGGACGAGGCTTTGTCGGGCGGCAACTTCCACGCCGAGCCGGTGGCCTTCGCCGCCGACATCATCGCACTGGCGCTGTGCGAGATCGGCTCGCTGGCCGAGCGCCGCATTGCCATGCTGGTCGATCCGGCGCTGTCGGGCCTGCCGGCCTTCCTGACGCCGCGGCCGGGCCTCAACTCGGGCTTCATGATCCCGCAGGTGACGGCGGCGGCCCTGGTATCGGAGAACAAGCAGCGCGCCTATCCCGCCAGCGTCGATTCGATCCCGACCTCGGCCAACCAGGAAGACCATGTCTCGATGGCCGCGCACGGCGCGCGTCGTCTGCTCGACATGGCGGCCAATGTTGCGTCCGTCATCGGCATCGAGCTGCTGGCGGCGGCGCAGGGCTGCGACTTCCACCGGCCGCTGGCCTCCAGCCCGCCGCTCGAAGCGGTGCGCAGCTTGCTGCGCCGTGACGTGCCGCATCTCGAGGACGACCGTCACTTCCATCCCGACATGGAGAAGGCCACGGCCCTCGTGGCCAATGGCACCCTCGTCGCAACCGTCGGCCCCGGCTTCCTGCCCGCCCTTCAGGAGACACCATGAACCGCATCGACAATGCCCGCACAATCCGGGCGCCGCACGGCACCGAACTCACGGCCAAGAGCTGGCTCACCGAGGCGCCGCTGCGCATGCTGATGAACAACGTCGATCCCGACGTCGCCGAGAAGCCGGGCGAACTGGTCGTCTATGGCGGCATCGGCCGCGCGGCGCGCGACTGGGAGAGCTTCGACCGCATCGTGGCGTCGCTGCGCAAGCTCGAAGCCGACGAGACGTTGCTGGTGCAGTCGGGCAAGCCGGTCGGGGTGTTCCGCACCCATGCCGATGCTCCCCGCGTGCTGATCGCCAACTCTAACCTCGTGCCGCGCTGGGCGACTTGGGAGCATTTCAACGAGCTCGATCGCAAGGGCCTCATGATGTACGGCCAGATGACGGCCGGCTCGTGGATCTACATCGGCAGCCAGGGCATCGTTCAGGGCACCTACGAGACCTTCGTCGAGATGGCGCGCCAGCATTATGGCGGCAGCCTCGCCGGCCGCTGGATCCTGACGGCCGGTCTCGGTGGCATGGGCGGCGCGCAGACATTGGCAGCCACGATGGCCGGCGCCTCATGTCTCGCGATCGAATGCCGACCGAGCAGCATCGAGTTCCGGCTGCGCACCGGCTATCTCGACGTCCAGGCGAAGGACCTCGACGATGCGCTCGCGATCATTTCCAAGGCTGTGGCGGAGAAGAAGGCGGTCTCGGTCGGCCTGCTGGGCAATGCCGCCGAGATCCTGCCCGAACTGCTGCGGCGCGGCGTGCGGCCCGACTGCGTGACCGACCAGACCTCGGCGCACGATCCGGTCAACGGCTACCTGCCCAAGGGCTGGACCCTGGCCGACTGGGAAACCAGGCGCGCCAGCGATCCGGCCGCCGTCGCCAAGGCTGCGAAGCAATCGATGGCGGGTCACGTGCGCGCCATGCTCGAATTCCAAAAGCTCGGCGTGCCCACGGTCGACTACGGCAACAACATTCGCCAGATGGCGCTGGAAGAGGGCGTGGCCGACGCGTTCAGCTTCCCGGGCTTCGTGCCGGCCTATATCCGTCCGCTGTTTTGCCGCGGTGTCGGTCCGTTCCGCTGGGCCGCGCTGTCGGGCGATCCCGAGGACATCTACCGCACCGACGAAAAGGTGAAGGAGCTGCTGCCCGACAACAAGCATCTCCACAACTGGCTCGACATGGCCAGGAAGCGCATCAAGTTCCAGGGCCTGCCGGCGCGAATCTGCTGGGTCGGTCTGGGCGACCGTCATCGCCTCGGCCTCGCCTTCAACGAGATGGTGGCGAAGGGCGAGCTGAAGGCACCGATCGTGATCGGCCGCGACCATCTCGACTCGGGCTCGGTCGCCAGCCCCAACCGCGAGACCGAGGGCATGCGCGACGGCTCGGACGCGGTGTCGGACTGGCCGCTGCTCAATGCCCTGCTGAACTGCGCCTCGGGTGCGACCTGGGTATCGCTGCATCATGGCGGCGGCGTCGGCATGGGCTTCTCCCAGCATGCCGGCATGGTCATCGTCTGCGACGGCACGCCGGAAGCGGCCAAGCGGGTCGAGCGCGTGCTGTGGAACGACCCGGCGACCGGCGTCATGCGCCACGCCGACGCGGGCTATCCGGAAGCCATCGACTGCGCCCGCGAGAAGGGGCTCAATCTGCCCGGTCTCTAGGAGCTGCGCATGACCTTCTCGCTCGTCGGACGCTGTGCCCGGACCGGGATGCTGGGGGCGGTCGTCACCACCTCGTCGATCTCGGTGGGCTCGCGCTGCTCGCATGCGCGGGCGGGCATTGGGGCGGCGCTCACGCAGCACCGCACCGATCCCCGGCTGGGGCCGCTGGCGCTCGACCTGCTGGCCCATGGCTTCTCGGCATCCGAAGCCATGCAGGGCGTCGTCGCCGCGACGCCGCACCGGCACTGGCGGCAGCTGGCGCTGATCGATGCCGCCGGTCGCACTGCGGTCTATTCGGGCGCCAACGTCCGGGCCGAGCGCGGCGAGGCACAGGGCCGGGATTGCGCCGCCATCGCCAATATCGTGCGGTCGGCGACCCTTCCGCAGGCGATGGTCGCCGCGTTCGAAGCGGCGCCCGACCAGCCGCTGGCCAGTCGCCTGCTCGACGCGCTCGCGGCCGGCGAAGCGGCGGGTGGCGAGTATCAGCCGGTCACGTCGGCGGCCCTGCTCGTCGTGGATAGGGAGTCCTTCCCCTATGTCGATCTGCGCATCGACGATCATGCCCAACCGATCGCCGAGCTCGCCCGTCTCTGGGAGAAGTACGAGCTGGAGGCGCAGGCTTACGTGATCCGGGCCGTCGATCCGGAAGCCGCGGTGCCGCCGCCCGGCATGAAACTGCGGCCGTCATGATCCTGTAATGCAACTTTTCTGCAGGGCCGGCATTTGTCCGATATGCCCCGCGATCATCTCTGCCCCGAAGACCTGGCCGAACCGGCCGACACGACCGCCCGCGACCGGCTCGAAGCCGAACTGAAGCGGGCTCTGTGGGCGCAGCGGGCTTCCCGGTCCTGGGCGGATTTCGCCGCCGCGCAGGCGCCTCAGCCCAATCGCTGATTTCCGACGGCGTCGAAGCGGCAGCCCAGCCTGTATCGCGACGAGGGATGCAGGCAGCGGACCATCGTGACCGGCGTCGTGCGGGTCCACGTCCGTCGCGTCAGCATCAGGCAGGGCTCCGATGGATCGATCTCGAGTCGACTGGCCTGTTCGGCGGTCGGCAGGACGGCATCCACGACGTGCTCGATCTCGTCGAACGGCACATTCTGCACCAGGTATTCGCCCGGCGGGACCCGACCGAAATCCTGGTCGAGGAAGGCAGGAACGACCTGCGGATTGACGTATCGGTCTTCCAACTGGACCGGCACGTCATTCTCGAGGTGAAGACACACCGAATGGAAGACGGACTCGCCCGACCGGAGGCCGAGCCAGGCGGCGATGTCGCCCGGTGCGGCGACGCGCTCCGCCGAGATGAGGGAACAGCGATAGTCGTGGCCGCGCTGCCGCACTTCGCGGGCGATGCTGGCGATGTGCAGCAGGGTCGACTGCGGCTTGTCCTCGGCCACGAAGCTGCCGACACCCGCCACCCGCACGATCCGGCCCTGCTGCACGAGGTCGCGCAGCGCGCGGTTGACCGTCATGCGTGACATGCCGAACCGGCTCACCAACTCGTGCTCCGAGGGCAGGCGGTGGCCGGGTGGCCACGAGCCGTCCTGGATGTGGCGCACGATATAGTCTTCGACCTGCTGGTAGAGCGCGGTCGGTTCCATCGATCCCTCAGTGCGCCGCGGCGATCGCCTCGACCCGGATCTCCTCGGTGAGACGGGCCTTGAGCGCCATGAATTCCGGCGAGGTCTTGATGGTGTAGTGCCGCGGATGGGGGAAGCCCACCTCGATCTCGGCCTTTATGCGGCCCGGACGGGCGCTGAACACGACGACACGGCTGGCCATGAAGATGGCCTCGTCGATGTCGTGGGTGATGAACATCACCGTCTTCTGCGCCTGCTCCCAGATGCCGAGCAGCAGTTCCTGCATCAGGACACGGGTCTGGTTGTCGAGCGCCCCGAACGGCTCGTCGAGCAGCAGGATCTTCGGGTCGTTGGCCAGCGCGCGGGCAATAGCCACCCTCTGCTGCATACCGCCGGAGAGCTGCTTGGGAAAGTGGTCCTCGAAGCCGCGCAGGCCCACCTGGGCGATGAAGCGGTCGCTGATCTCCTTCTGCTCGGAGACCTTCATGCCCTTCTCGCGCAGGCCGAAGCAGATGTTCTGGCGGACGTTCAGCCACGGGAACAGCGTGTAGCTCTGGAAGACGACGCCGCGGTCGGCACCGGCGCCCACGATCTTCGTGCCGTCGAGCGTGATCTCGCCGGTGGTCGGGGTTTCGAGACCGGCGACCAGGCGCAGCAGGGTGGACTTGCCGCAGCCCGAGGGGCCCAGCACGGTGATGAAGTCGTTGTCGCCGACCTCGAGGCCGATCGGCAGCAGCGCCTGCGTCGGCGGCGCGCTGCGCTTGTGGCCGGGGAAGGTCTTGGAGACGTCGCGGATCGACAGCCGGCTCATCGCAGCAGGCTCCACGAAAAGAGGTGCTGGTTGACCTTCTTGAAGGCGAGGTCCGAGAGCAGGCCGACCAGGCCGATCACCACGATGCCCGCGATGATGTGGTCGGTCGCCATCAGCGCCTGGCTGTCGGTGATCATGTGGCCAATGCCCGACGAGGCGCCGATCAGCTCGGCGACGATGATGTAGGTCCAGCCCAGCCCCAGCACCTGGCGCAGTGCCTCGGCGATCTCGGGCGCCGCGCCGGGCAGGACGACCCGGCGGATCACGCCGGTATCCTTGCAACCCAGCGTGTAGGCCGCTTCCACCAGATCGCGGCGGGTGCCGCTCACGATCATGGTGATCATCAGGGTGAGCTGGAAGAAGCAGCCGATGAAGATGACGGTGAGCTTCTGCGCCTCGCCGATGCCGACCCACAGGATCAGCAGCGGGATGAAGGCCGAGGCCGGCAGGTAGCGTGCGAAGGAGACGAAAGGCTCGAAGAAGGCCTCGATCGGCTTGTATACGCCCATCGCGATACCGAGCGGCACGGCGATGATTGCGGCCAGCACGAAGCCGCCCACGACCCGCCAGATGGTCATGCCGACATCGTGGGTGAAGCCCTGCGTCGCGAACAGGTTCCAGCCCGAGACCAGCGTCTGCCAGGGCGTGGCCAGGAAGTGCTTCGGCACGGCGCCGCTCAGGCTGAGGAAGGACCAGAGGGCGACGAAGACGATGAAGAACGCGACGCCCAGGACGATGCGATTCTCCCGTCGGACGGGAACCAGCAGTTTCATGTGAAATTTCTCAAAATCTCCATGCCTCTGATCGTGAGAGGCAGAGAAGGATCCCCGCTACGCTCGGATGACACCGAAGCGTCACCCTGAGCGCAGCAAAGGATCCTTGATGTTCGCTACTTGATGTACGTCGTGTCGAAGAGCGTATCCATGTTGTCGGGCTTGCTCTTGATCACGCCGATCTCGAGCAGCAGCTCGGCGGCTTCCTTGTTGAAGGCCTGGATCTCGCCGTTGAAGAACTTCTTGTTGGCTTCGCGGTCGGCCCACTTGATCTTGGACTGCGACTTCTCGAACTGCTCGGCGGTCTGCTTCACGTCGGCGCCCATGATCGTGAAGGCCTTCTGCTTGTCCTTCTCGATCATGTCGAGGGCCTGGAAGTAGCTCTCGACCAGGGCCTTCACCGCCTTCGGATTCTCCTTGATGAACTTCGGCGTGCAGCCGAACGAGTCGAACACCATCGGGTACTGCAGCGAATCGGCGATCAGCTTGCCGGTCTCGGGCTTGTCGCGCACCAGGCTGAGATAGGGCTCGTAGGTGACGGCGGCGTCGAGGTCCTTGCCGGTGACGAAGGCGTTGGCGGCCGGCGCCGGCTCGAGCGTGACGAGCTTCACGTCCTTCAGGGACATGCCGTTCTTCTTCAGGATCCACGACAGGGTGAAGTGGGGGTTGGTGCCCGGCGCCGAAGCGGCGATGGTCTTGCCCTTGAGGTCGGTGACCTTGGAGATGTCGTTGCGGGCGACGATGCCGTCCGAGCCCATGCCCTGGTCCATCTTGAAGAGCTGGGTGGTGGCGATGCCGTTGGCGTTCCACACGATCCAGGTCTCGACCGTCGTCGCGGCGCACTGCAGGTCGCCCGAGGCGATCGCCAGGTGGCGGTCCTTCTGCGGGATCTTCTTGATCGTGACGTCGAGGCCGTTGGCCTTGTAGATGCCGGCTTCCTTGGCCAGCGTGATCGGGGCGAAGCCGGTCCAGCCGGAAATGCCGATGGCGACCTTGGTGTCCTGCGCCTGGGCGACCGATGCGCCGCCCGCGACGGCGGCGGCCGCGACGACGGCGGCGAATGCTGAGAACCTGGCCATTGATGAGCTCCGTTTGCGGTGAATGTTACGAACGATAGACGACGGGGAAGATCGGGGCATCGAACGCGGCACCGTCTTCGAAACTGAGGTCGGGGAAGGGCGGCGACGTCCGGCCCGCCCGTTTCGCGAACACCGCGTCGTCGCCGACCCAGCGCGCCGAGAAGACGCGGCGCGCGCGCGGCGACTGGTTCGCCGGGGCGCCGTGGACGGTGCTGAAATTGAAGGCGATGGCGTCGCCCGGCTGCATGTCCCAGCCGGCGATGTCGAGCGTCGGACGCATCGCCTCGATGTCGGGCATCACCTCGAAATCGTCGTCAGGATAGAGCCGCGTGCCGTCGAAGCGCATGGGGCGGAAGCCTTTGCCCCAGCGGTGCGAACCCTTGATGCACTCCATCACGACGTCGCGCGAAACGGGATCGAGCGGGATCCAGAAGCTGACACTCTGCCGGCCCTCGACGAAGTAGTAGGGCTGGTCCTGATGCCAGGGGGTGACCGTGCTGCCTCCCGGCTGCTTGACCAGCACATGGTCGTGGAAGAAGCGGGCCGTGCGCGAGCCCATGAGGCGGGCCGCGATCTCCGCCGCCGGCGATTTCCAGACGAAGGCCTCGAACTCCGGAATGCGCTGCCAGTTGCACAGGTCCTGGAAGAACGGGGCCGAGCCGTCGGCCGGCCGGACGGTGCGTTCGAGCGGACTGGGATCGGCCATCAGCGCCTCGACCCCGGCTCGCAGCGGCTCGATCCAGGCGTCGAAGACACCGCGGAGCAGGACGACGCCGTCCTCGCGGTAGAGTGCCGCTGACTCGTCGGTGACGGGGAGGGAGGGGCTGATCTGCATGCCTTGCCTGTAGCCTGTCTATACAAGTTTAGACAGCAGGAAGCGTGCCAGATCTTCCGGAATTCCCAAGGGCGGTACCGGGTGTTTGCAGACGGCAGGCGCAGTCGCTAAGACCGCGCGCTCAGCCCGATACCCCGATACAAAGCCAGGAGTCGCCCGTGAGTATCGTCAGCTTGAAGGACAAGGTTTCGCCCGAGGAGTGGGCCGTTCGCATACAGCTCGCCTCGGCCTATCGGGCCGCCTTCGAAATGGGCTACGAATTGTCGATCTTCGGTCACATCTCGGCCCGCGTCCCCGGCGAGCCGGACGCGCTGCTGCTCAACCCGTTCGGCCTCGCCTTCGACGAGATCACCGCCTCGAGCCTTGTGAAGGTCGACAAGAACCGCAAGATCCTGACCGAGAACGGCTACGAGCTGAATCAGGCCGGCTTCAACCTGCATTCCGGCATCATGTTCACCTCGCCGCACGTCAACGCGATCATCCACGCCCATACGCTGGACGGTGCGGCGGTCGGAGCGATGAAGGGTGGATTCCAGCCGCTGACGCAGGACGGCGCGATGGTCTATCCGAAGGTCCGCTATCTCGACTATGACGGCATCGTCGTCCTGCCGGGCGAGGGCGAGGCCTCGGCCAAGGCGCTCGGACCGGACGGCCGCATCCTGATGCTGCGCAACCACGGCACCCTGAGCGTCGGCGCCACCATGGGCGAGGCGTTCTTCTACTTCTACTTCTTCGAGAAGGCCTGCAGCATCCAGGTTCGTGCGCTCGCCAATCCGGCCGGCGTACAGCCGATCTCCGAGAAGATCATGTCGGAGATGCCGGCCGAGGAGCAGGTCGTGCTGAAGGGCCTGACCAAGCTCGCCGAAGCGCACGAGAAGACACCCTACGACGACATCTTCGAGGGCTTCATGCGCCGGGCCAAGCGACGGTATGCGGACGTCGATACCTGATCACGGGTAGAGCACCGAGAGCATAGAAGACGCCGCTCAGTACACGGACGCCCTCCTCACTGCGCGGGCGCCGGCGCTTGGCATGACGCTTGCGTTCCGTTCAGCGAATCCTGCATTCCGAACGGAGAGCGAGGCGTGCCGCAAAACACCCAACGCCGGATGATGCGTCTCGGTGCATTCGTCCACGAGACCGGGCAGCATGTCGCTGCCTGGCGCCATCCGCAGGCGCATTTCCAGTCCGGCGTGAGCTTTGCCGACGCGGTCGAGGTGGCGAGAACCGCCGAGCGCGGCAAGTTCGACTTTCTCTTCCTGGCCGACACGGCGGCGGTGAGCCTGTCGGGAACGGCCGAGTCGCGCGGCCGCATGGGCAAGGTGGTCAAGTTCGAGCCGATGACCGTCCTGTCGGCGCTCGCCGCCGTCACCAAGCATCTCGGCCTCGTCGCCACGTCTACCACTACCTTCAACGAACCCTATACGCTGGCCCGGCAGTTCGCGTCGCTCGATCAGATCAGCGGCGGCCGCTCCGGCTGGAATCTCGTCACCTCGAACAACGAGGACGACGCTCTCAACTACAGTCTCGAGCAGCACCCCGCGCATGCCGACCGCTATGAGCGGGCCATCGAGTTCGCCGAGGTCGTCACCGGCCTGTGGGACAGCTGGGACGAGGATGCCTTCATCCGGGACAAGGAGTCCGGCGTCTTCTTCGACCCCTCCAAGCTTCATCCGCTGCATCACAAGGGCAAGCATTTCCAGGTACGCGGCCCGCTCAACGTCGCCCGTTCGCCTCAGGGGCGACCCGTGCTGGTGCAGGCCGGCGCCTCGGGCACCGGCCGCGACGTCGCCGCCCGTCTTGCGGAGCTGGTGTTCACCGCGCAGACCACCTTCGAGCAGGGGCGGGAATTCTACGGCGACGTGATGGGGCGGCTGCCGCGCTACGGCCGTTCGCCGGCCGAGGTTCTCGTGATGCCCGGCCTGTATCCGGTGGTCGCGCCGACGGCGTCGGAGGCTCAGGAAAAGTTCGACTACCTTCAGTCGTTGATCCATCCCAGCGTCGGCCTCGCCGTGCTGGAACACACGATCGGCGTGCACGATCTCGACAAGCTGCCGCTCGACGGGCCGGTGCCGGAAATGCCCGATACCAACGGTCCGCTCAGCCGTCAGCGTCTGCTGCTCGACCAGGCCCGCCGCGACAATCTCACTCTGTGGGAGCTCTGTCTCGCCAATGCCGGCCCGCGCGGACACGTGCTCACCATCGGCACGCCATCGCAGGTCGTCGACGAGATGGAACACTGGTTCAAGGACGGCGCCTGCGACGGGTTCAACGTCATGCCCGCCTGGCTGCCGGGCTCGCTCGACGATTTCGTCGACCTCGTGATCCCCGAACTGCAACGCCGGGGTCTGTTCAGAACGGAGTACGAAGCCATGACCTTGCGTGGGAATCTCGGGCTGCCGCAGCCGATCAGCCGCTTCCATGCCGACCGTTTCGCGGGAGCGGCCCAATGACCGCGCGGAAGAAGTCCCACGGACCGCTGCTCGGCCGCCGGCAGGCCGCCACGCTCGCCGCCGGCGCCCTCGTGGCGGGCACGCTGAGATCGGTGCAGGCCGCCGATGCCTCGACCTTCGTCAGCGGCTTCGCGCTCCCGATGAACCTCGATCCGCATCAGGTCTACGACGTGCCGATGCAGTCGATGATGCTGAACGCGTACGACAATCTCTATCGCTACCAGAACGATCCGCCGCAGATCGTGCCGTGGCTGGCCGAAAGCCACACCGTCTCCGACGATGGCCTGCTGTGGGAGTTCAAGCTTCGCCCCGGCATCAAGTTCCACGACGGCAGCCCGATGACGGCCGAGGACGTCGTCTACAGCTTCCGCCGCGTGCTGGCACTGGGACTGGCACCGGCCGGCGCGTTCCTCAAGATCCTGAAGCCCGACAACGTCACGGCGCCGGATCCGCGCACGGTCCGGTTCAAGCTCGAGACCTCGTATGCGCCGTTCTTCGCGGCAATCCCGAGCATCTCGATCGTGAACCCGCGCCTGATCGAACCCAACGTGAAGAACGGCGACTGGGGCAAGGCGTGGCTCGCCTCGAACGGTGCGGGGTCCGGTTCCTATCGCATCGTCTCCGCAGGGTACCGGCCGCTCGAGTATCTCGACATGGAGATCAACGAGGACCATTTCCTGGGCTGGTCGCACAATCCGAAGCCGGTGAAGAAGATCGCCTACCGGCCGACCAAGGAAACGTCGACCCGCGTCCTGGCCCTGCTGAACGGCTCGCTCGACTGCACCGACCCCAACCTGCCGGCCGACCAGGTGGAGCAGATCAACGCCTCCAAGATCGCCTACGTCCAGAAGGACGTCGTCATGCGGACTTTCGTCATCCGCATGAACAACACCAAGCCGCCGTTCAACAATCTCAATGCACGCCTGTGCTTCGCCCACGCCTTCAACTACATGGGCTTCATCAAGGACATCCTGGGCGGTTACGCCACGCGCGATCCCTATCCCATGCCCGACAATCTGTGGGGCATTCCCAAGGACGTGAAGGGTTACGACTACGACCTCAAGAAGGCCAAGGAATACTACGCCAAGGCCGTTGCCGAGGGCGCACCGATGAAGCGGCCGCTCGAGCTGCACGTGCAGTCGGAGAACGAGCAGAGCGTGCAGGGCGCCCAGCTGTTCCAGGCCGATCTCGCGCAGATCGGCATCAATCTCAAGGTCGTGGGCAACATCTGGTCGAACCTGACCACCGCCGCCGCCAAGCCGGACACCACGCCCGACATGTGGGTCCACTGGGTCAGCACATATTTCGTCGATCCGGAGAACTGGGTCGGCCAGATGTACGACAGCCAGTTCCACGGCACCTGGAAGGCCTCGTCCTATTACAAGAATGATCAGGTCGACGCGCTGCTGCGCAAGGCGCGCGCGGCCGTGAAGCAGGAGGAGCGGGCGCCGCTCTATGAAGAGGCGATCCGCAAGATCATGGCCGATTCACCCGACATCTGGATCTACAACTCGATGCAGCTGCAGGGTCTGAACAAGCGCGTGAAGGGGCGCCGGTTCTGCACCGTGGGCCAGGGTGCGGAGATTCGCTGGATCACGCTCGATAGCTGAGCATGCTGCGTTTCGTCGTCCGGCGCTGCCTGCTGGTACTGCCCTCGCTGCTCGGTCTGCTGGTCATCACCTTCCTGCTGATCCGGGTCGTCCCCTCGGATCCGGCGATGGCGATGGCGGGCGATGCCGCCACGCCCGAGCAGATCGAACGCCTGCGCCAGCAATACGGGCTCGACCGCCCGATCTGGGAGCAGTTCGTCTCGTACGCGGGCAAGGTCGCCACGCTCGATCTCGGTGAAAGCGCCTTTTCGCGCCGGCCGGTCGCCGTCGACATCGCCCAGCGCCTGCCAGCCACGCTGACGCTCACCTTCTGCGCGCTGGCGATCTCGGTTTTCGTCGGCGTACCATTGGGCGTCGTCGCGGGACTCTCGCACAACGCCTGGCCCGACTATCTGCTGCGCGTCTTCTCGGTGATGGGCATCGCCGTGGCGGCCTTCTGGTTCGCCATCATGCTGCAGCTTCTCTTTTCGATGGAGCTGGGGTGGCTGCCGTTGCGCGGCGAACTCTCCCCGACCATCCAGCGGCCGCCCAGGGTCACCGGCTTCATGGTGGCGGACGCGCTGATCGCCGGCCGCCTCGACGTGGCCGCGGACGCCTTGCGCCATCTCGTCCTGCCGGCCGTGACGCTGTCGCTGGGCGGCCTGGCCACCATCGTCCGCTTCACCCGGGCCGGCGTGCTCGACACGATGCAGCAGGATTTCGTCTTCTACGAACGCGCCATGGGTTATCGCCGGTGGCGCCTCAACTGGATCTACGTGCTGCGCAACTCCGTGACGGCAACCGTGACCCAGATCGGCCTTCTGTTCGGCGGTCTCATCGCGGGCGGCGTCGTGGTCGAAGCGATCTTCGACTGGCCGGGCATCGGCAGCTACACCGTGCAGGCGATCCTGACGGGCGACCGGCAGGTCATGCTCGCGGTTACGCTGCTGATCGGCGTGGTCTATGCCGCCGTCAACATCCTCACCGATCTGGTGCACGGCGTGCTCGATCCCCGCCTGATGGAGCGGGGATGAGTCCGATCCTGCGCAAGCTCAGCCGCGACCTGCCGGCGATGCTGGGCCTCGCCATCGTGCTCTTCGTGCTTGTCATCGCGATCTTCGGGCCGATGCTGGCGCCGTACCCTGAGGATGCGGCGGCGTCCCATCTCACCCGCCGGCTGCGGCCGCCCAGTGCCGCCTTTCCGTTCGGCACCGACAATCTCGGTCGCGATATTTTCTCGCGCGTGATCCTGGGCGCGCGCGGCGCTCTTTCAATCGCGCTCACCGTCGTGTCGACCGCCATGCTGATCGGCGTGCCCCTGGGACTGATCGCGGGTTATCGCGGCGGCTGGCTGTCCGAAGGGATCATGCGCGTCACCGACGTGGTGCTGGCGATTCCGCAGCTCATCCTGGCACTGGCCCTGGCACAACTGATGTCGCCTTCGCTCGAGAGCGCGATGCTGGCGCTTTCGCTCACCTACTGGCCGTACTTCACCCGCATCGTCTATGCCGAGACGCGGCGGCTCTCGTCCTCGCTGTTCGTCGATGCCTTGCGCGGCATCGGTGCCGGCAGCGGCCGCATCGTCTTCCTGCACATCCTGCCCAACGCGTTGTCGCCGGTGATCGTGCGCGCCACCATCGGGCTCGGCTTCACGATCCTGGTCGCGGCCGTCCTCGGGTTCCTCGGCATGGGCGCCACGCCGCCGGCGCCGGACTGGGGCCTCGCCATCGCCGAGAGCCGGACCTATCTGCCGCGCGCCTGGTGGTACGCGACCTTCCCGGGCCTCGCGATCCTGATCACGGTGATGGGCTTCAATCTGCTTGGCGACGGCTTGCGCGACATCGTCGATCCGCGGATCCGGCGGTCGCGATGATCCCTGTCCTCAGCGTGCGCGGCCTCAAAGTTTCGATCCGTACAGACGAGGGGAAGGCCGAGATCCTCGACGATATCGGACTCACCCTGGAGCGCGGGCGCATCCTGGGCGTGGTGGGCGAATCGGGCTGCGGCAAGTCCACGCTGATCCGCTCGATCATGGGCATCCTGCCGCGCGCGGCGACCGTCGAGGCCGGTGAGATCTGGTTCGAGGGCGAGAATCTCCTGGCCTTCTCGGAAGCCGAGTTGAACGACGGCGTGCGCTCCAGCCGCATCGGTTTCATCCCCCAGGACCCGCTGCTGGCGCTCAATCCGGTGTTCAAGGTCGGGACGCAGATGCTGGAGATCATGCGCTGGCATGCGCCACCGGACGGGCTGCGTGGCGCCGCGCGCCGCCGGGCGCATGTCGACCGGCTGGTCGGCCTGCTCAAGCGCATGCAGGTGCCGGATCCGGAAACCGCGCTCGAACGCTATCCGCATCAGTTCTCCGGCGGCCAGCGTCAACGCCTGCTGATCGCCGCGGCGCTGGCCTGCGCTCCGGGCTTGGTAATCGCCGACGAACCGACGACGGCGCTCGACGTCACGACGCAGCACCAGATCCTGCTGCTGCTGCGCGAACTGGTGGCCGAGTTCGGGATCTCCCTGCTGTTCGTGACGCACGATTTCGGTGTCGTTGCAGAACTGTGCGACGACCTCTGCGTCATCTATGCCGGCCAGACCGTGGAGGCGGGGCAGGTGCGGGCGATCCTCGATGCGCCGTCGCATCCCTACACCCGCGCGTTGCTCGCCTGTCATCCCGATCGGGCGACGACGTTCATCGGCATTCCGGGCACGGTTCCGTCGCCGCTGGCCCGCCCACCGGGCTGCCTGTTCGCACCGCGCTGCAGCGAGGCGCGGGCACTCTGCCGCACCGGACGGCCGCCGCAGGGACGGGCCGGTTCCGGTGCCGAGGTCCGGTGCGTGCAGTTCGCATGACCGCCGATCCGCTTCTGACGCTGCGCGACGTGTCGGTCCGGCTGGGTGGCCGGAAGGGCTTCCTGCAGCGCACGGTGCCGCCCGTGCAGGCCGTGAAGCAGGTGAGCCTCGACCTGCGCAGCGGCGAAATCCTGTCGCTCGTCGGCGAATCGGGGTGCGGGAAGACGACGCTGGGGCGCACCATTCTCGGCCTGCAGCGGGAAAGCGAAGGCGAGATCCTGCTGGAGGGACGCCGGGTCAGCGGTCTTGCGCCCGAAGCGGCACGGCGGGCGCGCAGCATCGTGCAGTATTCCCATCAGGATGCGGGCGCGGCGCTCGATCCCTGGTGGAGCATCGGGCGGACCCTGGAGGAGGGATTGAAGATCCACGGCGTCGGCAATGCGTCGGAGCGGCGCGATCGCGTCGCCGCGATGCTGCAGGCGGTCGGGCTCGATCCCACTGCGGCCCGGCGCTACCCGCACGAATTCTCGGGCGGCCAGCTCCGGCGGCTGGCCCTGGCGCGCATCCTTCTCCTGCAGCCGCGCGTGCTGATCCTCGACGAGCCGACGTCCGGGCTCGACATGTCCGTGCAGGCCACGGTGCTGAACCTGCTGCTCGAACTGCGCGAACGGTTCGCCCTCACTTATCTTTTCATCTCGCACGACCTGTCGGTGGTCGAACGCCTGTCGGACCGGGTGGCCATCATGTATCTCGGCCGCATCGTCGAACTCGGTACGGCCAAGGCCGTCTTCGCCCATCCAACCCATCCCTATACGCGCACGCTGCTGGCCGCGGCGCCGAGGCTCACGGGACGTCGCGCCGAAGGGGCGGCCTCGGTGCGGGGCGATCCGCCCAATCCCGCCGCGAGGCTGCCCGGTTGCGCCTTCTTCGATCGTTGTCCAATCGGCGTCGCGGCCTGCAAGAAGGCATCGCCGACGCTGCAACCCGTCGCTTCCGGTCAGCACGTGGCCTGCCATCGTGCCGAAGGGATGGCCGAACGAGGGTTCGACTTCGAGCAGACTGCTTCAATCGGTGCACAGCGCCGTGGCTAGGCAAAGGCCAGACCTGCCTTTTCGGGCGATTCCGCAATGCGCATGGATGGCATGACGCTTGCTGCCTCTTCGGTATCAAAGGCAGGTGCAGGATGGAAATCGGAGTCTTCATTCCCATCGGCAACAACGGCTGGCTGATCTCGTCGACCTCGCCGCAATACACGCCGAGCTTCGACCTCAACCGTGAGATCGTGCAGCGCGCCGAGCGCTACGGCTTCGACTTCGCCATGTCGATGATCAAGCTGCGCGGCTTCGGTGGCAAGTCGCGCCATTGGGACGACAATCTCGAATCCTTCACCCTGATGGCGGGGCTCGCGGCGGTGACGACGCGGATCGACCTGATCGCCACGGTCGCCGTCCTCACCCTGCCGCCGGCCATCACGGCCCGCATGGCGGTGACGATCGACAGCATCTCGAAGGGCCGCTTCGGCGTGAACCTGGTGACCGGCTGGCAGAAGGCGGAATACGACCAGATGGGCCTGTGGCCGGGCGAGGAGCATTTCAAGCATCGCTATCAGATGGTCACCGAATACGTGACGGTGATGAAGGAGCTCTGGGAGAAAGGTCAGTCCGACTTCAAGGGCGACTATTTCAAGATGAACGACTGCCGGCTCTCGCCGCTGCCGTCGCGACCGATCAGGCTGATCTCGGCCGGCACCAGCGACGCCGGCATGAAGTTCGCGGCCGAGCACTGCACCTACAATTTCTGCAGCGGCCAGGGCGAGGCCAACGACCCGCGCGATTGCGCCGAAGCGGTCGGCCGCCTCAAGGCCGCGTGTACCGTGGCGGGTCGCGACGTGAAGGCGCTGGCCCTCACCATGATCATTGCCGACGAGACCGACGAAGCCGCGATGGCCAAGTGGGAGCACTACAAGGCCGGCGTCGACCTAGATGCGATCGGCTGGCGGTCCGACCAGGCGGCATCCGACAAGTTCGCCGCCGAGAACTCGACCGCGGGCCGCATCCGCCGACGCGAGCCGCTGCCCAACAACGGATCGCGCCTGATCGGCTCCTACGCCACGGTCGCCCGCCTGCTCGACGAGATGGCCGAGATCGACGGCCTCGCCGGCGTGATGCTGACCTTCGACGATTTCGTCATCGGCATCGAACAGTTCGGCCAGCGCATCCAGCCGCTGATGAAGAGCCGGGCCAGGCTGGCCGCAGCGGCATGATCGTGGACGCCCTTGCGACCCCTCCGCCGGCTGGGGCCGGGGCGGCGCCGGGGCCGGCAAGGCCGCAGCTCGACCTCGAGCTGCGTAGTATCCGCAAGCGCTACGGCAGCTTCGTCGCGGTCGACGACGTTTCGCTGAGGGTGGGCAAGGGCCAGTTCGTCTGTCTGCTGGGTCCGTCGGGCTGCGGCAAGACGACCACCCTGCGCTGCATCGCCGGGCTGGAGGAGCCCGACGGTGGCGACATCCTGATCGGCGGCAAGGAGGCGACGAAAGATCCGCCCTGGAAGCGCGACATCGCCATGATGTTCCAGGATTTCGCCCTGTTTCCGCACATGACGGTGGCCAAGCAGGTGGGTTTCGGCCTCGAAATGCTGCACCGGCCCAAGGCCGAGATCGCGCAGCGCGTGCAGCACATCCTGACGTCGTTCGAGATCGCGGCCCTGGCGGATCGCAAGCCGGCGAGCCTCTCGGGCGGCCAGCGCCAGCGTGTGGCCCTTGCCCGCGCGATGATCACCGAACCTCGCATCCTGCTGCTCGACGAGCCGATCGGGGCGCTCGACTATTCGCTGCGCGAGACGGTGATGCTCGAACTCAAGCTGCTTCAGCAGCGTACCGGCATCTCCTTCATCTGGGTGACGCACGACCAGAACGAGGCCTTCTCCCTGGGCGACCTCGTCGTGGTGATGAACCATGCGCGGATCGAGCAGCAGGGCGTGCCCGAGGACATCCTGCTGCGCCCCGCGACCGCCTTCGTCGCCGGCTTCGTCCAGGGCAACAACGTTTTCCGTGGCCGCACCGGCGACGTGCTGGCCGAGACGCTCGCGATCAAGACTGCGGCCGGCACTTTCCTGGCGCCCCGGGAGCGCACGGCACCGCCGCTGCCAACAGGCAGCGAGATCTCCTTTTCGGTCCGTGCCGAGCAGATTACCGACCGGCTCACCGATCGCCATGTCAACCGGCTCACCGCGACCTGCACCGCGGTCGAGTATTTCGGCGCCGTGCGCCGGCATGTCTTCGAGCGCTCCGGCGGCGAGGTGTTGAAGTACGACCAGTTCGGCGCCCAGGCGGCGCGCATCGCGCCGGGCCAGCGCGTGACTCTGGGGTGGACGATCGACGCGGTCGTGGTGCACCGGAGCGCGGGCGCATGAGCACCATCCGCGCGCGGTCTGCTGCCGGCTACTGGCTGGCACTGCCGGCCGCGGTCTGGATGGTCGGCGTCGTGGTGGTGCCGATCGCGCTGCTGATTTGGGTGTCGTTCTGGGGCGGCCGGGCCTTCTCGACCGAGAGCCCGCTCACCTTCGACAATTATGCCCGCTTCTTCGCCAATCAGACCTATCTCAAGCTGGTGCTGAGCACGATCGTCCACACCGCGACGCTGATGGCGCTGACCGGGGTACTTGGGTATTGCATCGCCTACTTCCTGGTGATGAAGGTACGCCGTCCGGGCTGGCGGCTGGCGCTGTTCCTGGCCTTCATCATCCCGTTCTGGACCAGTACCCTGATCCGGGCGATCGCCTGGGTGCCGTTCCTCGGCGTCAACGGCGTCATCAACCAGGCCCTGATGTTCGCCGGCGCCACCCAGTCGCCGATCGAGGCGTTCCTGTACTCGCACACCGGCATCACGATGGCTCAGGTGTCGCTCTACACGATGTTGGCGGCCGGCCCGGTCGTCTACATGCTGAACTCGATTGCGCCGCAGCTGCGCGAGGCGGCGATGACGCTGAAGGCGCCGCCTTTCGTCGTCTTCCGCCGCATCGTCTTTCCGCTCACCCTGCCGGGAGTGGTGATCGGCCAGGTGCTGGTCTTCCTCAACGTGATGTCGGACTTCGCGACCGTTGCCACGATCGGCGGCAACAAGCATGCACTGCTCTCCAACCTCGTCCTGCTGTTCTACGAAAGCTCGCAGATCCGCGCCGCCGCGGTTGTCGCCGTGCTGTTGATGCTGTGCATGCTGGCGGGCGTCGTGGTGGCGCTGCGCGTCGTCGACATAAGACGGCTGGGAGCCTGACCATGGGCTGGAAGCTGCGACTGCGCGTCACGGGATGGATCCTCGGCACGCTCACGCTGCTGTTCCTCGCCTACCAGTGGCTGCCGATCTTCACCCTGGCGCTGCTGTCGTTCAGCGGCCCCACCGGCGGCACGACCTTCCCCATGAACGGCACGTCGTTCCACTGGTACGAGGAGCTGTGGCGGGCCAGCGTCATGAACGACTTCAAGCCGCCGCTCGTGCGGTCGACGCTGCTGGCGCTGGCTTGCTCGGCGACGACCATCGTGCTGTCGGTGATGGCGGCCCAGGCGATGCGCGGTCGCTTCCGCGGCAACGGCGGGTTCTTCTACCTCATGCTGCTCGGGCTCATGGCGCCCGGCATCCTGGTGGGCTTCGGCTTCGCCATCATGATGCGCCTTCTCGGCGTTGAACTGTCCTGGGACACCACGACTTTCCTGGTCCAGGTTTCGTGGACGCTTCCGTTCGGCTTCCTGACCATGCTGGCGGTCTTCAACCGCTTCGATGCCCGCATCGAGGAAGCGGCGCTGACGCTCGGCGCGTCGCGGATGACGACGTTCCGGCGTATCACCCTGCCGCTCATCCTGCCTGGCGTGATCGGCGCGGGTCTGTTCGGCTTCTCGCTGTCCTACGACGAGTATGCGCGCAGCATGTTCACGACCGGCCCGGAACTCACCCTGCCGCTCGCGGTGATGGCGCAGCTCGACCGTCAGCTCACGCCGGAGATCTACGCCGTCGGCACTGCCACGACGTTCTTTTCGCTGATCGCCATCACGTTCTTCACGGTCGCCTTCTGGGCGATGCGGCGATCGACGGCCGTTCGGAGGTCTTGACGCTCGCAGAATTGAAGGAGACACGCCATGTCGATCAGACGTCGCCACTTGCTCGCCGCGGCCGGCGCTTCGGCTCTCGCTGCGCCCACTCTCGGGGCCAGGGCCTTCGCGCAGGCCAAGCAGATCAACCTGGCGGGCGCCAGCTACGACATGCGCGAGGCCATCCTCGGCGAATTCGCCAAGCGCACCAGCATCACGCCGCGGCCGTTCGTCAATCCCTCGACACAGGTCCGGGTCGATCGCCTGCGCACGGCGCCCGTCGATTGTGTCCTGCTCGACGCTCCATTCGCGGCCTATGCCAACGGCGAGAAGCTCCTGCAGCCGATCGACATCTCCCGGCTGCCGAACTGGTCGAAGCTCCATCCCCTGTTGAAGGACGGCCGCGCGACGCCGACGGCGCCGCTCGGCTTCGGCGCCAATCCCGGCCGCATGATGTATCTCGACGAGGCGCGGACCAAAGTGTCGTTCGCACCGATGTTCTTCCAGATGGACAGCATCGGCTACAACGCCGGCAAGATCCCCGCCGAGAACAACACCCTGTCCTGGGGCGAGCTGTTCAATCCCAAATGGCGCGGCAAGGTCGCGATGTTCGGCATCGACTGGCTCGGCATGTTGAACGCCGCCATGGGGATGCGGGCGCTCGGCCTGCTCAATCCTGTCGACATCAGCAGCATGACCGAGAAGGAAGTCGACACGGTGGTGGCCTTCCTGAAGGAGAAGAAGAAGGAAGGGCATTTCCGCGCGATGTGGAAATCCTATGGCGAACTGGTCAACCTGATGGCCTCCGAGGAGGTCTGGATCGCCGATGCCTGGTGGCCGGTGGTCGTCGAGGTCGCGAGCAAGGGCATTCCGGTGCATTACGCCGTCGCCAAGGAGGGCTATCGCGCCTGGTGCAACGGCTATGGCATCGCGGCTGGCAGCAAGAACCTCGACGCCTGCTACGAATGGCTCAACTACTGGATGGAGGGATACCCGGGGGCGCGGCAATCGGAGATCGGCTATTTCTCGACGGTGGACACCTACGAGAAGTATCTCGATCCCAAGCTGGTCAAGGAAGTCTATGGCGGGGTCGGTCGCGACGGCGGCTCGCTGGCCGACCGGGCCGAGCGCGTGTTCGTGTGGAACACGCGCCCGAAGAATCTCGAATACTATACCGAGAAGTGGAACGAGTTCCTCGCCAGCTAGACCACGCACCCGTAGTGCGCCGACGAAACGAGCTTCGTGTACTTGTCGTGCACGGAGCCCGGGCGCGGACGGTCGGCGGGGGCGGGCGGGCGCCAGTCGGCCATGCGGCGGGCCAGCTCCTCGTCGGAGATTTCGAGGTTCAGGGTGCGGGCACTCGGGTCGATGACGATGGTGTCGCCGTCGCGCACCGCCGCGATCGGGCCGCCGCGCGCCGCTTCCGGCGAGATGTGGCCGATCAGGATGCCGTGACTGACGCCCGAGAAGCGGCCGTCGGTGATCAGCGCC
>Ga0209066_10002696_pt1 | contig 21167 bp, 17 predicted proteins | sample All_14_2_FD_187198 | JGI IMG/M metagenome (GOLD analysis project Ga0209066, IMG submission 187198) | Freshwater microbial communities in response to fracking from Pennsylvania, USA - Allegheny Zone_MetaG_DW_15 (SPAdes) (version 2) ... | reverse complement strand
GATCTGCAACTGGCCGCCTGGACCCGCCGGCCCTACGACACACGCGACGGCCGTCCACAGCAGGTGCTGCAACGCCTGATCCGAGGGCTGGGGCCGGGCGACATCCTGCTCATGCACGACGGTCACGCCGCGCTCACGCCCGATGGGCAGCCGGTGATCCTGGCCACCTTGCCGCTGCTGCTCGACCGGCTGAAAGCCGAGTCCTTGCGGGCCGTGACGCTTCAGCAGGCGTTGGCATGAGCGAAGCGCCGGGCCGTTCCCAAGCGAGCTCGCACCGCAGCCCGCAGGGCGAAGGTATTCCTGTGAGCGAAGCGCCGGGCCGTTCCCAAGCGAGCTCGCAGGGCGGCGCTGGGCCAGCGCCCCGGGTGTTTCTGAAAATCCTGCGAGCCGACGCAAGCCGCCTCTTCTGGGCGGCAGGCCGTTTCGCTTTTTTCCACGCCTGGGGCAAGCTGGGCGGCGACCCGATCTTCCGGGAGCTGTTGCGGCGCGGCCTGTTGTTCAGGGGCGGGCGGCTGCTCGACCTCGGTTGCGGGCAGGGTTGCCTGTTCGCCTGGCTGCTGGCGGCACAGCGCCTGTCGGAGCGCGGGCAGTGGCCGGCCGGCTGGGCGCCCCCGCCCCGTTTCCAGAGCCTGCGCGGTGTGGAACTGATGTCGCGCGATGTCGAACGCGCGGTGGCGGCGTTCGGCGGCCACCACCCGCTGGTGCAGGTGGAGCAGGGCGACATGACCCAGGTGGATGTCGGTCAGGTGGACACCGTCACCATCCTCGATGCGCTGCACTACGTGGACCCCGCCTCGCAAGAGCGCCTGCTGCGACGCATTCGCGCGGCCCTGCCGCCCGGTGGCCTGTTCCTCACCCGTGTCGGTGACGCCGAAGCGGGCTGGCCCTTTCTGGTGTCGAACTGGGTGGACCGCGCGGTGACCCTGGCGCGCAGCCGCCGTCCGCCGCGCTTGTACTGCCGCAGCCTGGCCGAGTGGCAGGCGCTGTTGTCCGCACTGGGTTTTGAAGTTGAAACCGAACCGATGAGCGAAGGCAAGCCCTTTGCCAACGTGATGCTGGTGTGCCGGGTGCCGGTCTGATCGGTGCCTTCCTCTACACTGCGGGTTTAGACGATCCACCGCCTCACGTGACCCCACTGCAACTCTCAGCTTACACATTGACCACCGCCCTGGGCCGAGGGCTGGCGGCCAACCGCGAGGCCCTGCGCGCCGAGCGCTCGGGGCTCGCACCCTGTGCCTTTGAATCGGTGACGCTCGACACCTGGGTGGGCGAGGTCGCGGGTGTCGATGCGCAGCGCCTGCCCGAGGCGCTGGCCCGCTACGACTGCCGCAACAACCGGCTGACCCTGATGGGTCTGGAGACCGACGGATTCGCGCAACGTGTGCGTGAGGCCGTCGCTCGCTACGGCGCCGATCGTGTGGGCGTGTTCCTGGGCACCAGCACCGCCGGCATCCTGCAGACCGAGCTGGCCTACCGGCGGCGCGATCCGGTCAGCGGCGCATTGCCCGACGATTTTCATTACCGGACCACGCACAACGCGTTCTCGCTTGCCGAGTTCACGCGCGACTACTTCGGTCTGGAGGGCATGGCGATGGCGATCTCCACCGCCTGCTCGTCCAGCGCCAAGGTGTTTGCTGCGGCGGCGCGCCAGCTCGCGCTGGGCCAGATCGACGCGGCCATCGTGGGCGGTGTCGATACCCTCTGCCTGACCACGCTCTACGGTTTTGCCTCTTTGCAACTGACCTCGTCACAACCCTGCCGGCCCTACGACGCGGCGCGCGACGGCATCTCCATCGGCGAAGGCGCAGCGTTTGCGCTGCTGGAGCGCCCGGACCAGCCTGCGCCGGGCACCGCGTTGTTGCTGGGCGCAGGCGAGTCCAGCGACGCGTACCACATGTCGGCGCCACACCCGCAGGGCCTGGGCGCGCGCCTGGCGATGGAGGCCGCGCTGCGCTCGGCGGGCCTGGGCGCCAGTGACATTCATTACATCAACCTGCACGGCACGGCCACGCCCGCCAACGACTCGGCCGAAGGACAGGCGGTGAGTGCGCTGTTCGGCGACACCGTGCCCGGCAACTCGACCAAGGGCTACATGGGCCACACACTGGGCGCGGCGGGCGCGATCGAAGCGATCATCTGCGCGATGGCACTGACCGATAGCCGCCTGCCCGGCAGCCCCGGCACCGGCTCGCTGGACCCGGCCATATCGATCCGCTACCAGCTGCACGGTACCGACGCGCCGCTGCGCCATGCGCTGAGCAATTCGTTCGGATTTGGTGGCAGCAACTGCAGCTTGGTTCTTGGAGTCGCCGCATGATCGCAACGCCGCTGCAAGCCTGGATCAACGGCATCGGCCTCATCGCACCCGGACTGCCCGACTGGCCCAGCGCAGCGGCGGTGCTGCGCGGTGAAGCGGGCTATGAGCCGGCACCGAGCGTGTTGCCTGTGCCCCTGCTGCTGCCCCCGGCCGAGCGCCGCCGCGCCAGCCGTGTCATCCGGCTCAGCCTGGGCGTGGGGCAGGAGGCCGTGACCCACGCGGGCGCCGACGCGTCCACGCTGGCCACCGTGTTCGCCGCCTCGGGCGCCGACGGCCACAACTGCCATTCGCTGTGCGAGCAGCTCGCGGGCGACGACCGCCAGATCTCGCCCACGCGCTTTCACAACTCGGTGCACAACGCGGCCGCCGGCTACTGGGGCATCGCCACGCGCAGCATGGCGCCCTGCCAGGTGCTCGGTGCGTTCGACGCCAGCTTCGGCGCCGGCCTGCTGGACGCGCTGTCCCAGGTGGCCCTGGACGGCCAGCCGGTGCTGCTGGTGGCCTACGACAGCGAATACCCCGAACCATTGCACGCCAAGCGCGACACGCCCGACTGCGGCGGCGTGGCCTTGTTGCTCAGTGCGCAGCGCAGCGAGGCTTCGCTGGCGTCGATCACGGTCACACCCAGCCGGGCGACCGCCGATGTGCTGGAGGACGCGGCTCTCGAAGGGCTGCGCCAGAACATCCCGGCCCTGCGCGCCTTGCCCCTGCTGCAGCGCCTGGCGCGCGGCGCGGCCGGCCCGGTGGTGCTCGACTACCTCGCGCCCATGCAGCTTCGGGTGGAAATGCAGTCGTGCTGAACCGCGACTGGATCGCCGCGCACATTCCCCACCAGGGCAGCATGTGCCTGCTGGAGAACGTGCTCGAATGGAGCGAGCAGCGCATCGTCTGCGACGCGCTGAGCCACACCGACCTCCTGAATCCCCTGCGTGCGGCCGACCGCCTGGGCGCCGCCACCGGCGTGGAGTACGCCGCGCAGGCGATGGCCGTGCACGGCGCCTTGCTCGCGCAGTCGGCCGCTGCGCCCACCCAGGGCTACCTCACCAGCGTGCGCGGCCTGAGCCTGCACGTGGACCGGCTGGACGACCAGGCCGGGCCGCTGCGCATCACCGCCGAGCGCCTCTCGGGTGATGCGCGACTCATCCTCTACCAGTTCCACCTCCACCACGGAGAACGCTGCCTGATCGAAGGCCGGGCCTCGGTGGTGCTCGACGCACAGACCCTATGACCTCTTCACCGAAAAGCAGGCGCGCCCTCGTCACCGGTGGCAGCGGCGGCATCGGCGCAGCCATCTGTCAACGTCTGGCCGCCGACGGCCACCATGTCATCGTGCACGCCAACCGGGGTCTGGAGAAGGCGCAGGCCATCGCGGCGCAGATCGTGGCCGATGGCGGCAGCGCCGAGGCTGTGGCCTTCGACATCACCGACCGTGCGGCGACCGCCGCTGCGCTGGAAGCGCTGACCGAGGTGGGTGCGATCCAGATTCTGGTCAACAACGCGGGTATCCACGACGACGCGGTGTTCCCCGGCATGAGCGGCGAGCAGTGGGACCGCGTGCTCGACGTGTCACTCAACGGTTTCTTCAACGTGACCCAGCCGCTGACCATGCCCATGATGCGCACACGCTGGGGCCGCATCGTCAGCATCTCGTCGGTGGCGGCGGTGGCTGGAAACCGGGGGCAGGTGAACTACTCGGCGGCCAAGGGCGCGCTGCACGCCGCGAGCAAGTCGCTGGCGCTGGAGCTGGCCAGCCGCGGTGTGACCGTCAATGCGGTCGCACCGGGGCTCATCGCCACCAGCATGATCGAAGGCACGTTTGATGCCGACATGGTCAAGCGCCTGGTGCCGATGCAGCGCGTTGGCCGTCCGGAAGAAGTGGCCGACCTGGTGGCCTTCCTGGCCTCGGACCTCGCGGCCTACATTTCCGGGCAGGTGATTTCCATCAACGGCGCGATGATCTGATCGCATTGGCCGAGACCACATTCCAAGGAGCCCCAACCCCATGACACACCCTCGCAACCGCTTCACCCGCAGCGTCCTGATCGCCGGTCTGATCCTGGGTGGCGCCACCGGACTGGCGCAGGCCCAGGACAGCGAAAGCGGTGCGCTGCAGGCCTGCCTGAAAGCCTGGGGCGAACACCCTTTCGGCCCCAATCCCGCCTACAGGACGCTGGCCACGTCGGTCAAGGTGTTCGGCATTGGGCAGGGCACGGCAGACCGCGAGGTCACGCCGGGCCCGAGCCTGATCATGGTGAACCCGGGCGTGAACGTCATGGGTGGCTCGGAAATCGAGCTGCTCAACCCCAACGGCTGGTACTGCCTGCGCGCGGCGGTCAACGTCATGGGGGGCATGGACATCAAGCTGCACTGCGGCGCCCGCCTGGCCTCGGCCAGCAGCGGCACCACCGTCATGAGCGGCGAGAACGCTGCCAAAGGCGTGTCAGTCATGGGCTCGATCAAGGTCGAGCGCGTCGGCTGCACCACCTCTTGATCAGCTCGCTTTCAGGTGCTCTGACCGGCTGAACCCGCCAGCGCGCGCGAGCGGCGCATCTGTGGCTCCACCATCGGCACCGTCAGCATGGTGCTGGCCACCGCCATCAGCAGCAGGGCGGTGAAGGCCTCGCTGGTGATCACCTGCTTGTCCAGCAGGATGTTGGCGAAGATGATCATGATCAGCGCCTTGGTCTGCAGCAGCCAGCCGATGATCGACGCTTCACCCGGCGCCCAGTGCAGCACCCGTGCGGCGATGCGCACGCCGATCAGCTTGCCGGCCACCGAGGCCACCAGCAGCAGCGCGGCGGCGGCGAACACTTCGGTACCGCCTACGGCCCAGTTGGTGCGCAGGCCGGTGGAGAGGAAGAACACCGGCATCATCACCAGCAGCACATGGTGGCGCAGCAGATCGAGCTTTTCCTGGTTGAACCAGTGGCCGTCCATGATGGCGCCGGCCAGGAATGCACCCACCATGAAATGCAGACCGGCCCAGTCCGCACCCAGGCCGCACAGCGCCAGCCAGATCGGCGCCACGTACCAGCGGTCCGCCTCGTCCAGCCAGGCCATGAGGCGGCGAAACGCCAGACCCAGCACCACGAAGGCGATCAGGAAGGCGAGCTGTTTGCCCATGCGGCTCCAGTCCATCAGGATCAGCGCGAGCACGCCCCAGATCGCGATGTCGTCCAGGCTGGCGTAGCGCAGGATGCGCTGGCCCAGCGGCTGGCGCAGCATGTCGAGCTTCTCCATCAGCAGGATCAGGATCGGCAGGGCGGTGACGGCGCAGGCCATGCCGATGCCCACCACGAACTGCCAGGTCTGTGCCTTCGGGCCCATCCAGCCGTCAAAACCCAGCAGCACGGCGGCCGCGCCACAGCCCAGCAACAGCGGGGCCCCCAGCGCCAGGCCGGCGGTGATGCCACTTTCGCGCCGGTGCTGCCAGGCCTTGCCGAGGTCAAGTTCGACGCCCGCGATCATCACGAACAGCATCACCGCCCACCAGGCGATGCCGTTGAGCGAATGCACCACCGTGGGCGTGAAGACGAATTCGTAGTAGGCGGGGAACCAGTGGCCGAGCACGCCCGGGCCGAGCACGATGCCCATGACGATCTGCACCACCACCAGTGGCGCGAAATAGTCGGTCTTGAAGACCCGCCAGACGAGCCAGGGGATGCTGAAGATGATCAGCATCGCGATCAGGAAGACCTCGGTGGTGTTCACGGTCGGCGCCCGGTGTATTCGCGGAAAACACCCAGGGTGACCGAGCAGTCCACGTCGGCGAACCCAGCGCGCCTGAGCGCGCCAAGGATCTGCTCGGGGTCCAGCGCCGATTCGATGGTGTCGCCGTAGTAGGCCCACAGGCGCTGGACGTCGGCGTGGCGGCGCGTGAGGCGCGCGAGCACCGGCACGACCACGGCGATGTGAAAGTGCAGCAGGCCGCGCAGCAGCCGGTTGCGGGGTCGGCTGATTTCCATAATGCAGACGCGACCGCCCGGGCGCAGCACGCGCAGGTATTCGGCGAACGCCAGGTTCAGGTCGCCGACGTGGCGCAGCGCGTAGCCCATGGACACAAAATCGACCTGCGCATCGGGCAGCGGAATGGCCTCGGCGTAGGCCACGATGGTTTCCACATCCACCTTCTTGCGCAGTTCGGCCAGCATGCCGGGCGATGGGTCGAGCGCCCACACGCGGCCCTCAGGCCCGACCAGTTCGACCCCTGCCACGGTGACCAGGCCAGTGCCGGCGGCCACGTCCAGCAGGGCCATGCCGGGCTTCAGGCCGTTGCGCTGCAACACCTCGCGCCGGTACCAGGCGCCGCTGCCCAGCCCGGTCAGCGCCTCGGCCTTGTCGTAGCCGGGCGCGGCTTCGTCAAACAGGGTCTGCGTCATGCGGCGGCGTTCGTCTTCGCTGCCGAAATAGTGTTTCATGCGCGGATCGGACTTCAGCGCGCTGGTGCGTTCCTGGGGTTCGGTCATGTCAATCTCCGGAGGCACGCAGACGGCGCCAGATCAGCAATGGCAAGCGCAATACAAAGCCCAGAAAGAGCCGCGTGTGCATCCAGGTGAGCAGGGTGTTGTCGCGCAGGTATTTGAAGTGCGAGACGCCGCCTTCTTCGGCGCTGAGGTAGCGCACGGGCGCGTCGATGTTGATCGGCCGCACGCCGGCCCAGCACAGCCGCACCACCGCCTCGGGGTCGAAGTCGAAACGCCGCATGAAGGGGTTGGCCTGCATGATCCGGGCCAGCGGCGCGATGGGGTAGACACGGAAGCCGTAGAGCGAGTCGCCGATGCCCATCCACAGCGTTTCCAGGTTCGCCCATCCGTTGGACACCTTGCGGCCGTTGACGCGCAGGGCAGGGGCCTCCGGGCCGAACACCGGCTTGCCCAGCACCATGGCCTGGGGCGCTTTCAACGAAGCGGCCATGAAGGTGGGGATCAGGTCCGCCGGGTGCTGGCCGTCGGAGTCCATGGTGAGCGCGTGCGTGAAGCCGGCCTGGGCGGCCAGGCCGATACCTTCGAGCACGGCCGATCCCTTGCCGCGGTTTTCCGGCAGCACGATGATGCGCAGGCCCTCGTCGCCTTGGGCCAGCGCCTGCAGACTGCGGTCGGTGCCATCGGTGCTGCCATCCACCACCACCCAGACGGGCGTCCATTGCGCGCGCGCCTGGCGCACCGTTTCCAGCACCTGCGGTCCGGGGTTGTAGCTGGGGATCAGGACCAGGTGGGTGGTCGATGGGGTGGGCGTGGTCTCAGGCATGGGTGGCGGTTGGCACGGGGGGCGTCAATTCTTGCCGGAAGTAGGCTTCCAGGGTCTGGGTAAAGGCAGAGTGGTCGGTGGGCGCATCGAACCGGCGACCGAGGCGGGCGCGGCAGTGCAGCGGCAGCGTGGGCTTGCGGAACAGGGGCCAGGCCTTGCCGAGGTAGGGGGTCGAAAACTCCAGGAACACGGTCTGCACCGGGGCCCCCGAGCGCCGGGCAATCAGTCCCAGCGTCGGGGTCAGCGGGTCCAGCGGAAAGGCCTTGGTGCGTGTGCCTTCGGGGAAGATCAGCACCTGCGCGCCGGTCTGCAGCGTTTCCCGGCTTTGCTGCACGATCTGCAGCATGCCGTCGTTGCGGATGTAGCGCGCCAGCCGCGCCGCCGACCCGAACAAGGGGTGCAGCATCAGGGCCGCTTTCATGACGCAGACCACGTTGGGCAGCCGCGAGACGATCAGCACCGCGTCGAGCAGGGAGGGATGGTTGGCGGCGATGATCAGCGGTCCCTGGTCGCGCAGCGTGTCCAGTTCGCTCAGGTCAAAACGGCACGAGCACAAGCCGCTGAGCAGGCGCAGGTAGAAGTGGAAACCCCCCATGATGACGCGGCGGCCGAGGCGCTGGCCGACCGTGCGCGGCAGCAGCGGGTGCAGCAGCATGGCGAACGGCAGCCAGGCCAGGCACAGCGCGGCCAGGCTGCCCAGGCCGATGAGCATGGCGACATGCTCATACAGCGTCCACAGCGGACCATTCGGCGGGTGGCGCTCACTCATCAACCAGGACGCGCGTCGTCGATTCACCCAGGATCCAGGACACCGCCACACCCGCGGCGACGTAATTCCGGGTGCGCACCAGGGGGCTGTCCACGAAGCGTGCTCCGTTCAGGTTGTCGTAGCGCAGGAAGGCACCGACCCAGTGTTTGGGGTAGCGCTTGGACACGCCCACGATGGCCTGCATGCCCGCGAACCCGCCACCGGCCGCGTAGGCCGGGCGATCCGCGGTGGCGTAGGCCGCGTCGACGCCATAGAAGTAGTCGTGCTGCTTGCGGTCGCCGAACAGGGGGCCGAGCTGCAGCCCCAGGTTCCAGCCGGGAAAGGCGGACAGGTCGCTGATGTCCAGGTTGAGCTTGGGGTGCAGCACCCAGCCCAGGCTTCGGGACTGTTTTTCCAGCGTGAAAGCGGCGCGCAGCGGCAGCAGCAGCTTGAGCTCGCGGTTGCGATCGTCCGTGCGCCACAGGGTCAGGTTCAGCTGGGGTCCGAGTTCGAAGTTGGCCTTCAGGTCCGGCATGCCCGCGCGCGCGCGGATGTCGTCGCTGGAGGCCGGCGGCGATAGCGCGGCCGAGACGGTCAGCTCCGCGCGGTCCGAGTCGAACAATTGCGCACGCACGCCGTCGCGATCGGCCTTCAGGAACTCGCCGCGGTAGACGAAGTAGGGCGTGGGGAGGAGAAACTGGTGGCGCTGGTCCGATCCCCGGTAGGCGGGGAAGCTGACCGTGGCCACGCCGATGCCGGCTTCCCACAGCGGTTTTTCTTCAGCAGCCTGAGCGGTCTGGCCGGCGCCGCACAGCAGCAAGGCGCAGGCGGCAACCTGCCGGAGGGAAGGCCATGCAGGGCGGCGGTGTGGGAAGCTCATGCGTTGTACAGGGCGGGGTCGTCCACCTTGCGGATGTTGAATCGACGACGCTGCCAGGCCATGAACGCGCGTTTGGGCTGCAGGATGTTGGCGGTGTAGTACATCGCCTTGAAAACGAGGATCGAGCGCCAGATCGGCGTCTTGCCGAACACGTCGCCCGCGAGCACCGACAGGATCGCTTCCTTGACCCGCAGCACGTTCCGGGGGCCCATGAGGAAGTCGCGCATGATGGGGTTGGTGACCCGGTAGATGAACCAGGAAAATTCCCGGGGGCCGTGGCGCATGACGCGGTCGAAGCGTTTGAGCGCTGCACCGGCCCGCCGCGGTTCGCGCAGGCAGGTGTCGACGGTGTCGGCGCCCACCACGGCGCTGTGCATGGCGAGCCAGACACCGGATGAGAACACCGGGTCGATGAAGGCGTAGGCATCGCCCAGCATCAGGTAGCTGGGTCCGTGGTTGCTCTGCGAGACGTAGGAGAAATTGCCGGTGGCCTCCGCGGGGCTGACCTGGCGGGCGTCCTTGAGGCGTTCGACGAGCGGTTCGCAGGTGGCGATGTTGTCCATCATGAACTGCTGCAGGCTGCGCTGCCCGCGCGTCTTCATGTGGTACGGCCAGGTCACCATGCCGATGCTGGTGGTGCCGTTGGTGAGGGGAATGAACCAGAACCAGCCGTGGGCAAACCAGAAGATGGTGATGTTGCCTTCATCGGCGCCTTCGCGCCGTTGTGCGCCGTCAAAGTGCGCGTAGACCGCCGAGCTGTTGTGGTGCGGGTTGCGCTGCTTGATCTTGAAGCGGTTGGCGAGAAAGGTGTCGCGCCCCGAGGCGTCGATCACGAAGCGCGCGCGCCATTGCATCTCCTGGCCATCGTCGCAGCGCGCCGTGATGTCGGCGCCGCCTTCGGCGAGGAAATCCACCTTCGTGACCTTGGCGCCTTCGTGCACCTGAGCGCCCTTGGCGGCGGCGTGGCGGAACAGGATGTGATCAAAGTCCGCGCGCCGGACCTGGTAGGCGCTGGGCATGGACTTGTCCCAGGCATCGGCAAAATGAAACGTTTGTGTGCAATCGTGATCGGGCGACACGAACTCGGCGCCGGGCTTGTGCATGCCGATGGCCTTGATCTGCTCGGCGATGCCCATCTTTTCGAACAGCGGCAGGTTGGCCGGCAACAGCGATTCGCCGATGTGGAAGCGGGGGTGGTGGGCTTTTTCAAGCACCACCACGTGGTGCCCCTTTTCGGCCAGCAAGCTGGCCACGGTCGAGCCGGCGGGGCCGCCGCCGATCACGAGCACGTCGCAGGTGGGGCCTGGTTCCCCCTGGGCCTTTGGATTCATGGGATGAGACTTTGAAATGCCGACGGGCGGACAGCGTTGATGGGCGGCTGGAAGCCCCGAATGATAGTCTTTCCGCCCTGGCGAACAGCGGGCGGCGGGTCAACCGCGATGAGGCGGGATCCGGAGCTTCAGAAGACGGTTTCGGGCAGCATGCGGGCGCTGTTCGATAACGATCCCGCGTCAGCGGTTGGCGGCAGCAACGCGGTCAGTTCGCCGGCCTGGAGGGTTGGATGGTCGGTCTGGGCCCGCAGGATGATCTCGCCGGCCAGCTGTTTCAGACGGAGGTGGGATTCGCGGATGCGCGCCAGAAAGCCTTCGGTGTCCAGATCGTCGTTCAGGCTGCGGTTGAGTTCCGCGAACCAGGGTATCTCGGCCTGGTCGAGCATGACCGCCGGGTTGCGCTTCTGGCTCACCAGCGACCATTGGCGCAGGAACGCCTGCACCAGCACGTTGATTTGCTGGCACTCGGCCAGTTCGCTGCGCAAAGCGGCGAGCGATGAGAGGTCGGTCAGGCGCTGGTGGAAGAAGAACTGGGCCAGCACGCCCCAGTAGTAGGTGTAGTCCCAGATCACCTTGACCGGCAGCACTTCCGGGTCGCCAAACAGCGGGTACTGGTCCTGGTACAGCACCATCGTGCTGTCGTAGAACGAATGGAACAGCTGGTCAAAGATCTGCGCGCGCGCGCCCAGCCGTTCGCCGCGCCGGTCCATGGCGATCAGTTCGGTGACGTAGGTGTTGCTGATGGCGATGAAGTCGCTGCCCGGCGAGTAGAACGGGTCGAGGAACAGGCCGGCTTCGCCGGTGAGGGCCCAGCGGTCGGCCGAAAAAACCTGTTTGCAGCCGTAGGAGAAGCGCTTGAAGAAGGCGAAGTCCTGCAGCAGGTCCCGCTTGGGGTCCAGCTCGTCGAACAGCAGGGGCTGGTACTGTTCCAGCCAGGTCATGGCCTTGTCGAACGTGTCCATGGTGGCGAGTGGGTGGATCGCCGGGTCGGCCACGATGCCGACCGAGTGCGAACCGGACGACAGCGGGATGAGCCAGACCCAGTAGCCGGCGCCCACCAGATGGTTGGTCGAGAGCCAGCGTGCCTGGGGGTCGCAGCGCTCGCGCCAGGCGGTGTTGTCGCTCCAGCCGTCGATGTGGATGCGGTCCTTGATGCGGAACCAGACCGCGTGGGCCGGGTGGTCGTTGAGCTCGGCCAGGTTGAGCTTGCGTTTGAGCAAGCCAGCCCGGCCACAGGCGTCCACGATCCAGCGTGCGTTGACGGTGTGCTGTGCGCCCTGGTGTTCGTAAACCACCTGGTGGGACGCAGGGGAGCCCGGTTCGCCGTTGGTCAGTTCGACCTGCCGCACCATGGCGGTTTCGACAAAACGGATGCCCCGCTCCTGGGCTTCGATGGCGAGGAAGTTCTCGAAGATACCGCGATCGATCTGGTAGCTGGGCACCGACAGATGGCGGCTGGCCCCGATTTCGGTGACCTGGTCGATGTCGCGCCGACCTTCGGAGAAGAAGAAGCGGAAGCCAAACTTGCGCAACTGCCGTTCCCTGAGGTGTTCCCCGAGGCCGAGCACCTTGTCGAAGTAGTGCGCGCCGATTTCGACGGACGACTCACCGATCTTGTGGATGGCCTCGGGAACCGGGTGAGCGCGCCGCTCCAGCACCAGGATGTCGATGTCCGGTTCGCGCCGTTTCAATTGCATGGCCAGCGTGAGCCCGGCCAGACCACCACCGAGGATGACGACGTCGTGAAGCGGTGGTGTGTTTCCCATCACAAGAGTATCGCCTCAAAGGGTCACCACTTTTGCGGCGGCGTTTTGGCAGGCCGAGCAGGGGACTCGTTAAAATCGAAGCTCCATCCATCCGGGCTTGTCGCGGTGCCTTCAGTAGCTGCCCCGATACCCGCACGGTGCGCCCATGCTGCCTGGACGCGCCCCTCCACCCCACGACCGAACGTCCCCCTCCCGATGTCATCCCGTCCGTCCAATTCCGTTGAAGTCCTGTTGCCCGATGTGGTGGCCGGCGGGGCCGGGCCTGTTCGTCCGGGGGTGGACGGTGGCACGGCGATGGGGTGGAACTGGGTTCGCGGCATTGGCGTGGCCTTGCTGACCGTGGTCTGGGCAGCGACAGCGCACTACACGAGCACCGGCAACGAGTCTTCCGGCTGGGGGGCGGCACTGGCGCTGACGCCCATGAGCGTGGCGCTGGCACTGGGCCTGTGGCGTCTGCCCTCGCGCTGGCTGGGGGCATTGGCCGGGGCTGCGGTGCTGGCTGGGCTGGTCGTCTCGTGGCCGTTCCTCAAGGGCCAGGTGGCGCTGCTCTACTACGTGGAGCATCTGGGTGTCTATCTTTTGCTGTCGGTCTTTTTCGGGCGCACCCTGAGGGGTCCGGACGAGTCGCTGGTGACCCAGATGGCGCGGCGCGTGCACGGCGGCGTGCTCTCGCCCGCACAGGCCGCCTACACCCGCCAGGTCACCCTGGCCTGGTGCGTTTTCTTTGCCGGCATGGCGTTGATTTCCACGCTGCTGTTCCTGTTCGCGCCGGTGGCGGCCTGGTCCCTCTTTGCCAACCTGCTGGGTGGACCGTTGATCGCGCTGATGTTCGTGGGCGAATACCTCTGGCGCCGCCGCGCCTTGCCCGAAGAGAAGCGTGCGACCATGGCCGACGCCGTGCGCGCCTGGAAGGCCCAGCGTTCGGACAAAGCGCCTTGAAGGGCTTTGAGCTTCGCCCGCCGACCCACCCCGAGACAAGTTAGACCGATGTTCATCCACCTTCGCCTGCACACCGAGTTCTCCGTCGTTGACGGCACCAACCGCATCGACGACGTGGTCGCCGCCGCGGCCGCCGATGGCCAGCCCGCGCTGGCGATCACCGACCTGAGCAACCTGTTTGGCGCGGTCAAGTTCTACAAGGCCGCTCGCGGCGAGGGCGTGAAGCCGCTGCTGGGTGCCGAGGTGATGCTGCAGGGCTTCACCGAAGAAACGCCGAACGCCATGCCCGGCAGCCACCAGCCGGCCGCGCCGCGCGTGATCCTGCTGGTGCAGGACAAGCAGGGTTACCTGAACCTGAGCGAGCTGCTGGCGCGCGCCTGGACGCGCAGCGACGGCCGGGGCGGGGCGCTGGTCCAGCGCGAATGGCTGGAAGAACTCAACGGTGGTCTGCTGATGCTCTCGGGCGCACAGGCCGGGCCGGTCGGGCAGGCGCTGATCCAGGGCGATGCGAACCGCGCCGCCGACGTGGCCCTGAAGCTCGCCGGCCTGTTCACGCACCGCTTCTACATCGAACTGCAGCGCGCCGGCCGTGTGGACGACGAGCGCCATGTGACGGCCGCCGTGCAGCTGGCGGCCCGCCTGCACCTGCCGGTGGTGGCCACGCACCCGGTGCAGTTTCTGGAGCCCGACGACTACGAGGCGCACGAAGCACGCGTCTGCATTTCCGACGGCGAGATCCTGGGCAACAACCGGCGCGTGCGCCGCTTCACGCGCGAGCAGTACTTCAAGAGTGCGGCGCAGATGGAAGCGCTGTTCGCTGACATCCCCAGCGCCGTGGCCAACACGCTGGAGATCGCCAAGCGCTGCAGCCTCACGCTGGTGCTGGGCAAACCGCAGCTGCCCAACTTCCCGATCCCGCCGGTGGATGGCGTGATCATGTCCGTGGAGGACTACTTCCGCCACGTCTCGTACGAGGGGCTGGAGGGGCGGCTGAAGCACCTCTTTCCCGACGAGGCCAAGCGCGAAGCCGTGCGCGCGCGCTACGTGGAGCGCCTGGAGTTCGAGCTCAACACCATCCTGAAGATGGGCTTCCCGGGCTACTTCCTGATCGTGTCGGACTTCATCAAGTGGGCCAAGGAAAACGGCTGCCCGGTGGGTCCGGGCCGGGGTTCGGGTGCCGGTTCGCTGGTGGCCTACGCGCTGCTCATCACCGACCTCGACCCGCTGCAGTACAACCTGCTGTTCGAGCGTTTCCTGAACCCGGAGCGGGTGTCCATGCCCGACTTCGACATCGACTTCTGCCAGTCGAATCGCGACCGCGTGATCGACTATGTGAAGGACCGCTACGGCAAGGACGCCGTGAGCCAGATCGCTACCTTCGGCACCATGGCCGCGCGCGCGGCCATCCGCGACGTCGGCCGCGTGCTCGACTTTTCCTATGGCTTCTGCGACGGCATTTCCAAGCTGATCCCGAACAAGCCGGGCATGTCGGTCACGCTGCAGTACCCGCCGAATCCGAAGCCGGAGGGCGACAAGAACAACTACGCGATCGAGATGGAGCCGGTGCTGGCCGAGCGCATCCAGAAGGAAGACGACGTCAAGACCCTGATCGAGCTGGCGCAAAAGCTCGAAGGCATGACGCGCAACATCGGCATGCACGCCGGCGGCGTGCTGATCGCGCCGGGCAAGCTGACCGACTTCTGCCCGCTCTACATGCAGCCGGGCAGCGACTCGGCGGTGAGCCAGTACGACAAGGACGACGTGGAGGCCATCGGCCTGGTGAAGTTCGACTTTCTGGGCCTGGCCACGTTGACCATCCTGGAGATCGCGCGCGAGTTCATCATGAAGCGCCACAAGGGCCAAGAGAACTTCCGCTTCGAAGACATTCCGCTGGACGACCAGCGCGTGTATGCGCTGTTCTCGCGCGGTCAGACTGAAGCCGTGTTCCAGTTTGAAAGCCGCGGCATGCAGGGCATGCTGAAAGACGCCAAACCCAGCCGCCTTGAAGACCTGATCGCGCTCAACGCCCTGTACCGGCCGGGCCCCATGGACCTGATCCCCAGCTTCGTGGCGCGCAAGCACGGGCGCGAGGTGATCGAGTACCCGCACCCGCTGGTGGCCGAGATGCTGAGCGAGACCTACGGCATCATGGTCTACCAGGAGCAGGTGATGCAGACCGCGCAGATCCTGGGCGGTTATTCGCTCGGCGGCGCCGACATGCTGCGCCGCGCGATGGGCAAGAAGAAGGCCGAAGAAATGGCCGAGCACCGCGCGATCTTCCGCGCCGGTGCGGCCAAGAACGACATCAGCGAAGCCAAGGCCGACGAGGTTTTTGACCTGATGGAGAAATTCGCGGGCTACGGCTTCAACAAGTCGCACGCCGCCGCGTACTCGCTGCTCGCGTACCACACCGGCTGGCTCAAGGTGCACTACACCGCCGAGTTCTTCTGCGCCAACATGACGGTGGAAATGGACGACACCGACAAGCTCAAGGTGTTGTGGGAAGACGCAAAGAAGATGGGCATCAGCTTCGAGGCGCCCGATGTGAATCGCGGGTTCCACCGCTTCGAGCCCATCACCGACAAATCCATCCGCTACGGCCTGGGCGCCATCAAGGGCACGGGCCAGCAGGCGATCGAGGCCATCGTGGCGGCGCGCGAAGGCCGCGGTGAAGGCCCCAACGGTGCCGAGACCGGCCCATTCAAGAGCCTGTTCGATTTCTGCCGCCGGGTGGACCGCCAGCGTCTGAACAAGCGCACGGTGGAAGCACTCATCAAGGCCGGTGCCTTCGACTCGCTGCACCTGAACCGCGCCGAGGTACTGGCCTCGGTGGAGGTGGCGTTCGACTTCGCCGCCGCCAGCGTGGCCAACGCCAACCAGGGTGGCCTGTTCGACATGATGGGCGAAGACGACCACGGCTCCAGCACGCAGGAGCCCGACCTGGTGTCCACCACGCCCTGGGGCGTGAAAGAGCAGCTGACGCTGGAGAAGACCGCCCTCGGTTTCTATTTCTCGGGTCATCTGTTCGATGAGGTGCAGCGCGAGGTGCGGCGTTTTGCGCGCACCGAGCTGGGCGACGTGAAGGAGAGCCGCGACCCGGTGATCCTGGCCGGCATCGTGACCGACTTCCGCATCATCAACGGACAACGCGGCAAGCTCGCGCTGTTCAAGATCGACGACAAGACGGCGGTGCTGGAAGTCAGCGCCGACGAGAACCTGATCAACCTGCACCGCAACCTGCTGAAGGACGACGAACTCATCGTCGTGCAGGCCGTGGCCCAGCCGGACCGTTTTTCGGGCGGTCTGCGGTTGAAGATCCAGCAGATCTGGGACCTGGCCGCGGCCCGCTGCCGCTTCGGCAAGTTCCTGCGCGTGGCGGTGAACGGCACGGCGCCCGCCGTGGCCACGCTGGTGCGCGAATTTCCCCCGAAGCGCGAGCTCACCGACCAGGGCGAGCTGGTGCGCGGCCTGCCAGTGCGCCTGGCCCTGCAGCGTGCCGGTGCGCAGTGTGAACTGCAGCTGGACGACCGGGCGCTGTTCTTCCCGACCGATGCGGCGCTGGCGAGCTGGACGGCCCAGGCGCACGAGCGGCGTGCCGAAATCGTGTTCGATTGACCCCGGATCGCGCGTGGAGGCGGTCACAGGCCATCATTCTGCGCAGCCTGTCACGCCCGCACCGGGTTTGTCGCTTCAGTTGCCGTCAACGGTGCCGATGATCAGGAAAGCCATGAAACTGCAACACAAAGCCTGGGCGCTGGTCCTGGTCGTCGTCGGACTGTGCGCTTCCAGCGCGATGCTCGGAGCGCGCTACTTCGTCGCGGATTCTTTCAAACAACTGGAAGCCGATCGTGCCGCGCGTGAGGGCGAGCGCGCCCGCCGCGTGCTCAACCAGCAGCTCCAGTCCCTGAGCGCCACCGCCCGCGACTATGCGTTCTGGAGTGACGCCGTCGATTACGTGCAGGGCAAGGACGCCGGCTTCATGTCGGACAACTTCGATGTCGAAAACATGGGCTACCTCCGCATCGCCGAGGTGGTGGTGTTCGATGCGCAGGGCAAGGTACTGGCCACCGTCGCCCGGCGTGGCGAGGGCGAACTGGCCAGCGTGTTGCCCGAGCGCGTCGCCCCCCTGGCCGAACTCGCCGCACCGGTCCTGGCGTCCAGCAACCCCAAGAACGCGCTGCAAACCCTGCGGGTGACGGATGACCAGCTGGATCTGGTGGTGGTGGCCGCGGTGCACCTGCCGGGGCTGGAAGGCGAGAAACCGCAGGGTGCCATCGCCATGGTGCGCCGTTTCGAAGAGCGCGAGCTGGCGGGCTTTGCCGAGGTGTTGATGATGCCGACGCGCCTGTCGTTCGCCAACCCCGGTCATGACGGGCAGGACGTGCACGTCGAGCCGGTGGATGACACGCTCGACGAGCTGCACGCCGTGTTGCGCGACCACCTCGGTCGCCCTGTGGCCGAACTGGTGCTGGGGCTGGACCGGCGGCTGCAGCAGCAAGGCGAAGCGCTGGCCTGGAGTGGCATGGGTCTGGCCGCCGTGGCGGGCCTGCTGGCCAGCGCACTGCTGGTGCTGCTGCTGGACCGTCTGATGCTGCAGCGCCTGCAGCGCTTGCACGCCGACCTGAAGGGCATCACCGAGCACGGTCCCAGCGCCTCGGGGCTGGTGCGTGTGCAAGGGGATGACGAACTGGCCCAGCTGGCGAATGGGGTCAACGGACTGCTGTTGCGCGTGCGGCACGACGCCGAGGTGCAGCGCAGCGCCCACGAACGCCAGGAAGCGCTGCAGATGCAGCTGATGCAGAGCCAGAAAACCGAGGCGCTGGGGCGCCTCACCGGGGGCATCGCCCACGATTTCAACAACTCGCTGGCCGCCATCACCGGCTGGGTCAGGCTGGCGGTCGAGGACTTGCCGGATACCCAGCACCCCAGCCACGAAGCCCTGCAGCAGGCCCTGAAAGCGACGCGCTATGCCGATGGCCTGATGCGCCAGCTGCTGGCTTTCGGCCGCCAGACCGCGCCCAAACTGCGGCGCCTGCACTGGACCAACCTGATCGAGGAAACCCGGCAGATGGTGGGTTCGGGCCTGACGCGCGATTGCGAACTGGTGGTGGACTACCGGGTGGACGACGACGAGGTCGATGCCGACCCCACGCAGCTGCAGCAGGTGCTGGTGAACCTGTTGATCAACGCCGCCGATGCCATGCAGGGCAAGGGCCGCATCGAACTCACGCTGGATGCCCTGAACCTGCCGCTGTCCCCGGCACAGGCCGTGCCGCCTGGCGCGGCCGGGCTGGCGCCCGGTCACTACCTGGTGCTGACCGTGCGCGACCACGGCGCTGGCGTGGCTCCCGAGCACCTGGACCGGGTGTTCGAACCGTTTTTCACCACCAAGGCCAAGGGGCGTGGCACCGGGCTGGGCCTGTCGGTGGCACAGGGCATCGTGGTGCGCCACCACGGCGGCCTCGGGCTGCGCAACGAACCCGACGGGGGCGCATGCTTCCATCTCTACCTGCCCGCCAGCCGGCGCGATGCAACGGTCGATCCGGTCACCGCGCCCGGCGGGGGGGCCAGTCTGGGACGCCAGCTTCTGTTTGTGGACGACGACCAGCTGGTGCGCCACGCCTGGAGCGCGCTGCTGGAGCGCAAGGGCTGGAACGTGACCCGCTCGCGCGACGGGGAAGAAGGCTGGGCGCAGTTCGTGCAGACCGGCAAGCGCTGGGATGTGGTGCTGACCGACCAGTCCATGCCGCGCCTCGACGGCGTCGGGCTGGCGCAGCGCATCCGCGCCACCACGGCACCCCCACCCGTCGTGCTGATGAGCGGTCATGTCAACGAGATCGCACCCGAGCTGGTGAGTTCGCTGTTTGCCGCCGTGCTGCACAAGCCGGTGGATGCGGCCGAACTCCAGCGCGTGCTGCAGGACGTGCTCGCGGGCGTCGGAGCCACGCCAGCCGCTGACTGAGAGGGTCTGCTTCGCCCGGTCCGTCCGGGTTTTGCGCGCGCCAGCAAGGTTTGGGTGGCGGCTTTCCCGACCAATGGAAGAATGGCTTCCAGAGCCGCCTCACAAGGTGGTCAGATTGGTCAGGGAGGAAACATCATGTCGCATCCATCGGGGCTGCCGCCGCGGGCTGTTCAGTTGTCTTTGTTTGGCGATTCACCGCTGGGCCTGCATCTGGGGCTCCGCACCAGCCATCTCTTCAACCTGGGCACCGTGCAGCGGCTCCAGCCGGGGCAGACGTTGCCGAACCACGGCGGGTGCCCGGTGCACCTGGTGCTCGCCGGGCGGCTGGCCGGTGGCGGGGACTGGTGGGGGCCGGGCAACCACTTCGCCGCCCGGGGCCCGGCGCGGCAGGCGCTGGACACCGACACCCTGGTCTGGAGTCTCGACGCCACCCAGGCGATCTGGCGGTCGGCTGCGGCTCAGCACCTGCGCAGCGCCTGGGCCGAGGCCCTTTTGGCGGTCGATCGGTCCGAGCTCGGCGCCCGCTTTCCCGATGACCTGCCCGACCCGAAAACCCTGTGCGATCACGGACACCCAACGATCCGCCAGCTGGCGCACTCGCTGGAGTGCACCACGCCGGCCGACACCGCCGAAGCCATCTTCCGTTTCGTGCGGTCCATGCCTTTCCGGTTTGGCCTCGGGCAGGAGCTGGCGTCGGACACCCTGGTGCGGGGCAGTGGCCTGTGCACCACCAAGGCCAACCTGCAGGTGGCGCTGATGCGCGCGACAGGGATCGAGGCGGGGTTTGTCGAGGCCCCACTCGACATGGGCACACTGGGTGCGCTCATGCCCGACGGCTGGCGCGCACAGATGGGCGCCCGTGTGAAACACCACTTCGCAGCGGCCCGGCTCGGCGGGCGCTGGCACGCGGCCGATGCCTCGTTTTGCGACCCCAGTTGCTCGCTGTTCACGGAAGCTGCGCCGCAGCTTGCCGCGGTGGTTCCGGTCCGGCTTCAGGAGGGGCGCCCCTTCCATCCGGTGGCCGTCATCAACGGCACCGATCCGTTCGAGATCCGCGTCCTGCCCGATCTGAGTGCCGAGATGAGCAAAAAGAGCCGCTACCTGCCCCGGCATTTCGAGGCCATGAACACCCGGCTGGACCGGGCCCGGTTCAACCACCCGGTCAAGGTGCGGGCCGCCGCCACAACCACTGTCATCACATCACGACCTGGTGAAAGTGCACCCGCATGAAACAGCACACCCGCGAGCGCGCGATCGGTGGCGTCACAACCTTGCAAGGCAAGCAGCAAACCGTGGCCCTGGCGCCTGGAATCCCTCGATGCTGGCGGTCCTGAACCGTTGCGCAGAGCGCGAGCAGCGGCGCTCAGTCCAGCGGGCGCATCTCCACGATCATCGGCGATGGCACGGTCCCATCGGTGTCGCGGGGCAGGCTGCCGGTGCGGTCGATGGCGCGCAGGGCGGCGTCGTCCCAGGCCGGATTGCCACTGCTTTTCACCACGCGGCGCGAGGAAATGGTGCCATCGGCCGAGGTCCGAACTTCGATCTCGGTCAGCAGATTCCGGGGAAGCTCTTGCGAGATGCGGATGTTGGGGCGGATGCGTTCACGCACCCGGTTGCCGTAGCCCGACGACGGGCCGCTTGATCGGGCCGCAGAACCGCGCGCATCAGGGCTGCCACTGGCCCCGACCTGACCCATCATCCGGGCCATCTGATCGGCGCGCATCTTGGCTGCGAGCTGCTCTTCTCGGCGTTCGGCCGCCTTGCGTTCCTGTTCCTGCTTCTTCTGCTCCGCCAGCTTCTCTTGCCGTTCTTCGGCCTTCTTTTCCTGGGCGAGTTTTTCGGCGGCTTTCTTCTTCGCCTCTTTTTCTTTTTCCAGCTCGGCCTTGCGTTTGGCCTCGATCTTTTTCGCCTCTTCCCGCTTCTCGGCCTCGGCTTTCTTCTTGGCCTGGGCGGTGGCGATTTCGGCCTCTTTCACCG
>Ga0209066_10002695_pt1 | contig 21171 bp, 21 predicted proteins | sample All_14_2_FD_187198 | JGI IMG/M metagenome (GOLD analysis project Ga0209066, IMG submission 187198) | Freshwater microbial communities in response to fracking from Pennsylvania, USA - Allegheny Zone_MetaG_DW_15 (SPAdes) (version 2) ... | reverse complement strand
GCACGCCGCGCAGCCGACCGCCGGTGCGCGGAGCGGAAGTCGTGGCGGTCATCGCGCGCTCCCGCCCTCGATCTCGGCGGCGAGCTCCGCGTCGAGGGCGTCGGCGGCTCGCAGCGAGCGTGGGGGCCGCGCCGCGCGCAGCTCGACGTCGAGCGCCGCCATCCGCCGCCACTGCTCCTCGGTGCCCGTCGCCCCGAGATAGCGCACCCCGTCGAACACGGTCGCGGCGTCCGCGAGGCGCTCCGTCGCGTCGGCGACTTCGCGCGTCGCGCGCCGCGCGAAGTCGTGCGCCGTCGTGCCGGGGAAGGTCGCGACGATGCCGCGTTCGGCGAGGTCGCGCGCGAGCGAGCGGAAGACCTCGACGACCGCGGACGTGAAATCGCCGGCGTCGGCCGCGCGTTGAGCGGCGGAGCGCAATTGCGTCGAGGTGCGGTCGTCGAGTTCGCCGAAGAGGTCGCCCGTGACCCGACTGCGGCTGCGGAGCCGGGGGAGGCCGAAGATCGCGAAGGCGACGACGAGCAGCGCGACGACGAGCACGATCGCGACGACGACTCCGACGGTCTGCCCGGTGTCGATGCCCGCACCGGAGCTCGGACCTCCGCCGTTCAGCAGACGGCGCAGCCACTCGAGGAAGTCGAGCCACCACTGCGGTGGTTCCGCGGGGGCGTCGACGTCGGTGCCGCCGGCCCCGAGCTCCTCCTCGAGCCACTGCCGGGCCTCGTCGTCGTCGGGATCGACGGGGACGTCGGCGATCATGCCGTCCCTCCGCCGGGGAACGGGTCGGCGATCCCGACGCCGCGTTCGCGTTCGTCGACGTACCGGGCGAGCACGAGATCGAGACCCTCGACGCGCATCCGCTGGTCGAGGTAGAGCAAGGCGGCGGTGACCGACTGCACGACGAGGCCGAAGGCCCCCGTGATCGCGGTCACCGCGAGCACGACGACAGTGCGCACGGCGAGGTAGGCCTCGTACTGTCCCGGGGTGGGACCGGTCGGGAACACGAGCCCGAGCCCGAGATCGAGCGCCCAACCGACCGGCGTCGTGAGCACGGCGGCGGCGAGTCCGACGACGACCCAGACCAGCAGCTGGCTGCCGAACAGCCGGAACCCGGAGCCGCGGGTGAGCCGCCACGACCGCACGAGCGCGGGGCGAAGCCTGAGCCCTTCGAGCGCGATGACGTGGCCCGTGAACCCCAGGCGCGCCGCGAGGTAGCCGCCCACGAGCACGAGGCCGACCGCTTCGAGCAGCCCGACGAGGAACCCGAAGACGTTGCCGAGCGGGGAGCTCAGGGCGAGCATGACGGGCGGGACGGCCGCGAGCGCGAGCGCCGCCGCCCCGACGACGAGTACGATCGCGGCCCAGCCGACGAGCCGCGCGACGCGTCCCGAGAGTCGCCAGCGCATCCCGGCGAACGAGACGCGCTCGGCGAGCAGTGCGCGCGAGGCGGCGACGACGACCGAGCCCGCGAGCAGCGCGGTGGCGGCGAGGGCGAGCACGACCGGCACGACCCCGCCGACCTGCTGCAGGGCGCCGAGCAGGTTCTGCGCGGTCACGAAGTCGTCGTAGTAGGCGGCGTCGAGCGCCGCCTCCGGGCCGACCGTGAGCGCCCACTGCAGGAACGCGGCGAGGGCGGTGGCGACGACGCTCAGCACGAGCGCGGGAGCGAGTGTCGTGCGCGGGGCGCGACGCTGGAGCCGGAAGGGTGCTCCGAGGATCGCCCCGAGCGGGATCGGCCGCAGCGGCAACAGCCCGCGCTTGGGCGGCGGGGTCCAGCCGAGCCGACGCGGGGAGACGTCGCCCGACGGCGCGGGGAGCACGGGAGCCGGACCGTCGCGTCGCGCGCCCGTCGGGGGTGGAAGGGCGACGACAGCCGGGTCGGCGCGGGACGGGACGGCCGCGGACGCTCCAGGCGCCGCCCAGGCCGCTCCCGTCGCGGGCGTGCCGCCGGATCCGTTGTCGCTCACGCGAGCCCTTCTGGTGTCACGGACTGAGAGTCATGTTCTCATGCTCGGCTACTCTGGTGCCCACGATGAACGCACGCATCCTCGTGGTCGACGACGACTCCGCCATCTCCGAGATGATCGGCATCGTGCTGCGCGCGGAAGGCTTCGAGCCGACGTTCGCCGCCGACGGCCAGGCGGCGCTCACGGCGTTCCGCGACACCACCCCCGACCTCGTGCTGCTCGACCTCATGCTCCCCGGCATCGACGGGATCGAGGTGTGCGAACGCATCCGCGCCGAGAGCGGCGTTCCGATCATCATGCTCACCGCCAAGAGCGACACGACGGATGTCGTGCGCGGCCTCGAGAGCGGCGCCGACGACTACGTGGTGAAGCCCTTCAACCCCAAAGAGCTGGTCGCGCGCGTGCGCACCCGCTTGCGGCCGACCCCCGAGGCCGAGAGCGAGACCGTCGCGATCGGCGACCTCGTGATCGACGTCGCCGGGCACGAGGTGCGCCGCGGCGCGACGAAGATCCCGCTCACCCCGCTCGAGTTCCAGCTGCTGCTCGCGCTCGCGACGAAGCCGCAGCAGGTGTTCACGCGCGAGATGCTGCTGGAACAGGTGTGGGGCTACCACTACAAGGCCGACACCCGGCTCGTGAACGTGCACGTGCAGCGGCTGCGGGCGAAGGTCGAGCACGACCCCGACAACCCGCGCATCGTGACGACCGTGCGGGGGGTCGGCTATCGCGCGGGCGCCGTCACCTGACGCACGCCCGGCGAGCGGACCGATGCTGCGATTCGACTGGCGCGACTACCTCGACCGGGCGATCCGGTTGTGGCGCGGGTCGCTGCAGCTGCGCACGGTCGCGCTCACCCTCGTGCTCTCGGCGCTCGCGGTGACCCTCATCGGGGGCTACGTCGTCACGAGCGTGCGGGGCAACCTGTTCGACCAGTACCGCGACCAGGCGCTCGCCGAGGCCGCGCGCGCGATTGCCGCCGCCCAGGACGAGTTCACCGACGCCGACTCGAGCGGCACGACCGACGATCTCGACCTCGTGCAGCGGGCCGCCTTCCGCGCGATCGCCGCCGTCATCTCCTCGGATCCGATGGTGGCGATGCTGCGCGTGCCCGGTCAGTCGGGCCAGGCGCCCGTCATCGACCAGGTGACGGGCGCGTTCTCGCGCTCGATGGTGAGCGCGACGATGCGGCAGACGCTTCTCGAGGCCGAGCAGGACGTCGCGGCCTGGCAGCCGATCTCCCTCCCCGCCGAGGGCGGACCGGACGACCCGGGTCTCATCGTCGGGTCGACGCTGCGGCTGCCGCAGAGTCAGCTCTACGAGCTCTACATCGTCTACAACCTGCGGTCCGTGCAGAGCACCCTCGACTTCGTGCAGGGGTCGCTCGCGCTCGCCGGCATCGCGCTCGTGCTGCTCATCGGCGCGGTCTCCTACCTCGTCGTCCGCCTCGTCATCGGCCCCGTGCGCATCGCGGCCGAGGCGAGCGAGAAGCTCGCGGCGGGCGAGCTCGAGTCGCGGCTGCCGGAGGGCGGCGACGACGAGCTGGCGACCCTCGCGCGCTCGTTCAACCGCATGGCCGACAGCCTGCAGCGCCAGATCCGGCAGCTCGCCGATCTGTCGACCGTGCAGCAGCGCTTCGTCTCCGACGTGTCGCACGAGTTGCGCACGCCGCTCACGACGATCCGGCTCGCGGGCGACGTGCTCTACGACCAGCGCGACGCCTTCCCGCCGGCGACGGCGCGCACGGCCGAACTGCTGCACGCGCAGACCGAGCGGTTCGAACTGCTGCTCTCGGATCTGCTCGAGATGAGCCGCTACGACGCGGGCGCCGTGCACCTCGAGCTCGAGCCGACGAACCTCGTGCGTCTCGCCGAGGATGCGATCGAGCGCGTGCAGCCGCTCGCCGACGAGAAGGGCACCGAGATCCGGCTCATCGCGCCGGGCGGGTACTTCGAGGCCGAGGTCGACGCCCGGCGCATCCGTCGCGTGCTGCAGAACCTTCTCGGGAACGCGATCGATCACGGCGAAGCCCGGCCGATCGACGTCTACGTCGACTCCAATTCCGACACCGTCGCGCTCGCCGTGCGCGACCACGGCATCGGGATGACGGCCGACGACCTCGGGCACGTCTTCGACCGCTTCTGGCGCGCCGACCCGTCGCGACAGCGCTCCACGGGGGGCACCGGCCTCGGCCTCGCGATCGCCCTCGAGGATGCGGCGGTGCACGGCGGCGTGCTCGAGGTGTGGTCGGAGGCCGGCACGGGCAGTTGCTTCCGGCTCACGATCCCGCGGCGCCGTGGCGAGCCGCTCGGCGTCTCGCCGCTCGGCCTCCCCCCGGAGGAGGCGGCATGAGGCGGGGGATGCGCGCGGTCGCCGGCGTCGGCCTCCTCCTCGGCGTGTTGCTGTCGGGGTGCGTCGCCATCCCGACCTCCGGCGACGTGCAGACCGTTCCGCTCGACGTGGACCCCGACGAACTGACCCCGATCTTCCTCCCCGAGAGCCCGGTGGACGGCATGACGCAGGTCGACATCCTGCGCGGGTTCATCCGGGCGGGGCGGGGGCCGCAGAACGACTACGAGGTCGCCCGGGAGTATCTCGCGCCCGGCTTCGCGGACGAGTGGAGCGGCACGGCGCAAGTGCTCATCTCGTCGACCCCGATCGAGCCGGTCGCGGTCGACGACGTGACCCTCTCGATCTCGGTGTCGGTCTCGGCCGAGGTCGATGCGACGGGGCGGTACACGACCGTCTCGTCGCAGCAGGCTCGCGCCTACGGCTTCGCCCTCGTCGACGGCGAGTGGCGCATCGCGTCGGCACCGCCCGGGATCGTGCTCACCCCGAACGGCTTCGAGCTCGCGTTCGCCGAGTACCCGCTGTACTTCTACGACCCGTCGTTCCGCTTCCTCGTGCCCGACGCGCGCTGGTTCCCGGTCACCCGCACGGCCGCGCGGCGCCTCGTCGCCGAACTGCTCGCCGGCCCGGCGCCGTGGCTCGGCTCGGGTGTGCTCGTCTCCGCGTTCCCCGCGGGGGTGAGCGGCGCGGCGTCGTACGACGCCCCCCAGGTCGACGTCGAGCTCGGCGGAGCGGTGCGCACCGAGTCGGCGCTCGCCCAGCGGCGGATGCTGTGGCAGCTCGAGACGACGATCCGCGGTGCGTTCGGCAACGTCACCGAGATCGCGGTGACCGCCGACGGCCTGCCGCTCGCGCCGGCCGCGGATGAGGGGGGACCCGAGAACCTGTACTCGGTGCGCGAGGTGTTCGGCGGGTTCGGGGGCACTCTCGGCACCCTGGGTACCGACGGCGTCACTCCGCTCCCGACGATCGGGGCGCGCGCCGACCCGCTACAGGCGACTGCGGCATCGCTCGGTCGCCTCCGCACCTCGCTCGCCGCACTCGGTCCCGCCGGCGTCTCCTACGTCGGACCGACCGGCGACCCGGTTCCGGTCGACACCCGAGCCGGGCTCGTCGCGCCGAGCCTCGACCCGCACGGTTATGTCTGGTCGGTTCCCGCGGACGACCCCGACGGGCTCGTCGCGACGTCCCCCGACGATCTGGTGCCGCATCCGATCGCGCTCGACGCCGACGGCACCGTCGTCACCATCCAGGTGTCCCGCGACGGCGCGCGCCTGCTCGTCGTGCTCACCACCGAGCAAGGTCCGCGAGTGTTCGTCGCCGGCATCCTGCGCGACGCCGATCTCGTGCCGCTCGCGCTCTCGACGCCGTACGAACTCCCTGTCACCGGCACCGTGCTCGACGGCGCGTGGGTCGACGGCGAGCGGATCGCGGTGCTGCTCAGCCGCCCCGCCGGAGCTCGCGTGGAGGTGCTCGCCCTCGGCGGGCCCGGGGAGCGCATCGACGGCGCGGGCGACGCCGTCGAGCTGGTCGGTGGCAGCTCGGTCGACGGCATCCGGGTGCTCACGACCGACGGCGTCGTGCTGCGTCCGAGCAGCGCGGGCATCTGGGTCGACACGGGGTTGGCCGCGTCCTTCCTCGGGACCCAGCAGTAGCGGTTCTCCCCGGGTCGCGGCGGGGTCGCGCGCGCCCGACTCGGGAGGGGCACGGTGGCGGGATGCGGATCGCGCTCGACGCCCTCGCGTTCCTGTTCCCGGTGCCGTGCGCCGGATGCGGCGCCGACGGGCGTGCGGTGTGCGCGTCGTGCGCGACGCGGCTCGCGCCCGACCTGCGACGTCTCGACCTCGCGGGAGTCGGGCCTGTCACGGCCGGGTTCGCCTACGACGGGGTCGCGCGATCCGCGATCCTCGCGCTCAAGGAGCAGGGTCGAGCGGGGCTCGCCGCCTCGCTCGCGCCCGCCCTCGCGGGAGCGGTGACCGCGGGGCTCACCACCCACCCGGACGCGCGGGTCGTCGCGATCCCGTCGTCGCGCTCGGCGCGGCGGCGACGCGGCTACGAACCGGTGCGGATGCTCGCGGCGCGAGCCGGCATCCGCCTCACCCCGGCGTTCCTCCCCGCGCGTGCTCACGGCCCGCAGAAGACGCTCGGCGTGGACGCACGCGCCGCCAATCTCGACGGAGTGTTCGAGCTCGCGCGGCCGGTCGGGGGTTCCCGGGTGCTGCTGCTCGACGACGTCGTGACGACGGGGGCGACCCTCACGGCCGCCGCCGCGGTGCTGCGTGCGGCCGGCGCAGAGGTCGTCGGAGCGGCCGTGCTCGCCGCCACCCCGCGCCGCGACGGACGTTCATCGGGAACGCTCAGCAATCCCTCGTGATCTTCTCGTGACATCGCAGGGACGCGGGTCTACGGTGGGGCCACAGGCACTCACACGCAGAGGCCTCCCGGTCTCGGCGGTTGCCAGAGCTACGAGGAGGACGAGCCATGGACATCACCATCACCGGTCGCGGAGTCGGGATCCCGGATCGGTTCGAGGACTACGCCACGGAGAAGTCCGAGAAGGTCGCCCACCTCGCCGACAAGGCCCTCGCGCTCGAGATCCGCGTCATCCGCCATCACGAGACGGGGGGATCGACCGGCGACGACCGGGTCGAGCTGACCCTCATCGGCCCCGGTCCGATCGTTCGGGCCGAAGCCGCCGGCGACAAGTACGCCGCCTTCGACATCGCTCTCGACAAGCTGCTCGAGCGCATCCGACAGGCGAAGGACCGGCGCAAGGTGCACCGCGGCGCGCGGCGGCCGGAGTCGCTGCGCGAGGCCACGAGCAACGGCAAGGTCGCCGACCTCGTTCCCGCGAGCACCGCCGCGCTCGAGGCCGTCGCGACGGGGGAGATCCCCGTGCAGGAGGGCACCCCGGAGGAGGCCGACTGGAGCCCCGTCGTCATCCGCAACAAGGTGTTCCCCGCGGCGCGCATGACGCACGAGGACGCCGTCGACCACATGGAACTCGTCGGCCACGACTTCTTCCTGTTCATCGACGCCGCGACCGACAACCCGGCGGTCGTCTACCGCCGCAAGGGCTGGCACTACGGGGTCATCTCCCTCGAAGAGCAGGTCGACGAGGTCGCGGAACGTCGACGCGGCTGAACTCCGCCCGCGGGCGAGTGCGCTCGCAGCGAACGCGGTGCCCGGGCTTCCAGCAAGCGCCGACGGTACTCTTGCTAGAGTTACGCGCCGATAACGGCGGGCTTGATCGTGCCCGCGAGGAACGAGTGGAGCACCCGTGGCGAACGTTCTGGAGAGAGTCCTCCGAGTCGGAGAGGGGCGCGTCCTTCGGCGCCTGAAGCACTACGCCGAAGCGATCAACCACCTCGAAGAGCACTTCGAAGACCTCACCGACGAGGAGCTGCGCGACGAGACGAAGCAGTTCCGCGACCGCTACGCCGACGGCGAAAAGCTCGACGACCTGCTGCCGGAGGCCTTCGCCGCGGTGCGCGAGGCCGCGAAGCGCACGCTCGGCCTGCGGCCGTTCGACGTGCAGCTCATGGGCGGCGCGGCCCTGCATCTCGGCAATATCGCCGAGATGAAGACCGGTGAGGGCAAGACCCTGACCGCGACGACCGCCGCGTACCTCAACGCGATCGCCGGCAAGGGCGTGCACGTCGTCACCGTCAACGACTACCTCGCCTCCTACCAGTCGGAGCTCATGGGCCGCGTGTTCCGCGCCCTCGGGATGACGACCGGCTGCATCCTCGCCGGCCAGACCCCGGCGGAGCGTCGCGAGCAGTACGCCGCCGACGTCACCTACGGCACGAACAACGAGTTCGGCTTCGACTACCTGCGCGACAACATGGCGTGGCAGACCGCCGACATGGTGCAGCGCGGTCACTACTTCGCGATCGTCGACGAGGTCGACTCGATCCTCATCGACGAGGCGCGCACGCCGCTCATCATCTCGGGCCCCGCGTCGGGTGAGGCGAACCGGTGGTTCGGCGAGTTCGCGAACGTCGCCAAGCGCCTCGTCGAGGGCGAGGACTACGAGGTCGACGAGAAGAAGCGCACCGTCGGCGTGCTCGAGCCCGGCATCGAGAAGGTCGAGGACTACCTCGGCATCGACAACCTCTACGAGTCGGCGAACACGCCGCTCATCTCGTTCCTCAACAACTCGATCAAGGCGAAGGCCCTGTTCAAGAAGGACAAGGACTACGTCGTCATGAACGGCGAAGTGCTCATCGTCGACGAGCACACGGGCCGCATCCTCGTCGGGCGCCGCTACTCCGAGGGCATCCACCAGGCGATCGAGGCGAAGGAGGGGGTGCAGGTCAAGGCCGAGAACCAGACCCTCGCGACCGTCACGCTGCAGAACTACTTCCGCCTCTACACCAAGCTCTCGGGCATGACCGGTACCGCCGAGACCGAGGCGGCCGAGTTCATGTCGACCTACAAGCTCGGCGTCATCCCGATCCCGACCAACAAGCCGATGGTGCGTCAGGACAACTCCGACCTCGTCTACAAGAACGAGCAGGTCAAGTTCCAGCAGGTCGTCGAAGACATCGTCGAGCGTCACCGCACCGGCCAGCCGGTGCTCGTCGGCACGACGAGCGTCGAGAAGAGCGACGAGCTCTCCCGACTGCTCGCCAAGCGCGGCGTCAAGCACGAGGTGCTCAACGCGAAGAACCACGCGCGCGAAGCGGCGATCGTGGCGCAGGCGGGCCGGATGGGCGCCGTGACCGTCGCGACGAACATGGCCGGCCGCGGCACCGACGTCATGCTCGGCGGCAACGCCGAGTTCATCGCGACGGCGCGCATGCACGAGCGCGGGCTTTCTCCGGTCGACACCCCGGAGGACTACGAGGCCCAGTGGGACGAGGTCTTCGCGCAGGTCAAGCGCGAGGTCGACGCCGAGGCCGCGAAGGTCGTCGAGGCGGGCGGGCTCTACGTGCTCGGCACCGAGCGGCACGAGTCACGGCGCATCGACAACCAGTTGCGCGGTCGTTCCGGCCGCCAGGGCGACCCGGGCGAGAGCCGCTTCTACCTGTCGCTGCAGGACGACCTCATGCGGCTGTTCAACGCCGGCGCCGTCGAGAATCTGCTCGGCCGCTCCGGGGTGCCGGACGACGTCGCGATCGAGCACAAGTTCGTGTCGCGCGCGATCCGCTCGGCGCAGTCGCAGGTCGAGAGCCGCAACGCCGAGATCCGCAAGAACGTGCTCAAGTACGACGACGTGCTCAACCGCCAGCGCGAGGCGATCTACACCGACCGCCGCCGCATCCTCGAGGGCGACGACCTGCACGAGCGCGTGCAGCAGTTCCTCGACCGGGTGCTCACCGACGTCATCGACGAGCACACCGCATCGGGTTCGAGCGACGAGTGGGACCTCGACGCGCTGTGGGCCGAACTCAAGACCCTCTATCCGGTGTCGATCACGATCGACGAGGTCGTGAGCGAGGTCGGCTCGAAGGGGCGCCTGAGCTCGAAGCGGCTCGCGGAGGAGATCCTCTCGGATGCCCACGTCGCCTACCGCAAGCGCGAGGAGCAGCTCGGGGCGCCGGCGATGCGCGAACTCGAGCGTCGAGTCGTGCTCTCGGTGATCGACCGCAAGTGGCGCGACCACCTCTACGAGATGGACTACCTGAAGGACGGCATCGGACTGCGCGCGATGGCGCAGCGCGACCCGCTCGTCGAGTACCAGCGCGAGGGCTACGCGCTCTTCCAGAGCATGATGGGCGCCATCCGCGAGGAGGCGATCGGCTTCCTGTTCAACCTCGAGGTGCAGGTCACGGGCGACGCCGCCGGTCAGGCCCGCATCGCGGCTCGCGGGCTCAACGCCGAGCAGCCGCCGCAGCAGAACCTGTCGTACTCGGCGCCGAGCGCCGACGCCGCGGGAGAGGTCGAGGTGCGCAACCAGCGCGGCCAGGTCGAGCAGCGCGCCACCGCGCTCGCGCAGCAGCAGGCGGCGCAGCAGGCCGCGGCGTTCACCCGTCAGGCGGCTCCCGCCCCGCAGCAGCCGGCTCCGCAGCAGGGTCGCCCCGCCGCGGCCCAGTGGCAGCGGGGGGCGTTCGGGCAGAAGGCCGACGGTCCCGCCGCCGCGCCGCTCAACCGCGCCCAGCGTCGCGCGCAGGAGAAGCGTCGCTAGACCGTCACAGCACGTGAACGGCCGTCGCGCGCCAGCGTCGGTCGAGGCCCTCGAGTCGCACGGCGACGGCGCGGACGCGCGCGCGCCCGCGCACCACGACCGTGGCTTCGACGATGCCGTCGCGAGGCTCGCAGACGAGGATCGATCCGATGCTGAAGGTCGGCCGCACGGCGGGAGCGCCCTTCGCCTGGCGTGCCCGGCTTGATAGCACGACGCGCTTGAGCAGGTGCCGGTAGACGTCGTCGGTCAGCCAGCGGGCGATCTGCTCGAGTTCGCGGGCCCCGGCGAGGATCTCGATGACGCAGCGCGTGAGGTTCTCCAGCAGCGGGCGCGGATCCGGCAGCGCCGCCGACGGCGTCGGCTGGTGGTCGAAGAAGTCGTCGGGCGAGAACCGGGGCGCGAGCTGTCGCGCGGCGGTTCCGTCGAAGGCGGCGTGCGCCGCGGGGATGTTCGTCATCCGTAGCCTCCCTGAGTGGTTCCGGTGCCTCCCGTCCCAGCGGGATGCCCCATCCGAACACGCGCGCGCGGTCGCGTAAATGGGAACTAGCTCCCTGTGGATAACAAGCCGCCGCGCGGGCGTGCCGTGGATAACGTCGCGCCGTGCGCTGGCAGAACCTCTTCGACGACCTCGAGGGTCAGCTGGAGAGCGGTCTCGGCGCCGAGGAGGTCGACCTCGCCGCCGAGGAGGAGCGGCTGCGGCTCGGGCGGCTCACCCTGCGCGACCGCATCCTGGCCCTTCGCACGGCGGGGGAGGGCGAACCGGTCACGCTGACCCTCCGCACGGGCGAGCGGCTGGTGCTCGCGATCGGCGCGGTCGGGCGCGACTGGCTCGCGGGGGAGCAGGATGCCGGACCGCGTCGTTCGGCGATCGTGCCGCTCGGAGCGATCGCGACCCTCGATCCCGTCGGAGCCCAGCTCACCGCGAGCCTGCGCGCGGCGCCCGAGCCCCCGACAGCCCTCTCGACGCGTCTGGGCCTCGCGTTCGTGCTGCGCGACCTCGCGCGTAGACGCGCGGGCGTCGACGTTTCGCTCGCGGGCACGTCGTGCCACGGCACGATCGATCGCGTCGGCCGCGACCACCTCGATCTCGCCGAGCACGCCCCCGGCGACGCGCGTCGCGCCGGGTCGGTCGCGCGCATCCGCCTCGTCGCGTTCGACGCGCTCGATCTCGTGCGGTTCTGAACCGCGGCGGGCTCAGCGTTCGACGAAGAGATCGGGCACGTCGGCATAGGCCGCCTGCTGCCACAACCCGCGCCGACGGTTCTCCTCGTACTTGCCCGCGATGTACGCCTCGAGCACGGTGCGCTCGACCCGCCAGTGGCCGTTGCCGCCGATCTTGATCGCCGGCAGCTCCCCCGAGCGCACGAGCGCGTAGGCCTGGCTCACCGAGATCGCGAGCACCTCGGCGGTCTCGGCGAGCGTGAGGAAGCGCGCGAGTCCGCTCGAGTCGGAGGACGTCATGGTCCGATTATCCGCCCGCATCGAGCCCGGGCACGGCGCTGTGGAGAACTTCCGGGCCGCGCCGCCGACGCGAGTGAGCATGGTGCGCGTCTTCGTCCGATCGATTGCAGGAGCATGCCGATGACCTCGCCGCTCGCCAGCCCGTCGCCCGCGACGCCTCGTCGTCGCCGGTTCGCCCTCGACGCGCGCCTCCTGATCGGGGTGCTGCTCGTCGCGGCATCGGTCGTCGCGGTGACGCTGCTCGTCGGAGCGGCCGACACCCGCGTCGCCGTCTACGCGACCGTCGAGTCGCTCGCGCCGGGCGATCGCGTCGATGCCGACGACCTCGTGGAGCGCAGCGTCGCCCTCGACGGCGCCGATGACCTCTATCTGCGGGTCGGGTCGATTCCCGACGAGGGTCTCGTCGTGGCGCAGCCGGTCGGCGCGGGGCATCTCGTGCCCCTCTCGGCGGCGGGGTCGACCGACGGGGTGCGGGCGACGTCGCTCGTGCTGCAGCTCGCCGGCGTGGTCAGCAGCGTCGTGCAGCCCGGGTCGCTCGTCGATGTGTGGGGCGTCGCGACCGGAACCGGCGAGGAGGTCGGCGCCCCCGTCGTGCTCGTCTCGCAAGCGACGGTCGTGCAGGTGATCGCCGAGGAGTCGCTCATCGCCGGATCGAGCGCTGCGGCATCGGCGGTCGAGGTGCTCGTGCCCCGTACGCGCGTGGCACGGCTGTTGCAGGCGATCGCGCGGGACGACGCGCTCGCGGTCGTCCCGTCGGGTCTGCCGCTGGCGGCGGGATGACCACCGTCGGGCTCGCCCTCCCCGTCGCCGACGTCGACCGGCTGGGCGCCGAAGCCGAACACTACGGGCACCAGGTGGTCGTGGAGACGGCGGATGCCGATGCCCTCGCCCCGCGCATCGCCGTGGCGAAACCCGAGGTCGTGATCGCGGCGGCATCGGCCCCCCACCTCAGCGCCCGGCTCGTCGCCGCGTGCGACGCGCACGGCGTGCGACTCGTCGTCGTGGGCGACTCCCCCCGCGAACGGCGGTTCGCCGCCGGGCTCGGGGTCGTCGATCCGGTGCCGGGTCCGGCGACCTGGACGCTGCTCGCGCCCGGAAGCGGCATCCCGGTCTCGACTCCCGCGCCCCTCCCGCCGACGCTCACGGCTCCCCGAGCGGAGGGCGCGCCCGCGGAGCCCGAGCCGGCGCCGGTGCCGCGGGCGGGCGAGCGCGGGCAGGTGATCGCCGTGTGGGGACCGGGCGGCGCGCCAGGGCGCACGAGTCTCGCGATCGCGCTCGCCGGCGAGCTCGCGGCCGCGGGGACGGTGACCGTGCTCGCGGACGCCGACACGCACGGCGCGGCGGTCGCCCCCTCGCTGGGACTGCTCGACGAGGCGCCCGGGTTCGCGGCCGCCTGCCGACTCGCGGGCACGGGCGGTCTCACGCCCGCCGAACTCGATCGGGTCGCCTCGACCGCGCGCGGCGGACTCCGCGTGCTCACCGGCATCGGACGTCCCGCGCGCTGGCCGGAACTCACCGCCGAACGCGTCGCCGGGGTTCTGGATGTCGTGCGCAGCTGGGCCGCGGTCACGGTCGTCGACGTCGCCGCGAGCCTCGAACAGGACGAGGAGCTCCTGAGCGACGTCGCCGCGCCCCGCCGCAACGCCGCGACCCTCGAGGTGCTGCGGCGGGCCGATCGCGTGATCGCCGTGGCGGCCGCCGATCCGGTCGGGCTCGCACGCTTCCTGCGCGGCTACGCCGACCTGCTCGACCATGTCGCGCCCGAGCGCATCACCCCGATCGTCAACAAGCTGCGCACCGGCGTCGTCGGCCTCGACGCGGGCGCGCAGGTGCGGGCGACTCTCGAACGCTTCGGCGGCATCGCACCCGCTCACCTCGTGCCCTGGGATCCGGCGGCATTCGACGCGGCGCTTCTGAGCGGACGCCCGCTCGGCGAGGCCGCACCACGCTCGCCCGCTCGCGCCGTCATCCGCGGTCTCGCCACCGGCCCACGGGGAACGCACCCGTAGCCCACGGGTAACGTAAGCAGGGTGTCGACCCTCTCGGAGCTGATCCTCTCGCAGGACCGTTCGCCGGCCGATGTCGAGTGGCTGCACCTGCTCGTCGCCGACGGGCAGCTGCTCGCCGACCTCGCGTTCGCCGACATCGTGCTCTGGGTGCCGACCGCCGACGGTGGCTTCGTCGCCGTCGCCCACGCGCGGCCCTCGTCGGCCGCGACGCTGTTCTACCGCGACTTCGTCGGTCAGCCGATCAAGCCCGAATGGCGCCAACAGGTCACGGAAGCGTTCGAGACGGTGCAGATCGTCGACACCGCCGCCCCCGACTGGTACGAGGAGACGCCGACCCGCGTGCGGGCGATTCCCGTCGTGCGTCGACTCGCCCCGAGCGGCCAGGCCGTGACCGAGAAGCCGATCGCGGTGCTCACCCGGCACAGCAACCTGAGCGAGGCCCGCACCCCGAGCCGCCAAGAGCTCACGTTCAACCAGTGCGCCAACGACATCTTCGCGATGATCGCCACCGGCGACTTCCCCGACCTCTCCGCGCCCACTCTCCCCCGACGCGGGGCGCCGCGCGCCTCGGACGGCCTCATCCGCCTCGACGTCGACGGGGTGGTCACGTTCGCGAGCCCGAACGCCCTCTCGGCGTTCAACCGCATGGGGTTCCAGGGCGAACTCGAGGGCGAGTCGCTCGCCGAGGTCACCACGGGCCTGCTCGCCAACAAGCAGCATGTCGACGAGTCGCTGCCGCTCGTCGTCTCCGGGCGCGCACCGTGGCGCACCGACATCGAGGCCCGCGGCGTCACCGTGACGCTGCGCACCATCCCGATCCGATTCCGCGGTGAGCGGGTCGGGGCGGCGGTCTTCGTGCGCGACGTCACCGAGGTGCGCCATCAGGAGCAGGAGCTCATCACCAAGGACGCGACGATCCGCGAGATCCACCACCGGGTGAAGAACAACCTCCAGACGGTCGCGTCGCTGCTGCGCATCCAGGCCCGGCGTGCGCACAGCGACGACTCGCGGGATGCTCTCAACCAGGCCATGCGCCGCGTCGCCGCGATCGCCGTCGTGCACGACACGCTCAGCGAAGGCCTCGACCAGATCGTCGACTTCGACGAGGTTTTCGATCGCGTGCTCATGCTCGTCGCCGAGGTGGCGTCGAGCCACAACACGACGGTTCGCCCGAGCAAGACCGGCAAGTTCGGCACCCTGCCGAGCGCCTACGCGACGCCCCTCGCGCTCGCCCTCACCGAACTCGTCACTAACGCCGTCGAGCACGGCCTCGCCGGGCGCGCGGACGGCCAGGTCGAGATCTCGGCGAAACGCAAAGACGAGCGGCTCACCATCCGCGTGCGCGACAACGGCGTCGGGCTTCCCGAGGGGAAGGTGGGGTCGGGTCTCGGCACGCAGATCGTGCGCACCCTCATCCAGGGTGAACTCGGCGGCACGATCGACTGGCACACGCTCGAAGGCGAGGGCACCGAGGTCACGATCGACGTGCCCCTGCTGTGGCTGACGCGGGTCTGACCCGGCGGGTCGAGTAGCGCCCGCCGAAGGCGGACGCGTATCGAGACCCTAGCTGGCGCGACGCGCGCGGGCGGCGCGGCGCTTGAGCGCGCGGCGCTCGTCTTCGCTCAGGCCGCCCCAGACGCCGGAGTCCTGGTTCGTCTCGAGCGCGTACTGCAGGCACTGCTCGGTCACCGAGCAGCGCGCGCACACGGCCTTCGCCTTGTCGATCTGGTCGACGGCGGGCCCGGTGTTTCCGACCGGGAAGAAGAGTTCGGGGTCTGCGGTGAGGCAGGCGGCCTTGTCACGCCAATCCATGGTGGTGCTCCTTCGTTGCTGCTGACGCTGGCGCGTTGGGTTTTTCGCGCATGGTCGAAGTGAGAACGGAAAGGTGGGGGAGAATTCGGCCTTCCGGACTCACCTACGACTCTGTAGGCGTCACATCAACCGTGGGTAAGGGTTTCATACTTGTTACATCGAATCAATAGGTGATCCTTCAACTGACCGTCACCGCCCGGCAACCGTCTGGGCGCTGACGGGTGTCGTCGCGCTCGAACTCATGGGCGTGCTCGCGCTCGGCGTGCTCCTCCTCGTCGAGGTTCTCGTCGACCGTCCGGCGTCGCTCGGAACGGCCCTCGCGCTCGTCGTGCTGGCCTTCCTGCTGGCCGGTGTGCTCGCCGCCGCCCTCGTCGGCATCTGGCGCGGGCGCGCGTGGGTGCGCGCCGCGACCCTCGTCTTCCAGGTGCTGCTCTTCGCCGTGGGGGTGGGCGCGCTGCAAGGTGCGTTCGCTCAACCGGAGTGGGGCTGGCCGCTCATCCTCGTCGCCGTCGTCGGGTTCGTGCTCGTCGTCGTGCGTCCGACCGCGGAGTGGCTCAGCGGGCGAGACGCAGCTTCTTGAGCAGCATCGCGACGTGCCCCGTCGCCTTGATGTTGTAGAGCGCCTGGTCGATGCGTCCGGTTTCGTCGAGCACGAACGTCGCCCGGATGACTCCGGTCACCGTGCGCCCGTAGAGCTGCTTCTCGCCGAACGTGCCGTACTTCTCGTGCACCTCGCGCGTCGGGTCGCTGAGGATCACCTGCGGCAGGTTCTCGTCGCGTGCGAAGTCGGCGTTCGCCGCAGGCTCGTCGCGCGAGATGCCGACGACGCGGTACCCGGCCTGCTCGAAGACCGTCATGTTGTCGCGGAAGTCGCACGCCTGGCTCGTGCACGCGGGGGTGCCGGCCTCGCCGTAGAAGTACACGATCGTCTTCGCGCCGCGCGTGCTGCTGAGCGTGAACGGGATGCCGTGCTGGTCGGGCAGTGTGAAGTCGGGGGCTTCGTCTCCGGCTTCGAGACGGACGGGATCAGTCATCGTCGGTCATGCTATCGTTGTCCCTCGGTCCACTCGTGGGCCGCGCGCACCTCTAGCTCAATTGGCAGAGCAACTGACTCTTAATCAGTGGGTTCCGGGTTCAAGTCCCGGGGGGTGTACGGATTAGCCTCCGAGATCTCTCGCCAGTGATCGGAGGCTTTTCTGCATCCCGGGTCAGATCTCGGTGGCATCCATGAAGATCTGCAGCCGCTTCCTGCGCGCGCGTTGGATGAGCGCCCCGCCGACGACGACGAGCAGGATGCCGAGGATGCCGAGGCCGGCGCCGCCGAGGTCGGCCCACTCCGCCATCGCGAACCAGAAGCCCTCCGTCGCCCAGCCGAAGAGCGGCACGACGAAGTACCAGAAGGCTCCCGCGACGAGACCCGCGATCCCGAGCAGCACGAGCACGACACCGCCCACAGTGCGCGTCACGGCCACGACGGGCGCGGCCTCCTCGTCGGAGGCATCTTTCGCGGGGTTCGTCATGCGAGTCTCCGGTTCTCGAGGGGCATGCCCGCAACCTAGCGGTCGGCGACCTCGAACGGGAGCGCCCCGTCCACCGGCATCGGCAGTACCCCGTCGTCCGGGGTCATGGTGCGCCAGCCGCCCTCGGCGTCGGTGAGGAAGAGCAGCACCTCGTCGTCGGTCGCGAGCGGGTCGATGCCGTCGGGGAACTCGCTCACGCCCGCACCCATGCAGGTCAGCGGGGCGGCGACGACGTCGAGCCGTTCGGGCGGCTCGCCCTTGTAGACGGTGAGCACGTCGACCGTGGAGACGGGCATCGGAACGCCGAAGGCGTCGCGCGTCGCACCGGTCGGGTCGAGCGTGCCGTGCACGACGAGTTCGGCGTCGTCGTAAGCCTCCTGAGCCGTCGCGTAGTCGACCCACGAGACGCACACGCTCTGTGTGACGCAGCCGGTGAGCGCCCCCGCGAGCAGCACGGTCACGAGCGACATCCTGATCCACATGGCGACGGCCTCCCTCCGCACACCGTAGGCGGAGGGAGGCCGTCGGCGGTAGTGCGGCTACTTCGTCGTGCCCGTGCCGGGCACCTCGCCCTCCATGACGTCGTAGCCCTCCTTCTGCGGGTCGCCGTGCAACCCGCCGGAGAGCGCGTACTCCTCCTCGGGAGACAGCACGAGGCGCTTGCGTCCGTAGAGCGCGAAGCCGAGGAAGATGACGACGTAGACGACGACGATCGCGATGATCGCGGGCGTGAACGCCGGGTTGATGAGCACGCCGACGAACACGATCGCGGCGATGACGGCCGCCGCCCAGGCACCGGGGAGACCCCATGGCGATCGGTACGGTCGCGCCGCGTTCGGGAACTTCCGGCGCAGGATGATGAACGACACCATCTGCAGGAAGTACGCGAGCACCGCGCCCCACACGGCGATGTTGAGCACGATCGCGCCGGCGACCGCGCCCGCACCCTCGGGGCTGAGCCGCCCGAGCAGGTCGACGACGACGAGGGCGAGGAAGCCCAGCACGGCGCCGACGACGAGGGCGACCCACGGCGTCTGACGCGACCCGGTGAGCGAGAGGAACTTCGGGTAGTAGCCGGCCCGCGAGAGCGAGTACATGTTGCGTCCGTAGGCGAACATGATGCCCATGAGGGAGGCGAACAGCCCGATGAGCGCGAGCAGCGAGAACAGCGCCGCGGCCTGATCGCCGACGATCGCCCGGAACCCGTCGAGCAGGGGTTCGCCCGCGACGCCGGTCGCCTCCGCGCCGAGCACGCCCGTGTTGAGGAACAGCACGATGAGGCCCGTGACGATGAGGGTCCCGCGCGCCCAGACGCCGGCGCGCGGGATGTCCTTCGACGGGTCGTGCGACTCCTCGGCCGCGAGCGGCAGCTCCTCGATACCGAGGAAGAACCACATCGCGAACGGCAGCGCGAACAGGAGCGGGAAGATGCCCTCGGGCAGGAAGGTCGACGCGCCGAACGCCTCGGGGTTGGGCACCATGTCCCACAGCAGGTCCCACTTGAAGGCGCCCGAGACGAGCGCCATCACGCCGAAGACGACGAGGATGCCGATCGAGATGATCGAGACGATGATCGCGAATCGGAACGAGATCGCCGCCCCCGCGGCGTTGAGCCCGATGAAGACGAGGTAGAGCACGATCCACCAGATCCACATGTTCGCCGAGAGGTCGAATCCGAGCAGGAGGGTCGTGATGCCGTTGGCGTACTGCGCCGAGAAGAACACGACGACCGCGGTCGTGGCCACGTACTCGATCGTCTCGGCGAGTCCCGTGGCGAGGCCGCCCCACGGGCCCATCGCCGATCGGGCGAAGGAGTAGGCGCCGCCGGTGTGCGGCATCGCGGAGGCCATCTCGCCGATCGAGAAGGTCAGTCCGTAGTACATGACGACGAGAACGAGGAAGGCGATGAGCATCCCGCCGAAGCCCGCGAAGTCGATGCCGAAGTTCCAGCCGGAGAAGTCGCCCGAGATGACGGCGGCGACCGCGAGGCCCCACAGCCCCCAGACGCCCGCGCTGCGCTTGAGTTTGCGCTTCTCGAAGTACTCCTTGCCGGCGCTCGTGTACTTCACGCCGGAGACGCTTGTGGTGTCAGCCATCACTGTCCTTCCGAATTCCAAACGGGGAACACGGGACAGCCGGAACACCAGCGTCCACGCTTGCCGACGACTATGGCCCTCATTGGTACTTCATGTCTACCTTTGAGTGTTACCGACGCGTTACATCTGCTGAGGGCTGCTCACCAGGCCTAAGGTGTAATGGTCGAGTCCGCGACCGCGAGGAGTTCACATGGCCGTCCGCTCCGGCAATCTCACGCTCGACGAGCTGAACGGACTGATCGACAAGCGCGACATCGACACCGTCATCCTCGCCTTCGCCGACATGCAGGGGCGCCTCGTCGGCAAGCGCGTCGCCGCCCGGCTGTTCCGCGACGATGTCGCCGCGCACGGAGCCGAGGCGTGCAACTACCTGCTCGCGGTCGACGTCGAGAACAACACCGTCGGCGGCTACGCGATCTCGTCGTGGGAGACCGGGTACGGCGACATGGTGCTGGTGCCCGACTTCGACACGCTGCGCCTCATCCCGTGGCTCCCCGGCAGCGCGCTCGTCATGGCCGACCTCACGACGACCGACGGGGTCGGCGTCGACGTGTCGCCGCGCGCGATCCTCAAGCGGCAGATCGACCGCCTCGCCGAGATGGGTCTCGTGCCGTTCGTCGGCACCGAGCTGGAGTTCATCGTCTTCGACGACTCGTTCCGTTCCGCGTGGGCGAAGGGATATCGCGACCTCACCCCGGCCTCCGACTACAACATCGACTACGCCCTGCTCGCCTCGACGCGGATGGAGCCGCTGCTGCGCGACATCCGCCTCGGCATGGAGGGCGCCGGCCTGTACTGCGAGGGCGTCAAGGGCGAATGCAACCTCGGGCAGCAGGAGATCGCGTTCCGCTACACCGAGGCCCTCGCGACGTGCGACAACCACGTCATCTACAAGAACGGCGCGAAGGAGATCGCCGACGCCCACGGCAAGTCGCTCACCTTCATGGCGAAGTTCAACGAGCGCGAGGGCAACTCCTGCCACATCCACCTCTCGGTGCGCGGCACCGACGGCTCCGCGGTCATGGCCGACGGCCACGGGATGAGCAAGCTCGCGCGGCACTGGACGGCCGGGCTGCTGACGACGATGCGCGAACTCACGCTCTTCTTCGCCCCCAACATCAACTCCTACAAGCGCTACGTCGAGGGCTCGTTCGCCCCGACCGCGGTCGCCTGGGGGCTCGACAACCGCACGTGCGCGCTGCGGGTCGTCGGGCACGGGCCGGGTCTGCGTATCGAGAACCGCGTGCCCGGTGGCGACGTGAACCCCTACCTCGCGGTCGCGGCGATCATCGCGGGCGGCATCCACGGCATCGAGAACGAGCTCGAACTCGAGCCGATGTTCACGGGCAACGCCTACGACTCCGACAAGCCGCGCGTGCCGGCGAGTCTGCGCGACGCCGCCGACCTGTTCGCGGCCTCCGAGGTCGCCCGGTCGGCGTTCGGCGACGCGGTCGTCGCGCATTACCTCAACAACGCGCGCGTCGAGCAGACGGCGTTCGACGCCGCGATCACCGACTGGGAGCGCGTGCGGGGGTTCGAGCGCCTGTGATCGCCGCAGCGAAGCCCCTCATCGGGCTCACCACGTACAAGCAGCGCGCCCAGACCGGGGTGTGGGACGTGACCGCGGCATTCCTCCCGGCCGTCTACTTCGAGGCGGTGCAGCGCGCGGGCGGCATCCCGGTCCTGCTCCCGCCGCAACCGGTCGTCGACGGCGTCGTCGCGCGCGTGCTCGACGGACTCGACGGGCTCATCATCACCGGGGGAGCGGATGTCGACCCCGCCCGCTACGGACAGGTACCGGCCCCCGAGACCGACCGCCCGCAGCTCGAA
>Ga0209066_10002694_pt1 | contig 21177 bp, 19 predicted proteins | sample All_14_2_FD_187198 | JGI IMG/M metagenome (GOLD analysis project Ga0209066, IMG submission 187198) | Freshwater microbial communities in response to fracking from Pennsylvania, USA - Allegheny Zone_MetaG_DW_15 (SPAdes) (version 2) ... | reverse complement strand
TCCTGGGTCAGATTGGTGATGATCGCGGTGAGTTCCTTGATCTCCACATCGTTCAGGACACCGCAGATCGACATTTCCCGCACCGAACAGGCAGCACAGGGGTTCCCGGCATCCTGGGACCGGCGCAGGGCCGGCGCCAGAAGGTCGATCTTTTGCGTTTCGGCCATGACCGAGACCATCCTTCCGCATATTTTTATATTAGCTAGAGATTAGTATCGCCTCTTCCTCGCGGGAATACAACCGGCAAGCTGGCGCGGCCATCCGGTCCGACGATTCCGGTGCCGGTGGTTTGACGTAGGTCAAGGACTGCGGCCAATTGTCCGGCGCAGGATTGCACTAGGGCCTGTCGGCATTCAGGATTTGGAGCGTGGTTTGAGCACAAATCGTCCAGTTTCAGGAGCGGAAGCGCAGGAAGGGTGGCCCCCTTTCAAGCTTCCGCGACGCCAAAATGGGCGATTGGCGCCAAACCCCTTACGGGGCGCGGCGGATTTCGGCCCTGAATGTGTCGGACCGGGCTTGTGGAGAACCACTCCACCGCGCCCGTCCCTCCTGTTCAGCACCAAAATCCGACACGCGCCACGCCCGAAACCTGAATGCCGACAGGCCCTAGGTTGGGATCGCGCCCGATACAACAGATAAATGAACGGAGAGCGGCGCCGCCATGGCCCTGCAACTATCCATAGGCCCGCTGCCGCGCGGGTTGGCCGCCCAGGCCCTGCCGCTGGTCCGCTCGCTCAGGCCGGATCTGACGCTGGAGGAATGGCAGTCCTATCTCGACCTCGTCGATACGGGTTCGAAAGATGGGGAGGAGCCGGCCCTGTCGGGCGTGATGGCCGTGCGAGACCATGGCGGCTATCTGCACGGGCTGTTCACCTACACCGTGGCGGAAGACATCATCCATGGCCGCGCCCTGCAGGCGGAAAACGTGCTGGCGGTCGATCTCCTGGGGCGTGACGACGCGGCCCGGCTGATGGTGGAGGAGATGGAGCGGCTGGCCGTCCTGCATCGATGCGGGGCCGTGCATGTCACCGTCGCCGATGACCGGGCGACGCCGCCGCGCAGCGTATCCTCGCTGATGGGTCGTCTTCTGGCGACCGGCCATGTGGTGGATGGCATCCGGCTCTGCCGTCCCGTTGGCACGGGGGTGAGCCAGCTGGCCGGGGCGCGGCCGTAACCGGCCGGCACCATCAATGCGGCTTGTGCGGCATCAGGGGCTGCTTGGCCAGCTTCGCCTCGCGCCGGGCGATATAGATCGCCGATCCCGCGATCACCGCCCCGCCGATCCAGGTATAGGTTCCTGGGATTTCCGCGAATAACAGATAGCCGATCGCGGCCCCGAAGGGCAGGCGGGCATAGTCCAGCGGCATCACCAGGCTGGCTTCGGCATGGGCGAAGGCCCGGGTCATGAAGGAATGGCCGAACACGCCCACCACGCCCAGGGCGAGGCTCACCAGCCATATTTCCGGCGTCGGCCAGATCCAGACCACCAGCGCGCCCGGCAGGGTCAGGACCGTCAGCATGATGGTGGTCCAGGCCACGATCCGGTCCGACGGTTCCGTGCCGGTCAGTGATCGCACGGTCAGGGCGGCACCCGCCTGGAACATGGCGCCGATCATGGCCAGCATCGAACCGATGGACAGCGTATCGGCACCGGGCCTGACCACGATCAGCACCCCGGCGAAGCCGATCAGCACGGCCCCCCAGCGCCGGGCGCGCACTTTCTCGCGCAGGAACAGGGCCGAGCCGATCACGGCGAAGAGCGGGGCGGTGAAATTGATCGCGATGGCCTCGGCCATCGGCAGCAGCGACAGGGCCCAGACCCAGGTGATCATGCCGCCGGCCGCATACAGGCCGCGGGCCAGGATCGCACCGACGCGCGGTGTTTTCAGGAAGGCGATGCCGCCGTCGCGCCAGACCACCGGCATGAAGACCAGCATCGACATCGCCGAGCGCAGAAAGGCGCTCTGCAGCGGATGCACGCCAAGCTCGGCCATCATCCGGAACAGCGCGTTCATGATGGCGAACAGCATGCAGGCACCCAGCATGAACGCCATGCCGAGCGCGGGGCTGTTCTTCGCGGGGATGAAAGCCTTTGGTGACGGGGCCATGTGATTCTTGTTGTCGGGACCGGTTGGCCCTGTTGGAGAATGACGGCGCGTCATGCTATCCCACCTCGCGACGAGGAACACAACCCGTCGTTCAGGCACAATTGCGCCACAGGGATGGAAACGATGACAGCTCCGCTTTGGACCCCCTCCGCCGACCGCGTCGCCCAGTCCAATCTGACGCGCTTCGCCAAGGGGTTGGAAGCGAAGGGGTTCGGCCCCTTTCCGGATTACGATACGCTCTGGCAGTGGAGCATCGACGACCGCGCGACCTTCTGGTCGGAACTGTGGGACATGGCGGACATCATCGGCGATAAGGGGCCGGTCGCCATCGAACGGGATGGGGAAATGCCCGGCGCCCGCTTCTTTCCGCAGGGCTCGCTGAACTTCGCGGAAAACCTGCTGCGCTGGAGCGGGCCGCAGGATGCGCTGGTCTTCCGCGCGGAAGACCAGGTCCAGTCGCGCATGAGCTGGGACGAGCTGCACGCCCTGGTATCGCGCCTGCAACAATTCCTGACCGCGATCGGCGTGAAGCCCGGCGACCGGGTCGCGGGCTATGTGCCCAATGCGCCGGAAACCATCGCCGCCATGCTGGCCGCCACCTCGCTGGGGGCGATCTGGACCTCCTGTTCGCCGGATTTCGGGGTGCAGGGCGTGCTTGACCGTTTCGGCCAGACCGCGCCCAAGGTGGTCTTCGCGGCCGAACGCTATGTCTATAACGGCAAGATCCATGACTGCATGGCCAAGCTGTCCGATGTGGTGGCGCGTTTGCCATCGGTGGAATCGGTGGTGGTGTTCGGCATGGGCAGGCCGCCGCAGGGCATTATCTATGTGCCGCGCGGGATCACGCTGGACGATGCCATCGCCCCCTTCGCCGCCAGGCCGGTGGAATTCACCCGCATGGAATTCAATCATCCGCTCTACATCATGTACTCCTCCGGCACGACGGGGGTGCCGAAATGCATCGTGCACGGTGCGGGCGGCACGCTGTTGCAGCAGGTCAAGGAACATATCCTGCAATCGGATGTGAAGCCGGGTGACCGGGTCTTCTATTTCACCACCTGCGGCTGGATGATGTGGAACTGGCTGGTCGCGGGGCTGTCCGCCGGGGCGACCCTGCTGCTGTATGATGGATCGCCCTTCGCGCCTTCGGGGAATGTGCTGTTCGATTATGCCGATGCCGAGGGGATGACGCTGTTCGGCACTTCCGCCAAATATATCGACGCCTTGGCCAAGTCCGGGCTGGAGCCGATGCATACCCATTCCCTGGCCACGGTACGCACCATGTGTTCCACCGGCTCGCCGCTTGCACCGGAAAGCTTCGACTACGTCTACCGTTCGATCAAGACCGACATCCAGCTCGCCTCCATCTCCGGCGGAACGGATATCGTCTCCTGCTTCATGCTGGGTTCGCCCTGGGATGCGGTCTGGCGTGGCGAAATCCAGCGGCGCGGTCTGGGGCTGGCCGTCGATGTGTTCGACGAGAACGGCAAACCCGTGCGCGGGGAAAAGGGCGAGCTGGTCTGTACCCGCGCCTTTCCCTGCATGCCGGTCGGCTTCTGGAATGATCCCGATGATGCGCGTTATCGCGCCGCCTATTTCGAGCGCTATCCCAATATCTGGTACCATGGCGACTTCGTTGAATTAACCGAGCATGGCGGCATCGTCGTCTTCGGCCGGTCGGACGCGACCCTGAACCCCGGTGGCGTGCGCATCGGCACGGCGGAAATCTACCGCGTGGTGGAAACCTTCCCGGAAGTGCTGGAAGCCCTGGTCATCGGGCAGGACTGGAAACAGGATGTGCGCGTGGTCTTGTTCCTGCGCATGGCCGATGGCCAGAATCTGACCGACGAGCTGGCGGAGCGGATCAGGAAGGCGATCCGGTCGGCCTGTACGCCGCGTCATGTGCCCGCCAAGATCGTGGCCGTGGCCGATATTCCGCGCACCAAATCGGGCAAGATCACAGAGCTTGCGGTGCGCGATGTGGTGCATGGCCGCGCCGTGAAGAACAAGGAAGCCCTGGCCAATCCGGAGGCGCTGACCCTCTATGCAGCGATCCCGGCCCTGAAGACGGATTGAGGAAAAAAGGGCGGGTCCAGGCACAAGCCCATGTCCGCGATAGGCACTTGCCAGCGGGCCCGTCTCCGGTCCAATGGAAGGTGCCCATCGTCCAACCAGGGAACGAGTTTTCATGAGCCTTGCCGTCGCGATCCAGATGGACCCGATCGAAGTCATCAACATTGATGGCGATTCGAGTTTCGCCATGGCGCTGGAAGCCCAGAAGCGCGGCCACGGGCTGTGGCATTATCTGCCGTCCGAGCTGTCCTTCCGCGACGGGCGGGTGATCGCCCATGCCAGGCCGCTGAAGGTGCAGCGGGTAAAGGGCGCGCATTTCAGCTTCGGCGCGCCGGAACGGCTGGACTTGGCCGGGGTGGATGTGGTGCTGCTGCGCCAGGACCCGCCCTTCGACATGGCCTATATCACCACCACCCATATTCTGGAGCATATCCACCCCAAGACGCTGGTGGTGAATGACCCGTTCCATGTGCGCAACGCGCCGGAAAAGCTGCTGGTTACGCATTTCCCGGAGCTGATGCCGCCGACCCTGATCACGTCGGATCGGGCCGAGATCGACGCCTTCCGGGCCGAGTTCAAGGACATCATCGTCAAGCCGCTATTCGGCAATGGTGGGGCCGGCGTGTTCCATCTGAAGCCCGATGACGAGAATCTGGGCTCGCTGATGGAAATGTTCACCAAATCCTCGCGCGAGCCGGTGATCGTCCAGGCCTATCTGCCCCAGGTGCGCCAGGGCGATAAGCGCATCATCCTGGTGGATGGGGTGGCGGTGGGCGCGATCAACCGCATCCCTGCGGCGGGCGAGGCGCGGTCGAACATGCATGTCGGCGGCAAGGCGACCAAGACGGACATCACCAAGGCCGAAATGGCGATCTGCGAGGCCATCGGCCCGATCCTGAAGGAACGCGGCATGATCTTCGTCGGCATTGATGTGATCGGGGACCGGCTGACCGAGATCAACGTGACCTCGCCGACCGGCATCCAGGAAATCGACCGCTTCGACGGCACCGATATCTCCGCGCTGATCTGGAATGCGATCGAGGCGAAGCGGTGACCGGGCTGATCTATCATCTGGCCCGCTGCAAAGCCTGGGATGAAGCCCAGGCTTCGGGGCTGTATGACGGCACGCCGGAAGACCGGGCGGACGGGTTCATGCATTTTTCCACCGCCGCTCAGGTGGCCGAAAGCGCCGCCAAGCACCGAAAGGGCGAGCGGGATCTGGTGTTGCTGGGGGTGGACCCCACCGCGCTGGACGCCGCGCTCTTGAAATGGGAAGTTTCGCGCGGCGGGCAGCTTTTCCCGCATCTGTATGCCGCCCTGCCGGTTGCGGCCGTGCAGCGGGCCGATCCGCTGCCGCTGGGTCCGGATGGGCTGCATCACTTCCCCGACGATATGGAGTAAGCCCTTTGGCGCTGGCCAGTATAGCCCTGCATATCCTGCACAGGATGGATGCGGAAAACGCCCATGCCCTGACCCTGCTGGCGCTGAAGCTGGGCCTTGGTCCGGTGGACCGGGTGCCGGATGATCCGGTGCTGGCGACGCGGCTATGGGGCATGGATTTCCGCAATCCGATCGGTCTTGCCGCCGGTTTCGACAAGAATGCCGAAGTGCCGCGCGCCATGCTGAAGGCAGGGCTGGGCTTTGTGGAGGTGGGATCGATCACCCCGCGCGCGCAGCAGGGCAATCCGCGCCCGCGCATCTTCCGCCTGCCGGCTGACGGGGCGGTGATCAACCGGCTGGGCTTCAACAACCAAGGCGTGCCGGAAGCCATGGCCCGGCTGATGCGCCTGCGCTTGGGCAAGCCCCTGCCCGGCCCGGTCGGCATCAATATCGGCAAGAACAAGGATAGCGCGGATGCGGAGGCGGATTACGGCTTCTGCGCCTGGAAGCTGGGTGCCTTCGCCGATTATGTCGTGGTCAATGTATCCTCGCCCAATACGCCGGGCCTGCGCGCCTTGCAGGACCCCAAGAGCCTGATCGCGCTGGTGCGCAAGGTGCGCGAGACCTGTCCGGAACGCGCCGACGGCCGCAAGCCGGCGATCCTGGTCAAGATCGCGCCCGATCTGGCCCCGGAAGACAAGCCGGCGATTGCCGAAGCCGCGCTGACCGCCCCGGTCGACGGGCTGATCATTTCCAACACCACCATTGCCCGGCCGTCCGGCCTGACCGATGTCGACATCGCCAGCGAGTCCGGCGGGCTCAGCGGCCGGCCCTTGTTCCAGCCTTCCACCGCGCTGCTGGCGGAAATGGCTCGGCTGACCGAGCGCAGCCTGCCTCTGGTCGGGGTGGGCGGCATTGCCACCGGCGCGGATGCCTATGCCAAGATCCGGGCCGGCGCCTCTCTCGTGCAGCTCTATACCGGGCTGATCTTCCAGGGGCCGGGGTTGATCCAGGCGATCAAGCGCGATCTGGCGATCCTGCTGAAGCGTGACGGCTTCGCGTCGGTTTCCGAGGCGGTTGGTGCCGATCTGTAGGGTTATCCGTCCAGCTTCATATCGCCAAGCCGCGCCAGTCTTTCCAGCGCACCGTCCAGCACCGACAGCTTCTTGGAAAAGCAGAAGCGCGCCGTGGTCGTGACCGGATTCTGCGCATAGAAGGCGGAGTTGGGGATAGCAGCGACGCCGATGCGCCGCGTCAGCGCCTGGCAGAATTCGGTATCGGTGCCGGTAAACCCGGCCGAGCGGATGTCAACCGACAGGAAATAGGTGCCATGGCAGGGCAGCACCTCCAGCCCCAGGGCGCGTAGGCCCGCCGCGAAACGGTCGCGTCGGAATTCCAGCCCGGATGCCAGCTCACGATAGAAATCATCCCCCTTGTCCAGGCCGAAGGCGACGGCGGCCTGCAGATTGGGGGGCGTGGTGAAGGTCAGGTATTGATGCGCCTTGATCACGGGCGACAGTGTCTCGGCCGCCCCCGTCACCAGCCCAACTTTCCAGCCGGTCAGCGAGAATATCTTGCCGGCCGACCCGATGCGCAGCACGCGGTTTTCCATGCCGGGCAGGGAGCAGAAGGGGATATGCGCCCGCCCATCATACAGCACATGCTCATACACCTCATCGGCGATGACATAGGCGTCCGACCCGTCGACGAATTCCGCGATCAGCTCCAGCTCCGCCCGGGTGAACACCTTGCCCGCCGGGTTCAGCGGGTTGTTCAGGATCACCGCCTTGGTGCGCGGGGAAAAGGCGGCTGCCAGGGCCGCGCGGCTGGGCGTCCACTCCGGCGGGGTCAGCGTGACGAAACGCGGGATCGCCCCGGCCCGACGCAGCAGCGGCAGATAGGCGTCATAGAAGGGTTCGAACAGCACCACCTCGTCGCCCGGTTCGACCAGGGCCAGGATGGCGGCGGCCAGCGCTTCGGTCGCGCCGGAGGTGACGAGTGTTTCGCGCATCCAATCGCGTTCGATGCCGTAGAAGCGCTGTTCATGCCGGGCGATGGCCTGGCGCAGCTCCGGCAGGCCGGGCATGGGCGGATACTGATTCCACCCCGTCAGCACCGCATCGGCGGCCTTGGCCAGCACGTCGGGCGGGAAGCCTTCATCGGGGAAGCCCTGGCCCAGATTGATCGCGCCCGTCTCCTGCGCCAGGCGCGACATGGTCTCGAACACGGTGGTGCCGAGCTGGGCATAGATCGGATTGATGGGCCGCATCCTGTTCCTCCTTGGCGGGCGGGCTTTGCATCCGGCCGCCCTTCACGGTAGGTTTCTACGATAAGGTCATTTCCTTCGCCAGTATCGGACGAGACCATTCATGCAGCGCCTGTTTCGAAATGTCCTGATCCTGCTTGCCTCCGTAATGCTGGCAAGCTGCTGGCTGCCGGATGATTTCACCGTCGATCTGAATATCCGCCCCGATGGCCGCTACGCCTTTCGCTATGACGGGGCGATGACGGCCATCCCGCTGTTGCGCGTGATCGGGGAGGAGAAACCCAGCCCCAAGGAGGAGCAGGAACTGGCGGAGGGCTATCGCCAGGATCTGCTGCGCGACAGCGCCTTTCAGGAGGTGCGCTATCTGGGCCTTGCGCGGTTCCAGGTCAAATATCAGCGCCAGGGCGACATCGTCGACAATCCGACCTTCTATTTCGTGCGCCTCAATTCCAAGATTCTGGCGATCAGCCAGGCCAATGGCGTGGTGTCGATCTATGGTGACCGGCCGCCACCGGCCTATCGCAAGGAGCTGATCGCCAAGGGCTTCGACATCAACGGCACGGTGCGGGTCTGGACCGATGCGCCGGTGATCCGCAGCAATGCGGAGCGCACGGTGGATGGCGCGCCCAAGCGTTATGAATGGACCATCCGCACGATGGAACAGCCCGCGCCCGATATGCAGATCCGCATCAACCGGACCAAGACACCGCAATCGTGACCCTGCTGCTGCTATTCGGCGGAGCCTTCCTGGCGGCGACGATCCTGCCTTTCTCCTCCGAAGCCATGCTGGCGGCGGCGCTTGCCGCAGGCAGCGAGCCCTGGCCTGCCCTGCTGGCGGCGGGAAGCGGCAATACGCTGGGCGCCATGGCGATGTGGGGGCTGGCCAGGCTTGCCTATGGCTGGCTGGAACCCCGGCTGGGGCCGAAGGCGCGCCGGCGGCTGGATCGGGCGGGGGGATGGCTGCGGTGCTGGGGGTTATGGGCGCTGCTTTTGTCCTGGTTGCCGGTCATCGGCGACGCCATTCCGATTGCCGCTGGCGTGGCGCGCAGCGCCTTCTGGCCGACCCTGGCCCTGGTCGCCATCGGCAAATTCGCCCGTTATGCGGCGCTTATCGGGCTGTTCGCCCTGGGTGTCGCACAGGGATGAATCGACATGTTCGTCGATGCTGGAAGCAGGCCCCGGGTCTTGCATCACGGATGCGCGCCCGCGGGGTTACAGCCGGTCTTGTGTTGTCATCCCGGACCGAGCCCCGAGGGCGAGGAGCCGAGATCTTAAGCCAAAGCTGATCGGGCTTTCCTGACCAGCAGCACCAGTTCGCGCCGGGCGGACTGGGCGTCGTCGACGGGGTTGTCGAAGTCCAGCCGGGCCGTGACCCCGTCGCGGGCCAGATCGCAGCCATCCGGGTCGACACCTGTCATCCGCCAGCCGACGCCGGGCAGGCCCAGCAGCACATTGGCATACAGACCGATGGCGTCGGAATGGTCGTCATTCATATGGGCGACGATGCCGGGCTCGGCCTCGGCCAGGGCCTCGCCCGCGCTGTCGGCCAGCAGGACATCAGCCGCATCCAGCCAATGGATGCGCCCGAACCCCGCGACCAGATGCGCCTTGTCCATGTCGAAGCGGAAGAAGCCGAAATCCCGGAAGCCAGCGAACATGCGCGCGGCGGGATGACGGGCCAGATAGCGGGCCGAGACCGTCTCCGTCGTCACCCGTTGCAGCCGACCGATCAGGCTGGCGCGCGGGCCGGTCAGCGGTTCGCCGTAGCCCGCCGTGCCGTCGATCAGCAGCGAAGCGCGCGGGTCCGCGTCCAGCGCCTTGGTATGTTCCGCCAGCGTGGACAGAAGCAGGACGGGACGGCCGCGCATATCGCAGGCGATTTCCGCCAGCGAGACATAGGGGAAACCGTCCAGCCGCGCGCCATGCACGCCCAAAGCCGCACGGTCCGCCGCCCGGATCAGGCGGCGGACAATCCGCGCGGGGGGCAGCTCAGCCGGCGGCGTCCACATAGCCCTTCAGCGATTTGGCAAGCTCTTCCGGCTCGGTGCCATAGCGATACATGGTCACGAATTCACCATCGGGTCCGAGCAGGTACAGAAAGGTCGAATGGTCCATCACATATTGGCTGGAATTCGGTTCCTGCACCTTGCGGGCGAAGACGCGATAGGCGGAAATCACCTGATCGATTTCCTGCCGGCTGCCGGTCAGCCCGATGAAGCGCGGGTCGAAATGGCGCACATATTCGCCCATCGCCTCGGGCGTATCGCGCTCCGGATCAACGGTGATGAAGATCGGCTGGATTTTCTGCGCCTCAGGACCCATCCGCTCCATCGCCGCGGCGATCTGCGCCAGCTCGGTCGGACAGACATCGGGGCAGAAGGTGAAGCCGAAGAAGATCAGCTGGAACTTGCCCTGGAAGGTCTCGTCGGTGACGCGGTTGCCATCCTGCCCGATCAGGCTGTAGGGGCCGCCGATCTGGATGCCGGTCGCCACGGCGATCTCTCCGCCGGTACCGTCGGCGGAGCTGGCGCTGCGCGTATTCAGGCGCATCCAGGCGATGCCGGCGGCCAGCGCGATGGCAAGCAACGCGGCCAAAAGGACGAACAGAACGGGCAGGGAAGGTGTGCGGCGCATGGTTTCGTCTCGGTCGGGTTCGGGCATCCCCTGCGGGAGTGTCACTGCTCAAATGATCGATCACGACCCGGGGGGCGTCGTCGGCTGTCCCCCTTCGATGACCGACGGCAAGCGCGCTGTATAGACCTTTGCGGCGATCCAGGGGAAGCGGCGAAAAGCCCCAGGGCAGGCCCGATAAGCGCGGGATTGCGAAAAATGCCGTCGCTTTGCCCTATTTTCGCCTTTGCGCGCGGCGATTGAGCGCATACATCAGGACGGGTCAGGGAGGGGCAGGGGGTCGACCCGGCCGATCAAGGGTCCGGCTGACAGAGGGCCAAGCTGACAGAGGGAAGGTCACAAGCGCATGCGACATACCATTGCCCTGGTCGATGACGACCGGAACATCCTCACCTCCGTTACCATCGCGCTGGAGGCGGAAGGCTTCCAGGTGCGCGCCTATACCGATGGCGAACAGGCCCTGATCGGGCTGAACCAAAGCCCGCCCGATCTGGCCGTGCTCGACATCAAGATGCCGCGCATGGACGGGATGGAGCTGTTGCAGAAGCTGCGCCGCAATTCGCAGATTCCGGTGATCTTCCTGACCTCCAAGGATGACGAGGTGGACGAGCTCCTGGGCCTGCGCATGGGGGCGGATGACTATATCCGCAAGCCGTTCTCGCAGCGTCTGCTGATCGAGCGCATCCGCGCCCTGCTGCGCCGCAGCGAGGTGGAGCGGGCGGGCGATGCCGCCCCGAACCGGCCGATCCAGCGTGGCGAACTGGTGATGGACCCGGAACGGCATCTGTGCACCTGGAAGGGTGAGCAGGTGCAGCTGACCGTCACCGAATTCCTGCTGCTGGCGGCACTGGCCCAGCGCCCCGGCATGGTCAAGAACCGCGATCAGCTGATGGATTCGGCCTATGGCGAGTCCATCTATGTCGATGACCGCACCATCGACAGCCATATCAAGCGCATCCGCAAGAAATTCCGCGAGATCGATGACGAGTTCAAGCATATCGAAACCCTGTATGGCGTCGGCTATCGCTATCGGGAAAGCTGAGCGGGAATGAGGGCCGAGCGGGACAGCCTGCATCAGGACGGGGCGCGGACGGACAGGACAAGGCGACGGCGCATGCTGTCGCCGATCACGCGGCGCATTCTGGCGGTCAATCTGATCGCCCTGATGATCCCCGTGGGCGGGCTGCTCTATCTCGGTCCCTATCGCGACCGGTTGATCGATCAGGAAATGGCGGCGCTGCGCGTGCAGGGCGAGTTATTCGCCGGCGCGCTGGGCGAAGGGGCGATCCGCATTCTGGAAAACGGGCAGGAGGTGCTGAACCTTGTGCCGGCGCGCGATATGGTGCGGCGCCTGTCGCGCCCATCGGGCATCTGGGCCAGGCTGTATCTGCGTGACGGCACGCTGGCCGCCGACAGCCGGGTGGTGGGTTCGGTCGGCGCGGTGATCGAGGTGCAGCGCCTCAACCCGCGCGAGCCGGAGCCGGGCTGGCCTCTGCTGCAGGACGCGCTGATGCTGCTGAACCGGATCGGCGGGCTGTTGTCCAGCCGCTCCACCGAACCGCTGCCGCCTAATTTCCAGGCCACCGCCGCCGAACTGCCGGAGCTGGCCCGCGCCTATGCCGGCGAGATTACCGGCGTGGTGCGCCAGTCCAAAGACGGGCATCTGGTCTTCACCATCGCCCTGCCGGTGCAGCGCTTTCATCAGGTCTTCGGCTCGCTGCTGATCACGCGCGACGGGGCAGCGGTCGATCAGGCCCTGGCGGAGGTGCGCCTGACCATCCTGATCCTGTTCGCGGTAGCGGCGCTGGTAACGATCACGCTGTCCTTCTATCTGGCGGCCGCCATCTCCCGGCCGCTGCATCGCCTGGCCGAAGCGGCCGAAGCGGTGCGGGCCAATCTGGGTGGCAAGGATGAGGAGATTCCCGATTTCAGCGCGCGTGGCGACGAGATCGGCGATCTGTCGGCCGGGCTGCGGGCCATGACGGCCGCGCTCAGGCTGCGTCTGACCGCGATTGAACGCTTCGCCGCCGATGTGGCGCATGAGATCAAGAATCCGCTCACCTCGCTACGATCGGCGGTCGAAACCGTGGCGCGCGTGCAGGACCCCGGCCAGCAGCGCCAGCTGATGTCGATCATTCTGGAGGATGTGCAGCGGCTGAACCGGCTGATCACCGATATTTCCGATGCTTCCCGCGTGGATGCGGAACTGTCGCGCATTGACGGCGAGCCGGTGGATCTGGCGCTGATGCTGGAAACCCTGGCCGATATGCAGCGCACCGCCCATGGCGAGGATGCCGCCGCCGCCCGGATCGAGGCCAAGGCCATCGGCAGCGGCCCCTTTGTGGTTTCCGGGGTGGAGGATCGGCTGGTGCAGGTCTTCCGCAATCTGATCGGCAATGCCGAAAGCTTCAGCCCGGCCGGCGGGCTGATCCGGCTGACCGTGCGTCGGGATGGCCGCTTCGTGGAAGCGCTGGTGGAAGATGAAGGGCCGGGCATTCCGGAAGGCAAGCTGGAGGCGATTTTCGACCGCTTCTATTCCGAACGGCCCAGCGCGGAAAAATTCGGCACCCATTCCGGGCTTGGCCTGTCGATTTCGCGGCAGATCGTCGAGGCGCATGGCGGCGCCATCCGGGCGGAAAACCGGCGTGGCGCCGATGGGCGCATCGGCGGGGCGCGGTTCGTGGTCCGGCTGCCGGGGCAATAGGACCGTTTCGGGACCGGCTATTGCCTTGTCGTCATCCCGATCTGAGGGCAGTGAAGGGTCGGGATCTGTCTCTACCTGGACAAAGGTCCCGGGTCTCGGTTCACGGAACCTCGCCCGGGACGACAGCTTGCTTTTCTAGTCATCCCGGCCCGAGCGCAAGCGAGAGAGCCGGGATCTCCCCCCTGGATAAAGGCCCCGGGTCTCGCATCACGGATGCTCAGCCCGGGGTTGCACTACCTTAGAACAGGCCGTCCGGTCACGCGGCGGCCACCACCTTGATGAAACCGTCGAACGCCCCTTTCAGCCGGCCATTGGCATCGGCCACGATCTCGCTGGCTTCACGGACCTCCGAACTGGACCGTTCGGCCACGATGGTGGCATCGGCGATGCCGCGCACATTGCGTGTTACTTCCGCCGAACCATCCACGGCGGATTGGATGTTGCGGGCGATGTCGACCGCGGCCGCACCCTGCTCTTCCACGGCGGAGGAAATGGTCATCGAGATTTCGTTCATCGAGCGGATCACGGTGCCGACCCGATCCATGGCGGACACCGCAGATTCGGTCATGGTCTGGATGTCGCGGACCTTCTGGGCGATTTCGTCGGTTGCCTTGCCGGTCTGGGTCGCCAGATTCTTCACCTCCGACGCCACCACGGCGAAGCCCTTGCCGGCCTCCCCCGCACGGGCGGATTCGATGGTGGCGTTCAGGGCCAACAGGTTGGTCTGTTCGGCGATATCGGAAATCAGGGTGACGATATTGCCGATCTGCTGGGCCGCCTCATAGAGGGTGCGCACGGTCTGGCCGGTTGCGTCGGCCTGGGTCATGGCGTCCTCCGCGATCTGGGTGGAGCGGGCGACCTGGGTGGCGATTTCCTGCACCGAGGCCGACAGCTCCTCCGCCGCGGCGGCGACCAGCTGGGCGTTGGAGGTGGTAAGCTCCGACGCTTCGGCCGCGGCCCCGGAATTGCTGCGGGTCTGTTCGGCGATCTGGGCGGCCGCCACCGAAGCGCGTTCCAGCCCCGATACCGCCGAGCCCAGCGTTTTCATCAGGGACGACATGTCACCGTCGAAGGATTTGATCGCCGTATTCAGCAGCGCGCTGCGCGATTCCCGCTGTTGGCGCATCTCCTCTTCCGCATGCTTCAGCCGTTCCGTTTCTTCCAGATTGGCACGGAAGGTTTCCAATGCCCCGGCCATGCCGCCGATTTCGTCCTTGCGGTCGCGGTTGGAGACATTGTGCCGGAAGTCGCCGCCGGCGATCTGCAGCATGTCCTGCGTCAGGCCATTCAATGGCTTGGAGAGGGAGGAAATCAGGAACAGCGCGGCGGATACCGCAATGCCCAGCGCCGCCAGCGCCCCGACCGCCGATACGGTCAGGATGAAGGACAGCGAAGACTGCATCGCCGCCCCGGACTGGCCCATGAACGCCGCGGTTTCGGTGCGCAGATCATTCAGCATATCCACGACCTGGCTGAAGGCCCGCTCGCCCTCGCCGGTCGCCTCGATCAGGCGCGCGTGATCGGTTGTCAGCGGATTGCGCATATTCCGCAACTGTTCCGCCGCGACCGTGGAGCGCCAGGTTTCCAGTGCTTCGCTGGCGCGGATGACGTCGTCCGGAAGGCCTTCCGGCGCGGCCAGGTGAGCCGCTTCGGCTGCCTTCTTGAACTCCGCCAGGGCATCGTCATAGGCAGCCAGGCGCTCGCGCTGGCCGCTCAGGATGAAGCCCAGCAGGGCCTCGCGCTGGCGGATCGCGTCATTCGACATCTTGCTGACGGCAGCGTCGAAACGCTGTGCCTGCTGCACGCGCGCCAGGCTTTCCTCGGCGGTCAGATCGGACATCACGATGGCGCCGCTGACTGCGAGGAGGACCAGGATCATGCTGGCCCAGCTGGCGATGATTTTCGAACGGATGGAAAGGTCACGGATACGCATCTGGAAAACTCCTCTCCGCTCAACCCGCCAGGCCGGCGCGCCAGCGCCGTTCCAGCTCGGTCAGGTTGAACTCGACCGTGATGGCGCCAATGGCCCGTTTGTCGGCCGGGTCAACCACACTCAGATTGAGCTGGACACGCCAGGTCTTGCTGTCTTCGTTGAACTCGGGCTCGTCGATGAAGATCGCGTCGGGGCCGACCGCATAGGTCTTCTGATATTTTGCCTCGTCACCCTGCCAATAATCGCTGGTGACGGAACTTTGGCCGACATTCAGCCCCTTATTGTCCATCACGAAGACTTCGCTGTAGAGACCGAGCCCGCGTGCCTGGATGCGGATCAGATAGCTGGACAGCGGATGCGCCATGACGGCGGCGATCATCGGCTGATCCTCCACCTTGGTCTCGGCGCGCCAGGTCTTGTCCAGAGCGTCGATCTGTTCCTGTGCCAAGGCCTGATGCGCGGCATTGGCCGCCTTCACCGCATCGATCACGATCGGCGTTTCCGACCATTGACGCACGGAGGCGACGACCTGTTCGGTAATCAGGGAAGTAGGGGGCGCTGCGTCCTGTGCCAGTGCGGAACCCGGTCCAACACCCATAGACAGTAGCGCGCCAAGGACGCCAAGGGCGTATAGGCTTTTCATCGTTCGAACGCCTCCCGCATAACAACGCGCTTTTCGGCGCGCCGCTGGAGCCCGATCCCCACTTGATCGAATATACAGAAATTCTTACGTAAATACTAACGCATGCCGGGAAGCGACAAATCGCCGCCAACGCTCTTGCCATGCGGCCCCTGCTTGCTGATATAAGGGGCGTGGAAGGTCGGCGCGGACGGGCTCCTCGCCAACCCGGTCAGGTCCGAAAGGAAGCAGCCGTAACGAGATTCCGGTCCGGGTCGCTGCCGGCCTTCCACTTCGCCCGAACCCTTCCCTTGGACGAGATTGCGGAGGCCTGAAGCGACTGCCGTCATGAGCGCCGCATCCGACAGCCCCGCCTACCGGGTTCTTGCCCGCAAATATCGCCCCTCCAGCTTTGCCGATCTGGTCGGTCAGGAAGCCCTGGTGCGCACCCTGACCAACGCCTTCGAAAGCGGGCGCATCGCCCATGCTTTCATGCTGACGGGTGTGCGCGGGGTGGGCAAGACGACGACGGCGCGCATCATCGCCAAGGCACTGAACCATGTGGGACCCGACGGCAAGGGCGGGCCGACCATCAATCCCAGCCCCGACTGTCCCGTCTGCCTGGCCATCGGCGAGGGGCGCCATCCCGATGTGATCGAGATGGACGCCGCATCGAACAATTCCGTCGACAATATCCGCGAGATCATCGCGGGCGCGCGCTACGCCCCCAGCTCGGCGCGCTACAAGGTCTATATCATCGACGAAGTGCACATGCTGTCCAACGCGGCCTTCAACGCCTTGTTGAAAACGCTGGAAGAGCCGCCGGAGCATGTGAAATTCATTTTCGCCACCACGGAAATCCGCAAGGTGCCGGTGACGGTGCTGTCGCGCTGCCAGCGCTTCGACCTCAGGCGCATTCCCGCCGACACGCTGTCGGGCCTGTTCGCCGATATCTGCATCAAGGAAAAGGTGGAGATCGAGCCGGAGGCGCTGTCGATGGTCGCCCGCGCCGCCGATGGGTCGGCCCGCGACGGGCTGTCGATCCTGGACCGGGCCATCGCGCTGTCGGGCGCCAGCGTGACCGCCGCCCAGGTCGCCGACATGCTGGGCCTTGCCGACCGGGCGGCCGTGTTCGACCTGACCGATTGCGTGATGAAGGGTGCCACGCGCGACGCCATCGCCCAGGCGCGCGCGCTGTATGACAAGGGTGCCGATCCGGTCGTGGTGGTGCAGGATCTGCTGGATGCCACCTATTGGCTGACCCGTCTCAAGGTCTCGCCCGATCTGGCCTCGGCCCCCGGCACGCCGGAGATCGAGCGGACCAAGGGCAAGGCGATGGCCGATGCCCTGTCCATGGCGGTGCTGACCCGGCTATGGCAGATGCTGCTGAAAGGCCTGGGCGAGGTGCAGCAGGCCCCCCAGCCGATCCAGGCCCTGGAAATGCTGCTGGTGCGGCTGTGCCATGCGGCCGATCTGCCGCCACCCGGCGATCTGGTGAAGCAGATACAGGACTCCGGCGGGCTGTCCGCCGGCGGCGGTTCCGGCGGGGGTGGCGGCATGGGCCGGCCCGGCCCGTCCGCCCCTTCCGGCCATGGTGGCGGGGCACCCATGCTGCGCGCCGTGGCGGGCGAACGCCCGCTGGCCCAGCCGATGGGCGATGCCGTGGCAAGCCTGCCTTCCGCCCAGCCCGAAGCGCCGGCCGGCCCGCCGCCGGTCGAGCCGCCGACGCAGTTCGATGCGCTGGTCGCCCTGTTCGAGGAAAAGCGCGAGGGCAAGATCGCCTTTCAGCTGCGCCACGCGGTCCGGCTGGTGCGCTACGAGCCCGGCTCGTCCATGCTGGAATTCAATACGACCGAGAATGCCGACCGCAACCTGGCCCAGATGCTGGGGGAGCGGCTGAAGGCCCTGACCGGACGGCGCTGGATGGTCGGCATTTCCTCCGCGCCCGGCGAGCCGACCCTGGCCGAGCGCGCCCGGCAGGAGGAGATCGCGCGCTTCGATGCTGCTTCGCGCGATCCGATGGTGCTGGCCGTGCGCGACGCCTTTCCGGGCGCGAAGCTGAAGACCGTGATTCAGCGCCGGGAGCCGGAACCGGTGGCGCCCATGCTGGCGCCGGTTGAAACGGCGGATGGCGAAATAGCCTATGACCCGGACATGCTGGGGGATGAGGATCAGGACGAGCTGCTGTTCTGATCCATCCGGTTACATCGGCTCAATGCACGGCGCAGGGCGCCTGCATCAGCTCCAGCCGGATAGGCAGCAGATAGCCCCGATCGGCATAGCCGCGCGCGAAAGCGGCCAGCGGATCGGCCATCACCCGGGCCAGGGTCGGCGGCAGCACGCTGCGCAGCGCATGGGCGGCCGGGGCCGGGGCACCCGCCTGCAACAGGGCGGTTGCCTGCAACAAGGCGATTTCCGGGGCGCTCGGCGCAGGCCCCATGGCGCTGTCCTGGCGACCGATCAGGCCCGGCGCTGCGGCGGCCAGCAGATTGCCGCAGGCATCGAATGCATCCCAGGTCCGGGTCAGGCCCGCCGCGCAGAACGCGTCGCAGAGCAGATGCGCCGCGGTCGGATCGCGCACCTCCAGCATATGGCGGCGCAGCGCCCAGATCAGAAACCGTTCGGCGAAGCCCAGCTCCGCCTCCGGTTCACGGGCAGGGGGGGCTTCCAGGGGCACGGCACCGGCGCAACGCAGGACGACGGACATCGCAGGCTACCTCTTGTTTCGTTCCACATCCTATATCTAGTGCAAGTGCGAATGATTCGCAATATGAATGCAAGCCCAACTCCCTGCGCTGCTCTTGTCATCGCGCGCGCAGCGGGCTAAAGCGGCGGCCAGGGGAAGCGCCGCATGATTGGGATCCTGCCGCGGCCAGGCTTGAAGGAGAACGCGCATGGCCGAAGGGTCAGGGTATAATCTGGAATTTCCCGTATCCTGGGAGGAGTTGCACCGCACCGCCCGTGCGCTTGCCTGGCGCCTGCATGACAAGGGTCCGTTCAAGGGGATCATCGCGATCACGCGCGGCGGGCTGGTGCCGGCGGCGATCATCGCGCGCGAGCTGGATATCCGCCTGATCGACACGGTCGCGGTGAAGGCCTATTCCGATGACAAGAAAGTCGGCGCGCCGACCGTGATCAAGGGCGTGGAAGGCGATGGCGAAGGCTGGCTGATCGTCGACGATCTGGTCGACACCGGCACCACCGCCAAGGTCGTACGCCAGATGCTGCCCAAGGCGCATTTCGCCACCGTCTATGCCAAGCCGTCGGGCCGCCCGATGGTGGACAGCTTCGTCACCGAAGTGTCGCAGGACACCTGGATCATGTTCCCCTGGGATATCGAGCTGGCCTATGCCAAGCCGATCAAGGACCGCCAGAAGTCCTGACCGGCTTTCGCCCCGCTGCTAACCAAAGTGGATGCGCCCGCCCATTGACCGGCGGCGCGCATGCGGGCAGGCTGCGCCGGATGCCGGATGTTCCAGGCCGGGGGGCGGATGCGTCGCCGGTATCGGGCAGGGGAGTGGGCGCGACTTGCCGTTCGAGGTGCAGTTCAAGTCTGACGGACGCTGGCTGACCGACCGGATTTTTCCGGACGAAAAGCCTGCGGTCACCCATGCCCAGAAGGCGCTGGAATCCAACCAGCACGAGGCCGTGCGGGTGATCGAGGAGCGCCATGCCCGCAACGGCTTCGTGCATGAACGCGTGGTGTTCGAGGAGGCGCGCCTTGGTGTCGGCCAACGCAGCGTCAAGGCCTCCCCGATCGAAGAAGCATCCTTCTGCGATAGCCCGGCGGAATTGCTGGAGCTGCCGGCCCGCCGCACCGTGGGCCGCGTGCTGCGCCAGTATCTCGACCAGATCGGGCTGGTACCCCTGGAATTGATGTTTTCGGGCGGCCAGCTGCGCCAGCTGGAGCGGCGCGACGATCTGCTGAGCCAGGCGATGGGCATCGTCGCCGCCCTGCAGGTGCGCCAGAGCGGCGGGCGCATCGTGGGGCGGATGGACCGCCTGTATGAGCTGATGCGCGAATGGGAAATCGAGCTGGACAATGCGCCGGAGCTGCGCACGCTGGAAACCACGCTGCGGGTCGACGGCATGCATGGCCTGATTCGCGCCCTGGCCGATCAGCCGGATGGGCGACGGCGCTTCCTGGCGCTTGGCACGCTGGGGCTGCTGCTGGGCGATTCGGCTGATCTGACCGGCAAGGTAGCCCTGCTGATCGAACAGCTGGAGCGCGGCGTGGGCGCCGAAGGCATCACGCTGATCGATGATGTGCTGGCGGAGCTGTTCGACAATCTGGACACGGTGCGCGGCATGCTGGGCCGGCGCGGCGATCTGGCCGAAGCCGCCCGCATCGTCATCCGGCTGGCGACCGGCGATCATCGCAAGGGCCCCTATGACGATCCGCTGCTGGGCCGGGTCAACTGGGCGGTGAAGGAATTCGACCTGCCCCAGACGCGCCAGGCCCTGCATGACTGGCTGGACCGCGCCATTCGGTCCACCCAGCCTTTGACCAAGGACGGGCCGGATGCCGACCGCGCCGCCTTCACCGTGCTGCTGAGCGAGCTGGTGGGCGATGAAGGTCTGGCGGGTGGGGCGAAGGTCAGCGAGGCGATGACGCAGCGCGCGCGGTCCGTATTGTCGGACGGGTCTGACGACCAGAAGGTGGACGCCGCCATCGACCGCATGGTGCGCATGATCACCCCGCCGGGCGCCAAGCTGGGCTATCTGCTCGACCTCAACACCACGCCGACCGGTGAACGTGCGCCCGAAATGGTGATGCGCCAGATGGCCCATGTCGTGCGCGATGTGCCCGATCTGAAAGTGCTGGCGGGTGGCCGGCGCGGCAAGGCGGCGGAAGAGGCGGCGGAGCGGTTCCGGAGCCGCATGGCCGATGCCAACCTGCCCGACGAGCTGAAACTGACGCTGGGCAAGCGGCTGGAAACGCTGCGCCCGTCCGGCGCCAAGCCCGTCCCGCCGCTATCGGGCAGCTTCGATCCCGGCAAGGCGGCTGAGGCGGCATCAAAGGATACCAGCCTGGCCCAGCTCGACCTGCCAGCCGGCCATGTGATCTTTCGCGAGGGCGATCCGGGCGACAAGGCCTATATCCTGCGCTCGGGCGTGGTGGAAATCCTGTGCGAGGTCGACGGCAAGGATGTGCAGATCGCGGTGGTCGAACGCGGCGCCATCATCGGGGAAATGGCCCTGATCGATGACGAGCCGCGCATGGCCACCGCCCGCGTGCTGGAAGATGCCAGCATGACCGCCATCCCCGCCCATCTGTTCAAGCGGCGGCTGAAGCGGCTGGAAGATACCGACCCGGTGATGCGCCGCCTGCTCGACGTCTTTGTCGACCGTATCCGGGTGATGACTAGGCGCCATCTCAGCCAATAGCCGCTTTGTCCATTCTGGCGTTAACGAAAGATTTGCCCTATCGATAGACAATTCGGTCCCTGAATACAGGGGGGT
>Ga0209066_10002693_pt1 | contig 21179 bp, 18 predicted proteins | sample All_14_2_FD_187198 | JGI IMG/M metagenome (GOLD analysis project Ga0209066, IMG submission 187198) | Freshwater microbial communities in response to fracking from Pennsylvania, USA - Allegheny Zone_MetaG_DW_15 (SPAdes) (version 2) ... | reverse complement strand
GTCAAAACCTTTTCAATATATTGCCGTTCCATCTCACGCAGGGTGAGGATTTCCTGGTTGCGGGGCGGGCCTGGTTGACTGATCTGGGGTGACAGCCCGGGGAGGGTGATCCACCCGGTACGGCAGAAGATCACCTCGCGCTCAATGGTGTTGCGGAGTTCGCGGATGTTGCCGGGCCAGTCATAGTGCAGCAGATCCTGGCAGGCCGAGGGGGAGAAGCCGTTGATCTCCTTTTTCAAGTCCTTTTTCAGGGCCTGGAGGAAAGAGTTGGCCAGGAGCAGAACATCCTCCCCCCTGTCCCGCAACGGCGGCAGCGGTATGGGGATGACATTGAGCCGATAATACAGATCTTCCCGGAAGCGTCCCCGGTCGATCTCTTCCTCGATAGCGGCATTGGTCGCGGCGATGATCCGCACCTGGACCTGGATGTCCTTGATCCCCCCGACCCTTCTGAAGGTCGATTCCTCGATCAGGCGGAGGAGTTTGGGCTGCAGGGAGATCGGCAGGTTGCCGATCTCGTCGAGGAACAGGGTGCCGCCGTTGGCGACCTCGACAAGGCCTTTTTTGTCCTGGCGGGCATCGGTGAAGGCGCCCTTGGCATGGCCGAAGAGCTCGGACTCGATGAGATTGGCTGACAGCGTGCCGCAGTCGACCTTGACGAACACCCCGCTCTGCCGATTGCGTCGGTCATGGATGGCTCGGGCCACCAATTCCTTGCCGGTCCCTGTTTCACCGGTAACCAGGACCGGGGAGCCGACCTCGGAGGCCATCAGAATCGCTTCCTTGACCCGTCGCATGGCCTCGCAGGAACCGAGGATCCGATCGATGCCGACTTCGGCGGTTTCGAGACGCGCCTTTTTGCCGATCAGGCGGGATTGCATGATTCGGTTGAGGATCGACCTGAACTCGATCAGTTCGAAGGGTTTGGCGATATAGTCGACAGCCCCGGCCCGGAGGCAATCGACTGCCGTCTTGGCATCGTTGATGCCGGTGAGCATGACGATATCGACGTCGGGATTGATCTCCTTCAGCCTGGCGATCAGGGAGATGCCGTCGGTATCCGGGAGGCCGATATCGAGAAAGATGAGATCGATGATCGAGGTGGCGGCGGTATCGAGGCCTCCGGCGCCGTCCGGGGCGGAAAAGGCGGCATACCCCTCCTTCCTGACCAGGGCGGAAAGGGAATAGCGCAGGTCCTCCATGTCGTCGATGATCAGTACCGCGCCCATTACTCCTCCGCCTGGAAGAACATGGTGAAGGTCGTCATCCTGCCTTCGATGCTGTCGACGGTGATGCTGGCGTCGTTTTCCTTCAGGGTCCGGTAGACGATGGAGAGCCCGAGTCCGGTGCCGGTCGTCTTGGTTGTGAAAAACGGCTCGAAGATCTTTTCGAGGGTTGCGGCGGGCATACCCATGCCGTTATCGGAGAAGGTCACCATGACATAGCGGCGATCGGTCTGGAGGCTGGGATGAAATTTCCGGTGAAAGGAAATCCGGTTTTTCGCCACAACCTTGGCCGCGATTTCGATCTTGCCCTGTTCCCGGATGGCGTCAATGGCGTTGAGGATGAGGTTGAGAAAAACCTGCTGCAGCTGGTTGGGATCGACAATGATGTTCGGCAGGTCCCTTGAAAGCAGCTGGACCAGCTTGATCTGCCGCTTCACCAGTTTGTTGTTGATGAGCGGGATGGTTTCCGACAGAATGGCGGCAAGCGAGGTCGGGCACTTGTTGGGGATGACCGGTCGAGCATAGGAAAAGAACTCCGAGAGCAACTCGTTGAGGCGGTTGACCTGGCGAATGATGCGTCGGGCGCATTCGAGCTGGTCGTCGTTGCCCTCGGCATTTTCTTCGATCGACTGGGCCATGATCTTGATACCGGCAAGGGGGTTGCGGACCTCGTGCGCCACCGCCGAGGCGATCTCGGCGACGGTCGAGAGACGGTTCATCTTCTCCATTTCTTTACGGACATATTTCAGCTCCGAAATATCACTGAGTGAGATGATATAGCCGACTTTGCTGCCTTTGGCGTCTTCACGTGGGACCGTCGAGAAACCGATGATCTTCTGTTCGCCGGTCGGGGTAATGAGGGCGATCTCGTTTTCCGTTTTCGAGGCCGGGTGTGTTTGATCGTCCAGGATCTCCGCGGCTTTTTTCTTGCCGAGGATGTCGGCCAGCAGCCGGCAGTCAATCGTTGCCGCGAACGGGTTGAGTATCGACTGGGCGACGGCGTTGCTCTTGATGATATGGCCTTGCAGGTCGGTGACCAGGAGACCATGGTGGAGCCCCTGGATAATCGAATCGGAGAATTTTTTCTCTTCCCGCAGGTTGATGATGGAGATGCGCAGATCGTTGACGAGGTTCATCAACTGCTGGTCCATGCGCTGGTTTTCGATGACCGTGGCGAGAATATTGGCGATGGACTCCAGCAGCTGTGCGGTTTCGGGGTTATGATGATGGCGGTGGCTGCCGTAGATGACCATGACGCCCGATGGCGTCCCGTCCTTGATGATCGGGACACAGTAATGCCCAGCGGCGGACTGGTGCTTGCTTCCTGGCATCGAAAGCGGTGGCGGGGAGGGGAAAAAACCGACCGCGCCATTTTTTGCCGTCTGGCCGCAGTGGCAGAGCCCGAAGCGGACCTTTCTGCAGGCCAGCCCCTGCTCTTCGCTGAAACCTCTGGCGGCTGTCAGGAAAAGGAGTTCGGAATCCGGTTCGACGAGAAAGATAGCCGCCTTTCGGCTGAACTCGAATTCTTCAAGGGAGATGAGGTAGTCGAGGATGTGGCCGAGCTGGTCCTTCAGCTGAGAGGGCTCGAGCGAGATTTTCAGGATATCATTAATGATTTCCTGGTGTTTTAGGTGGTCTTGGAGTGGCGGAAATGAAGATGTGTCGTATTGCCTGCTTACCATACGCCTCAAGTGAACGTCTTGGCGACATCCTGTCCGGAACTATGTATTCCGTTGTCGACGGTTTTTCGGTGACGTGGCAGATCGGCATCCAGCTCGAGACTGAGAGGCGTGTCTGCGCTGAAAACCAGTGCGAAACAATACAATTTTCCAGCTGATTTTGTCAATTATCAAACAGGTTGTCCCCGGTGCCGTCACGCTCCATTGTCTGGCTTTGCGGCAAGGAGATGCATTTTTCGTTTAACGTGTTCGTATTTGTTGCTTTTGGTTTGTATATATAAAAAATCGGCACTTGTGTCGATGCATCGGGGAGCATGAAGAGAACGCGGCCGCCGTTCTGCAACACAGCTGTCGCAGGGCATACGAGGGATATCGATGAATGCGGAAAGAAACACGAAGTACCTGACGACGCGGGAAGTCGCCGGTTTTCTCAATATCAACGAGAAGATGGTGTATTCGCTGGTGAACGAGAAAGGGCTGCCGGCGACCAAGATCACGGGGAAATGGCTGTTTCCCCGGCGGCTGGTCGAGGAGTGGCTCGAATCCCATGTCCTCAACTTTCATCCGACCGGGATCGAGCGCTCTTCGAATGACGGGATCCTGTTGATGGCCGGCAGTGATGATCTGCTGCTGCAGAAGGTCCTGTCGCTGTACTACAAGAGAGGGTTGGGGACGGTGTTCTTCGCCAATCTCGGCAGTATGGGCGGATTGAAGAGTCTGCGGTTGGGGCTCTGCCATATCGGCACCTGCCATCTGCTGCAGGATGACAAGGCCGAGTACAATTTCGATTTTGCCAGGGAGGAACTGGATCGGGCCCCGGTCTTCGTCAATTTCAGCAGGCGGGAACAGGGGATCCTGCTGCAGAAGGGCAATCCCAAAGGCATTCATTCCGTTGTCGACCTGGCGAAAAAGGGGGTACGGATCGTCAACCGGCAGCTGGGAACCGGCACCAGGCTGCTGCTTGATTACGAGATCTCCAGGTCCGAGATTTCCGCCAGGATGATTGACGGTTACCAGCGCGAGCTGTCGCGTCATCTGGATGCCGGACTCGAGGTCGTGTCCGGCCGGGTCGATGCGGCGCCGGCGATCAGGGCGGTGGCCGGCCTGCTCGATCTCGACTTCCTGCCGCTGCGCTGGGAGCGCTACGATCTGCTCATCGCCCGGGAACGCTTTTTTGAAAAGGGCATTCAGGATTTCATCGGCCTGTTGCACGACCAGGAGTTCAGGGATCTTGCCGCGTCGTATATCGGGTATGACATCTCTGGCTGCGGCAAGATGCTGTTTCCCGACAATTTTCAGGGACAGGGGTGACGAAAGGAGGGGCCGCCTCACGATTGGAGGGTGGCGGGTGTAAACGCCATCTGACGCCGAGGGGTTGGGAGAGGAGGAATATCAAAACCCGGTTGGCTCCGCCCATCGTGGTCATCGGTCTGACCCGGGAGGTGCATGTCCTCCCCATCGCCCGAGCGGTTCAGATTTTCCCGGTGGCGAGCAGGACCGCGACCGTCACCCCGAGGCAGACCCGGTAGTAGCCGAAGACCGCCATCCCGTGGCGGTTGAGGTAGGCGACCATCCATTTGATGGCCGCCACGGCGGAGAGGAAGGCGAAGACCACGCCGACCGTCAGGGCCGGCGGGTCGAAAATCCTCAGCATCTCCTGCCCGTGCTTGAGCGCGTCGTAGGCCGTCGCCGCGCCGAGGGTCAGGACCCCCAGCAGGAAGCTGTACTCGACCGCCGCCGGCAGCGACATCCCGACCAGCACCCCGCCGACGATGGTGACCAGGCTGCGGCTGACCCCGGGCCACATGGCGATGCACTGGGCGATGCCGATGATCACGGCCATCTTCCAGGTCAGGTCATCCAAGGCGACGCCGTTTCTGGCGGCCTGCGGCTGCGATTGCCGGTACCAGTGGACGGCGAGGATTGCCAGGCCACCCGCCAGCCAGGCGGCAACCACCGGCCAGGGGCCGAACAGCCAGGCCTTGATGATGCCGTTGAACAACAAACCGATGACCGCTGCCGGCAGGAAACCGACGAGGATATTTCTGAGAAGCCGACGGCCCGCGGGGTCCCTGCCGACCAGCCCGGCCCACATCTGGCGCACCCGGCGAAAATAGAGGCCGAGGACGGCGATGATGGCTCCGGCCTGGATGCAGATGGTATAGGCCTCGGCGGCATCCTGGACGTGCTGATCGCCGTCGCCGTCGATGCCCATGATCCGTTCGGCGAGCAGGAGGTGGCCGGTGGAGCTGACCGGCAGGTACTCGGTCAGTCCTTCGACGACGCCGAGGATGGCGGCCTGACCGACGCTCATCGCCGGGTGCCCGGCTGGTTCCGGTACGGCGGGTTCGGCGGCGGCCGCCGGCAGCGGGCTGCCCAGCCAGAGGCCGGCACAGATGAACAGGAGAAGAAGGTGGCGGATCAGCGTCATGTTCGGGAAATGACCTTGTCAGCTTGCGGAATCAGGCGATGGTGCCCGGTAAGAGCGGTTGCGGAATACCGCGTGAACCTACCACGGCCTCCAGACGATGACAAGCGTGATGACGCTGGCTCGGACCCTATTTTCGACCCAAAGCCTTCTCCAGACGTGCCATGGCGATCCGGTAGCCGTACAGGGCCCGAAAGTAGTTGCTTTCCGCCTGGCTGAGCAAGGTCCGTGAATCGAGGACCTCGGTCGAGGTGATCACCTGATTTCGGTACTGCAGATTGGTGATGCGCCAGTTTTCCCTGGCCTGCTGCCGCCCCTGATCGGCGGCGGTAATGCTGTTTTCAGCGACCTGGAGGTCGAGCCAGGCCTGCTTCACGGCCAATCGGATCAGTTCGTCCGCCTCCTGCTGCCTCGCCATCAACGCCTGCCGTGAATACCGCTGTTTGGCGACGTTGGCCCCGGTCTTGCCCCACTCGAAGAAATCCCATTTGGCCGTCAGCGTGACGCTGGCGTTGTGATCGTTGGCAAAATCGTTGGTTTCGGCCCCGAAGTCGCTGCCGTTGCGTTCGTATTTGCCGTTGACGGCAATGGCCGGATAGTAGCCGCTTCTGGCGAGGGTGATGGCGTGGTCGAGGCTGTCCAGGCCCATCCGGTAGCTTTTCAGGACCGGGCTGTTGCGCCGGGCCTCGTCGTAAAGGGGCGGCAGCTCGAGCGGTTGGGTCGTGATGGCGGTGAAATCCTCGAGTATCCGGCCCGGCTCGATTTCGCTCCCCATGATCCAGCCCAGGCGGCTGCGGGCCACCTCGCTCGCCGCCCTTGCCCGTTCCTGTTCCTGGATGGCGTTGGCCAGAGAGGCCTCGGCCTTGAGCAGATCGTTGCGGGAGTTGAGGCCCTGGTCGAAAAAACCGGCGGCATCGTGGCGATGGGCGGTCAGCGCGGTGACGTTGTCCTCGGCGACCAGGCTGAGCCGGGCCGTCAGGAGGGCTTCGAACCAGGCGACCCGCAGATCCTGGCGCACCGCGACGATCTGCTGCTGCCGTTCCAATTCCCGGATCTCGGCCCCGATCTTCGCCATCTCGTGGCGGCTGGTGACGGCGAAGCCGGTGAACAGGGGCTGGCTCAGGGTAAGATCCCAGCGGTGGACATCGTTATCGCCGACGACGATCGGGATCCCGCCGATGCGCTGGAACGGTTCATTTTCCAGCCGCGAATAGCCGTACTGGGCCGAGGCCTTGGGCAGAAAATCGGCCCGGGCCGCCTTGACCTCCTCGCGGGCGCCGTCCCGGATCGCCTCGGCCTCCCTGATCAGGGGGCTGTGTTGCAGAGCGATGGCGAGGGCCTCGTCGAGGGTGAGGGGCGGTTCCTGGCCCGCCACGGCACGGCCGGCAGCAGGCAGGAGGAGGAGGGAAAAAACGAGGGCGAGAAATCTGGTCATAGATGCTTACCTTGAAGAGGATCCGTTCATGAGATGGTCTTCTTGAATCCGGCGGCGGCGATGGCGACAAAGGCGACTGCCAGCACGGTCAGCCCGGCGATGCTCGGCCACAGGGTGGCGACGCCGACATCCTTCATCACGATGCCGCGCAGGATCTCGAGATACCAGCGCATCGGATTGAGCATGGTGGCATAGCGGACAGGGTCGGGCATGTTGTGGATCGGGAACAGAAAACCGCTGAGCATGACCGACGGCATGAGGACCAGGAAACTGGTGAGCAGGGCCTGCTGCTGGGTGGCGGCACTGCCGCTGATGATCAGCGCCAGGCCCATGTTGCCGATGAGATAGATGCCGGAGAGGAGGTACAGCAGGGGCAGGCTGCCATGTATCCGGACGCCGAAGACGATATAGGCGACGGCGAGCATGATCGTCATCGAGATATAGCCGGTGATCATGTAGGGGATGGTCTTGCCGAGGATGAACTCGAGACTGCGGATCGGGGTGACCATCACCTGCTCGATCGTGCCGATCTCCTTTTCCCGGACGATGCCGATGCTGGTGAGGATGATGCTGAAGATGAAGAGCATGACCGCGATCAGCGACGGGACGTAGTAGAACCGGCTTTCCTGGTTGGGGTTGAACCAGGCCCGGCTGACGGTCTCGAACCGGACCAGCGGGGTGGTGATACCTTTGCGCTCCTGGCGTTCCGTCTGTTTGCGGTCGTTGAAACCGCTGACGATCATGCCGGCATAGCCGAGGGCGATGGCGGTGCTGTTGCTGTCGGTGCCGTCGGTGATCAGCTGGAACCGGGCGGTACGGTCGGAGGCGAGGTCGTCGGCAAATCCCGCCGGCACCCGCAGAACCGCCCGCACCTCGCTGCGGTCGAGCAGCCCGGCCAGTTCCCGTTCCGCCAGGGCATAGTGGACGATGCGGAAATAGTTGCCGCCGGTGAACTCGGCGATCAGTTCGCGCGAGGCCGGGGTCTTGTCCATGTCGAGGACGGCGGTGCGGATATTCATGACGTCGGTGGTCAGGGCGAAGGCCATGACGGTCATCTGGATCACCGGCACGCCGAAGATCACCACCCGCATCCGCGGGTCGCGCAGCATCTGCAGGAATTCCTTGACCAGCATTCTCCGGATCCGGTTGAGCATCGCTTACTCCAGCTTGAAGGCGAAGGCGCGGTTGGCGGCAACGATCATGATCAGGGCATAGATGCCGAGAAACACCGCGTCGAGCCAGAGGATCTCGAGGCCGATCCCCTTGAGGTAGATACCCCGCAGGATGGCGATGAAATAGCGGGCCGGGACGATATAGGTCAGGATCTGCAGCGGCATCGGCATGTTCTCGATGGCGAAGACGAAGCCGCTGAGCAACAGCGTCGGCATGAAGCCGGTGATGATCGCCAACTGGTTGGCCAGCACCTGGGACTTGAGGCGGATGCTGAGCAGCAGGCCGAAGAACAGGATGCCGGTGAGGAACAGGGCCGCCAGGGCGAAGAGCAGGCCGGCGTTGCCGACGATCGGCACGTTGAAGACCCACCGGCCGATGAAGACGGCGAGGGCGACATCGATCATGCCGATGGCGAAGTAGGGGACAACCTTGCCGAAGATCAACTCCGGGGCCCTGAGCGGGGTGCTGATCAGCTGTTCCATCGTCCCGCTCTCCCACTCGCGGGCGATGGTGGTGCTGGTCAGCATGGCGGCGACGACGACCATGACCAGGGCGATGATCCCCGGGACGAGGACGGTCTGGCTGCGCAGGTCGGGGTTGTACCACGACCGCTGCTCCATCACGACGGCCGGTCGCAACTGGCCGCGGCCCTGCAGTTCCTTCTGCTCTGCGGCGACATTTTGGGCGTAGATGGCGCCAAGGGTGGTGGCGTAGGTCATCGCCAGGCGGGAGGTGTTGGCGTCGCTGCCGTCGCCGATGACCTGGATTGCCACCGCCTTGCCGGCATCGACCCGGGCGGCGAAATCGGCGGGGATGACGAGGCCGATCATTGCCGCGCCGCGGTCGAGGTCATGCTGCAGGCCGGCATAGCCGTCACGGTAGCCGCGGATCGAAAAATAGGGCGAACCGGCGAAGAGTTCGAGCAGTTCACGGCTGGCGAAGGTCTTCGACTGATCCCAGACCACGGTCGGCACCAGCCGCAGATCGAGGGTCAGGGCGTAGCCGTAGAGCAGGATCAGCACCAGGGGGATGGCCAGCGCCAGGGTCAGGCTGCGCCAGTCGCGCAGGACATGCAGCGTCTCCTTGCGGGCCACGGCGGCGAGGCGCCCCGGATTCATGGCCGTTCCTCCTGCCCGCCGGCGGTCCGGCGGCGATCGACCTCTTCGATCAGCGAGATGAAGACATCCTCCATGCTCGGCAGGATCGTGGTTATGGTCGTGCCCTCGATCTTCATCTGGGCGAGCAGTCGGGTGATGGCCCGGGAGGCCGCGGCCGCATCGGCGGCGACGATATGGAGGCCGGAGCCGAACAGCGAGGCGTCGCGGACCTCGGGCAGGGAACGCAGAGCGGCGACGAGGCCCTGCGGGTCGGGGCAGCGGAGATCGATGATCTCATCGTGCATGAACCGGGTCTTCAGCTCCAGCGGCGACCCGATGGCGATCATCCGGCCGCCGTAGATCATGGCGATACGGTCGCAGTATTCGGCCTCCTCCATGTAGTGGGTGGTGACAAAGATCGTGATCCCCTGGCCGGCCATGGTGTAGATCAGATTCCAGAAGCGGCGGCGGCTCAACGGATCGACGCCGCTGGTCGGTTCATCGAAGAAGATGATCGGTGGCTCGTGGAGGATGGCGCAGGCCAGGGCCAGGCGCTGTTTCCAGCCGCCGCTGAGGATGGCGGTGAGGCTGGCGCGGTGGTCGGTGAGGCCGGCCATCTCCAGGGCCCAGGACTTGCGGCGGTCGAGCCGGTCGCCGGCAAGGCCGTAGATGCCGCCGTAGAAATCGATGTTCTCCTCGACCCGGAGATCCTCGTACAGCGAAAACTTCTGGCTCATGTAGCCGATCTGCAGCTTGATTCTTTCGGCCTGGCGGCGGATATCCAACCCGGCTACCGTACCGGAGCCGGAACTGGGGCGCAGCAGGCCGCAGAGCATGCGGATGGTCGTGCTCTTGCCGGCCCCGTTGGGTCCGAGAAAGCCGAAGATCTCACCTCTGTTGACCTGGAAACCGATATCGTCGACGGCGACGAAGTCGCCGAAGCGGCGGGTCAGGTGCTGCACCGCGACGACGCTGCCGTCGCCTGTGACGGCAGGCGGCGACGCAAAAAGGGCGGCCGGCTCCGGTTCACCGCTGCTGCGGTCCTTGCGGTCGAGGACGCTGACGAAGACATCCTCCAGCGAGGGCGGCGATTCCCCGATCCGTTCCCAGCCGATTGCCGCCTGTTGCAGGAGGCGGCGGGCCTCCGCGGCGGCTTGGTCGATATCCGGACAGACCAGGTGCACCGAATCGCCGAAGGTGTTGACGGCGGTGGCGGAGGTGCGATCCTTCAGGGCCGTGGTGACCTCGCGCGCCCGGCTGCTGCGGATGGTGAGGATTTTCCCCGGCATCAGCCGCCGGATCTCGTCGGGACTGCCCAAGGCGAGGATCCGACCGCGATCGAGCAGGGCGACCCGGTCGCAGCGTTCGGCTTCGTCGAGGTAGGCGGTGGTGATCAGGATCGCCACCCCGGCCTGCAGCAGTTTATGGAGGATGCGCCAGAAATCGCGGCGACTGACCGGGTCGACGCCGTTGGTCGGTTCATCGAGCAGCAGCACCTTGGGGGTGTGGATCAGGGCGCAGACGAGCTGCAGCTTCTGCTTCATCCCGCCGGACAGATCGCCGGCCCGGCGGTGGAGAAAGGGACGCATGTGGCTGAAATCGAGGAGCTCGCCGATGCGCTCCTGCCGGCCCTTTCTGGCCACGCCGTACATGTCGGCATAGAATCGGATGTTTTCGAGGACGGTGAGGTCCTGGTACAGCCCGAAGCGCTGGCTCATGTAGGCGAGATGGTCCTTGGCCTGCGCGGCCTCGGTGGCGACGTCGAAGCCGGCGATCCGGGCCGAGCCGGCGGAGGGGGCCATGATCGAGGCGAGCAGCCGCAGGCTGGTCGACTTGCCGGCCCCGTCCGGGCCGACCAGGCCGAAGATTTCCCCCGGAAAGACCTGCAGGCTGAGGTCGTCGACGGCGGTCAGCGCTCCGAAGACCTTGCACAACCCGTCGGCCTCGATCGCCGCGAGGGGTTGGGTGGTCACTTGCTCTCGTTCCATTGGCGGTTCACGCTTTGAGCCGGTTTCATCGATCGCTGAATTCGATCAGGGCATCGGCCGGCATCCCGGGTTTGAGCTCGCCTGCCGGGTTGTCGAGGTCGATCTTGATCCGGTACATCAGTTTGACCCGTTCCTCGAAGGTCTGGACCGATTTGGGGGTGAACTCGGCCTCGCTGTTGATGAAGCTGATCCTGCCGTTGTAAATCCGGTCGGGATAGGAGTCGGTCGTCACCTTGACCTGCCGGTTGAGCTTGATGCGGCCGAGATCGGTCTCGTTGATATAGGCCCGCAGCCAGGGCCGACCGATCTCGCCGATGGTCAGCACCGGCGCGGCCGGGTTGAGGTATTCGCCGGCCTCGGCCGAGGTGCTGAGGACCACCCCGGCGACCGGGGCGAGCAGTTCGGTGTAGCTGAGCTGCTGCCTGGCCTGCTTGAGCGTCTGTTCGGCCGTGGCGACCTTGGCCCTGGCCTGGTCGATCGACTCCCGGCGCGGCCCGGTCTTGCGCAGATCGAGCTGTTCGGCGGCGGCGGCCACCCGGGCGCGGGCCTCGTCTCTGGCGTTTTTCGCGGTCTCGTGGAGAGTGCGGTAGTTCTCGAAGGCCTTGCGGCTGACCCCGCCCTCCTTGTACAGGGCGGCGTAGCGATCGTGGTCGAGGCGGGCCTGTTCGAGCTGGACGACGGCCGATTTCTCCAGCGCCACCGCCCGGTCGTATTCGGCGCTGGCCGTTGCGATCTCCTGGCTCCGGCTGCCGGCCAGGAGTTCGGCGAGGACCGCACGGGCATAGGCCAGATCGGCCTCGGCCCGGGCCACGGCAATCCGCTGGTCGGTCGCCTCGAGCCGGGCCAGCGGCTGGCCCGTGGCGACCGCATCTCCCTCCGTCACCAGACGTTGGTCCAGTCTGCCGGGGATCCTGAAGCTCATCTGGACCTCGGTCACCTCGATATTGCCGGAAACCCTGAGGGAGGTGGAAGCGTCACGGTGATTGAGGCGGTTGTAGACCAAGGTCGCGATGATCACGAGGACGACAACGACGGCAACGATGCGAATCCGTTTGTTCATGGCTCTTCCGAAGGGGGCTACGGGGTTGAGTGGGGATGCGGGTCGATGTTGCCCAAGGCCTTCTCATCGCTGACAATGCTCTCGATGCCGCCGAGTGAAAAACGCCAGACGAACTCGGACAGGCCGTCGAGCTGCGACTCGATCGGGACATCGCTGCCGGCGATCCTCTTGATGACCGGGGCGGCCAGGGCGTAGTAGAGGCACTGGCCGATGATGCTGACGGCGCAGGGGAGCAGGATCTGAGGCCCTGGGTTCCTGCCGATGATGCCGACGAGGATGGTGAGCAGCAAATCCTTGTGCGGCTTGATGTACTGGTCGAGCATGGCCTCGAAGGCCGGCGACGGATCGAGCAGTTCGCGGGCGATCAGCCTGCCCTTGCCGTCCCGGCCGCCCCACCCCTCGCGGCTCAGCAGGCGGTAGAACATGGAGCGGATGAAGATGAACAGCTGCCGCTCGGGCGGCATGCCGCTGTCGATGCCGCCATGCGAGGGAAATCGGGTGAAGCCGGTATGGAAAACGTGCTCGAGAACGGCGGTATACAGGCCTTGCTTGTCGCGGAAGTGGTAGTTGATGGCGGCGACATTGACCTGGGCAACCTCGGCGATCCGGCGGATCGTCGTCGCCTTGAACCCTTCGCGGCCAAAGATGTCGCCGGCCGCTTCGAGGATTTTCTCCTTCGTGGTGGTGGGCTGTCCGGTCATGATGCTCCTGATATCAAACAAATGATTCAAACAGGAGAATAAAACAACCGTTTAAGCGCTGCAAGCAAAAATTGTCATGACGGTTGAATTGAGCCGTTTCTGCCTCTGGCATTTCGAACGGTCTATTCCTGTCGAGCGCCGGCGAGAAATCTCGTATTTTCCCAGAATACCATCCCGTTGCGACTGTATTGACCGGAAACATCATCGTTTCATTTTTGCCGGTCCGAAAGGCTCGTTATCGTGCAAGTGGCTCTTTCGACAGGCAATAATGACCAGGAGGGCAAATATGGGTTGAGGAACGATATATTTTATGTTAGTGAATACAAATAGTTGAATCGACATGAAATAGTATCCGGCCCCTTGGCGGTGACGATCGCTGATATAGCGGCGACGAGAGCCGAGGGTGCAGGTGCTGAACAGGGGGCGTCATGCATGTTCCTGAAACAACGATGCGAGAGGAATCCCGATGAAAAAACTGCTGCTGGTGCTCATGGCTGTCATCCTGTCCGGCTGTGCCGGTGCGGGGCCGAACAAGACCAACCTCAACCCGGAACTGGCCGAACAACCGGCCGGGGTGTATCCTCCCGGCATCCTCATCACCGTCGAGGGCAGGGATAACCGGCCCCAGAAACAGGTCGTCATCTATACGGTCTCGAACGATCCGCCCATACTGCTCAATCAGGTGGCGCCCCATATCCTGATGGCTGAACGTCTGGCCGATGGATTCAGTCAGCAGGGGCTGCTGCGCGGCGGCCGGACGCCGGTGGTGGTGACGATTGCGGTAGAGGAACTGATGGTGACGGTCGGCCGGACCAAGAGCGGACTGCTGTACAAGTCGGATGCCAGGAGCCGGATCAAGCTGACGATCAACAATCGGGGATCGGTCCTCACCAAGGACTATAATCGCCAGGAGAGCAAGGAGACGGCGACCAAACCAGGCATCGGCGATCTCGAAAAGATGCTGAACAACCAGCTGTCGGACGTGCTCCAGCGAATCCTGGGCGACGGTCAGGTCCGGGAGTCGATCCGTGGAAGGACCTGAGCGTTCAATCAGTCTGAAACCATTTTTCCGCTTGCAGCCGTTGCAGATGGCGGAGATCACGCGGGGAATTCTCCGTCCTGGTCTCCGCCATTTTTTTGCGGTGGCTCAGAGCAGTTTGCGGACTGCCGATGACACCGTGACCCCGCCGTTGCCACTGTAGGACTCGTGGTTTTTCTCGATATCCCGCAATTTGTAGAGATAATTGACCATCATCCCGGCCGATTGGCTGAGGCCCTTGTCGGACAGATCGGCGGCCCAGTTGATCTGTTCGATCCGGGCGCCGTTGGCGAGGTGGAAATGGGCGACGCGGTCGAGGGCCTGGCGCCCTTTTTTGGCCGAGGTCAGGTAGCGGGCGCAGAGCCGCAGGAGCGGGGCCTGGAGGGCATTCCTGTTGCCGGTCTCGGCAGGATCGCCATTGCGGATAATATCGAGCAGGCCGGGTTCGCCCTCGGCCGGCTGCAGCAGGTCAAGCACCCGCATCTCGCGCTCGGTGAGTCCGGCGTCGCGGGCATCGGTCCGCAGCCAGTGCATGAAACCGGGGATCGGCGACAAGGTCGAGAAGGTCTTCAGGTTCGGCATCCTGGCGCTCAGGTCCCGGACCACGCGTTTGATCAGGAAATTGCCGAAGCTGACGCCGGCAAGGCCCTTCTGGCAGTTGGAAATCGAGTAGAAGATCGCGGTATCGGCCTTTCTCGGGTTGATTACCGGCGCCTGCTCGTCGAGCAGGTCATGGATGTTGGTGGAGATGCCGTTGACCAGCGCGACCTCGACGAAAATCAACGGCTCCTCCGGCATCCGTTGATGGAAGAAGGCGTAGCAGCACCGGTCGTCGCCGAGCCGGTTCTTCAGGTCGTCCCAGGAGCGGATGGCGTGGACCGCCTCGTATTCGATCAGTTTTTCGAGCAGGGCCGCCGGCGTTCTCCAGGTGATCTGCTGCAGGTCGAGGAAGCCGATGTCGAACCAGGAGGCAAGCAGGCCGAAGACGTCCTGGTCGAGGGCCGCAAGCGCCGGGTCCTCGCGGGCCCACGGCATCAGCTCGGCCCGCAGGTCAACGAGAAACTTGACCCCTTCCCGGAGCTCGTTGAACTGGCGCAGCAGTCTGGTCCGCGGCGGTTCCAGCTGGCGGCGCAGGTCGTTGGTCGCCTGCTGCAGCTGGTCCGGACCTTCGCTGGCCCTGCGCCGCTCGATCGCGGCCTCGACGGCATCGTTGTCGACATCGTAGTCGGTGGCCAGCAACTCGAGAAAGCGTCGTCGCCCCTGGGGATTGAGGACCAGGTAGGCCTCGCCGAGTTCGGCGGCCCTGGCCCGGGCGGACATCTCGCCGCCGCGCCCGTCAAGGCAGGCCTTGATCTTTTTCCGCAGTTTTTCGAGATCTCCGGTCGGCAGATCGGGTTCGACCACGTCTTTCAATTGGCCGGCGTCGCCAAGGGGCCAGATCCGCCGAATTCGCCGCAGGGTCCAGTCCCAGATGGGTTCATCCGCAGTGCGCATGGATCCTCCTGTAAGCTGAGGTAACAGGGTGATGGGGGAGAGAAACGGGAACGTATCCGTTATCTTAACGTGGGAAGCGAGGAATTGACAGCGGCAATCGGTAAAAGTATCGATCGTTGCCTCGGCTCAGGCGGTCGGCAGGTGGATGATCGTCGTCAGACACAGCGTGTACAAAGCATTCATTGCCGATGGTCGAGATTGCGGGCCCGGTGGGCGTCGTTGTCCCCCTGGAATTCCACACGCTAAAATTGGTGCTGCATGACCGGTTGCTTCCGGTGACGGGAAGATCTCCGAGGCGATCGGAAGTACGAGGGCGGAAAAAGCGCCGGGCATGCGTCGCTGGACCTGGTTGCCGGCCGCGGTCAAGCAGTTGAGGATCATAGATGTTGAAATTTCAGGCTAAAAGCAGGACAATCGGAAGCCCAAACAGAGGTCTTCAATTGCGGGACAGGTGAAAAAAATGAAACAGGATGTATCGGGTGCCGTCTACCGTTATCGGTTCGTCGTGCCGGAGAGTGCCCTGGACCAGAACGGCCATGTCAACAACGTGGTCTACGTTCAATGGATGCAGGATGTCGCCATCCGCCATGCCGAGTCGGTGGGTGGGACCAGAATCGTGCAGGCACTCGGCGCAACCTGGGTGGTGCGGACCCATAACATCGAGTACCTGGCCCCCGCCTTTGCCGGCGATGAGGTGGTGGCGCTGACCTGGGTGGCCGATTTCCGGCGGGCGCGATCGCGCCGGTGCTACCGGTTCGTGCGCCACACCGACAATACCCTGCTGGCCCGGGGTGAGACCGAATGGGTGTTCGTCGATGCCGCCAGCGGCCGTCCCCGGGCCATTCCCGTCGAGGTGACCAGGGTCTTCCCGCTGCCGGCCGACGGCCTCGAACCCTGAGCGACCAGGGGCCGGCGGCGGATGCCCGGCACGTCCAGGTTGCAGCTATTGCCTGATGGCGGGCAGATTTTTGATTTCCCGGGAGATTTCCCGGCACAACAGCGACAGTGTATCGCTGAGGGCGCGGACCAGGCCCTCATAATCCGGGCTGGCGGTCGGCACCTGGAACCTGGCCCTCCGGTCGGGGATGAGCGGTTTCCCCTGCCGGTCCCGTACCGCCCACACGACCTCGAGCCGGGCCTCCCCCAGCCCCTGTCCCTCGAAACGCAGGATCTCGACGGCGACCTGGTAATCAAATGCGGCATTCCGGTTCCACGGATAGGCCGTGATCCGCTCGGTTGCCAGCAGGGCCGCGAGGTTTTCCCGAAGGACGCGGGAGATGTTGTCGGCCGGCGGTTCGATCCAGCGCCGGCTGTCGATGACCTCCATCCGGTTGGCCCCCTTGCGGACGACGATCTGCGGCCGATCCAACAGTTCCGGCAAACGCACCGGCCCGAGACCGATGCCGAGGCCGGCGCTGGTATCTGATGTGGCGACGGCCTGATCGGCGGCGATGGCGGTGAGCTGGTAATAGGCAACCGGGCGGGAACGGGTGCATCCCGAAAGCAGCAGGGCGATGGCGACAAGGATGGCCGGCAGGCGGTGCCGGCAGCGGCAGACGAGATCCATCATGGTCTTTCCTCCTCGGGGTTTTTGCCGCGGAGAACGGCCTCCGGCTGCTGTTCCAGGTTCTCGGCCAGCAGGCGCAGAGACCGGGCGGCCCGGGATATCTCCTGGAGCGAGGCGCTGATGTGCTGGACAGTGGGGGATTCGTCGTCGGCAAGCAGCTGGATCGCCTTCGCCGCATTGGCCAGTTCCGTACTGGCCCGGGTGATGTCCCGGGCGAGGCCGGAATCGCCGGCGGTCAAGGCGCCGACCTGATCGGCGGCCCGGCCGACCCTGACCATCGCGGCGCGGACGGTATCGATGGCGCGGCGCAGGTCGGTCACGGCGGTCTCGGCTTCGGCCAGCAGCGGTCCGCCCCTGGTGTCGAGTCGGGCCGACAGCGATTCCAGATGCGCCAGGGTGGCCTCCAGCCTGGTCGGGATCCTGTCCATCGCCGGCGCTGACAGCAGTCTGCTGATCGAGGCGCTAATCGACGCCAGATCGGCAAGGAACTCGCGCATCGGGAAACCCTCCAGCATCGACGCCAGTTCCTCGACGGTGGTCGGGATGGTCGGGATCTCGTTATCGTCCCGGGTCTTGTTGACAAAGTTGGCCGGCTTGTCGGGATAGAAGGACAGATCGACATAGAGCTGGCCGGTCAGCAGGCTCTGCATCTTCAGCCGGGCCCGCAGGCCCTTCTCCACCAGTTGAGCGATGGTCAGGCGGTCTTCGGGGGCGATGGGCTCGCCGCTGCCGGTCCTGATCATCTGCAGGTCGAGTTCGATGGTCACCTGCACCTTGAAGTGCTGGTGTTCCTCCTCGAGCCCGATCTGGATGTGCTTGACGGTGCCGACCCTGACGCCGAGGAAGACCACCGGCGCCCCCGCCTGCAGCCCCTGGCCCGTTTCGTCGAAATACATGATGTACTGCTGACGATCCCGGAACCACTCGTCCCCGGCCAGCAGCAGCACGGCGATAATCGCCAGGATCAGGGCGCCGAGAACGAATGTCCCGATCAGGGCGGGATTGGCCTTTCTGCTCATGCTTCCCCCCTGGTGAGGAAATGACGGACCCTTGGATCGCCGCTCTGCAGAGCCTCTCTCGGGTTGCCGGTGGCGATCATCGTCCGGGTCTGGGTATCGAGGAAGACCGAGTTGTCGCCGATCCCGAGAATGCTGGCCAGTTCGTGGGTGATGATGACGATGGTGGTGCCGAAGTTCTCGCGCAGTTCGAGAATCAGGTGATCGAGATGGCGAGCGGTCAGGGGATCGAGACCGGAGGAGGGCTCGTCGATGATCAGGATTTCCGGGTCGAGCGCCATCGCCCGGGCCAGTCCGGCCCGCTTGCGCATGCCGCCGCTCAGTTCGGCGGGGTAGAAATCCTCGAACCCGGCCAGGCCGACCAGGGCGAGCTTGAAGGAGACGATCTCGTCGATCAGGTGCGGCGACAGGTCGGTGTATTCGCCGAGCGGCAGGGCGACATTCTCCGCCAGGGTCAGCGAACTCCACATTGCCCCGCCCTGGAACATGACCCCGAGCCGGCGCTTGAGGCGCTCGTGCCCGGCGGCATCGACATGCCAGAAATCCTCGCCGTCGTACAGCACCGTCCCCTTGGCCGGTCGCTGCAGACCGATCAGCGACCGCATCAGCGTCGATTTGCCGCAGCCGTTGCCGCCCATGATGATGAAGATTTCGCCGCGGTTGACGGTGAAGGTGATATCGTGCTGGACCACGTACTCGCCGTAGGCCATGGTCAGGTTGCGGACTTCGATGGGAACCGCCGTCGCCATAGTGTCAGATCCCCAGTTGGTAGAAAAGGATGGTCAGTATCGAGGCCGAGATGGTGATCAGCAGGATGCTGGTCACGACCGCCGACGTCGCCGCCTCGCCGACCGCCTCGGCGCTGCGGCCGCACTGCATGCCCCGCAGACAGCCGGAATAGGCGACCATGGCGCCGTAGACGCTGCCCTTGATCAGGCCGACCGCAAAATGCTTGAGCTCGAGGGCGCTGATGGTTTCGTTGTAATACTCGAACAGGCCGATGTCAAAGATGGTGGTGGAGATCAGCAGCCCGGCCAGCATCCCGACGAAGCCGGAATAGAGGGTCAAGAGCGGCACCATCAGCATCAGGGCGATGATCCGGGGCAGGACCAGAAAATCGATCGGTGAGATGCCCAGCGTCCGGAAGGCGTCGATCTCCTCGTTGACCTGCATCGTCCCGAGCTTGGCGGCGAAGGCCGAGCCGGTCCGGCCGGCGATGATGATGCCGGTCATCAGCGCCCCGATCTCCCGCACCATGCCGATCGCCACCAGATCGGCGATGAAGATCTGGGCCCCGACCATCCGCAGCTGGTCGGCCCCGAGGTAGGCGAGGATCAGGCCGACGAGAAAGCTGATGACCGAGACGATCAGCAGGGCCCGCGGCCCGACCTCCTCGACCTCCCACCACAGGTCGCGCCAGCGCAGGCGGATCCGGCCGGACAGCAGATGGCCGAAGGAAAAGACGATTTCGCCGAGGAAGCGCAGCATCTCCGGGGCGCCATGGAAAAATTCCACCGCCGCTGTCCCGATCCGGTGGAGGAAGTTGTGGCGGCCATCGCCTCGGCCGGCGATCTTCTGCTCCGGCACGTCGGCGGCCATAGCCAGCAGGTGCCGGACCCCTTCCGGCAGGCCGTTCTGGTCGGCCTCGATGCCCCTGTCGGTGCACAGCCTGAGCAGGACGGAGATGTAGGCGAGGAAGGCGGAATCCCAGGAGGACAGGCTGGTCTTGAAGGTGAGACGGGAGGTGCCGGCCGTCAGCACCGGCGCCAGGTCATCGGGGGAGGGGAGGCGCTGATCGAGGCACCAGCGGCCGGAAAAGGTGATCTCCAGGGTCGATGCATCCAGGAATTGGGTGGCCAGACGCCACTGCCGGTCGTCCCTCTCGCTGGCCATCGAGGTCACCGGCGGCGCGGGTCACACGTGCCCGGCGGAGGGCTGTCGGCCAGCATCGAGACAATCATCTTTTTATTGCTCGATAGAGAATCAGGATGAGGATGGCGCCGCCGGTGGCGATCAGAAAACTGCCGAAATTGAAACCGGTGAAGGTGCCGATCCCCAGGAACGAGGCGACATACCCGCCGACAAAGGCGCCGCCGATCCCCAACAGGATAGTGATGATGAATCCGCCCGGGTCCCCGCCCGGCATGATGAACTTGGCGACGATCCCGACCAACAGCCCCATGACGATCCATGACAGTATGCCCATAACCAGCCTCCATGAACTTCGATTTGAGGTGCCTCTGCAGATCCGATCGACAGGGTGCGACGATGGCGGCATGAAGGTCGCGTGCGCACCCTGCCGTCCCGTCGAACAGTCACGGCAGCGGCAACCGGTCATCGGGGAAAACGATTTTGTCCCCTTCTCTTGGGAAGTTACGTGATCGCTGTGGGAAAGTCAACTATCGGGGCAGGATTGATGGCCGAAGTCGGCGAATACACGGCAGCGGTTGACTTTCGCCTGCCTATTGACGATAATGCCGCACCTGAAACGCAAGAGCCGACCTCCGGTTTGACCGCATCGCACCAATGACCAGCATCAAAGAGAACACCGCCATGTCCCTGCTGATCCCCGTTTCCTGGGGGGAACTCCTCGACAAGATGACCATCCTGCAGATCAAGAGCGAGCGGATGACCGATGCCGCCAAGCTGGTCAATGTCCGGCACGAGCTCCAGCTGCTGGCCGAAGTCCGCGACCGCCAGGGTTTCGCGCCGGATGGTCTTGCCGGACTGATGGCCGAACTGCGGTCGGTCAACGAGAGGCTGTGGGAAATCGAGGACGCGATCCGGGAGTGCGAGCGGCGGCAGGACTTCGGGGGATGCTTCGTCGAACTGGCGCGGTCGGTCTATTTCAGCAACGACCGGCGGGCCGCTCTCAAATACCGGATCAACCGCCTGATGGGCTCGCCGGTGGTCGAGGAGAAGTCCTATGCCGCCTATGGCCGGGAGGAATAAGCGGGAAGTGCAGCGGATCCTGGTCATCAAGTTGAGCGCCTTGGGCGATATCGTCCAGGCCGAAGGGGCGATGCACGATATCCGTCTCCATCATCCGGAGGCGGAGATCACGGTGATGACCACCCCGCCGTACCGCCGGCTGATGGAGCGCTGCCCCTGGGTCGACCGGGTGTTGATCGATCCCCGCGCCGGCCGCTGGCGCCTCGACAGGATGCTGGCCCTGCGCCGCCGCCTGCGGCGGCAGGGTTTCGATCTGGTCTATGACTTGCAGCAGGTCGGCCGCACCGATTTCTACTACCGCTGGTTTCTGCGCCACACCCCCTG
>Ga0209066_10002692_pt1 | contig 21184 bp, 6 predicted proteins | sample All_14_2_FD_187198 | JGI IMG/M metagenome (GOLD analysis project Ga0209066, IMG submission 187198) | Freshwater microbial communities in response to fracking from Pennsylvania, USA - Allegheny Zone_MetaG_DW_15 (SPAdes) (version 2) ... | reverse complement strand
GTAAAGATAGTTCTGCCAAGAACATCCACTATCTGCAACTGAAGGTTCTCAGGAAGCGAGAAGTAGAGCGTCTTACTGCTAAGGCTATTGCTCTGCCACTCTTTTAACATACGGTCAGGAAGTGTCAGCGTTAGCTTATCTGTTGAAGGATTGGGTGCGACCTGAATAGAATACCGCTCCTTCTGATGCATGGGCTCCTCCATACCCACGATGATATCGCAATCAGGGTAAATTGTATCCATAAGTTGTGGGCTACCGGAACATAAATAATCATAGACCAGCGGACGGGTATCTATGGGAGGATACTCTAAGTCAGAGTTATATTTATAAAAAAACATCTTCAGAGAATCATCTGTCACCCAGTAACCGGATGTGGTTAAGATATGATTATCACTGGTCTTCTTTAAGCTAAGAATCTCATTCCAATCAACTAACTGCTCTTTCTCTTTCAAAATATTACCTAGAGTATCAGACAGTCGAACAAAATTATGACCTGGAATATAACCCGGATCAACTCTAAATGCCCCTGCCAATGCTATCTTATTTGCCTCAAGATAACTTATTCCAGAAATACCACCAGAGCCATACCATTCAGGAAGCCCTTGTGTATATCTAATCTCCGGGAAATGAACGCCATCCTTGGTCTGCCTGAACAAAACAGGAGGGTGACAGTTGCACCCTACCCATCCTGAAATATGACCACCCCCAGTTGAATAATTCCCCCTAAAGTCTTGAGCTGACACTCTTCCTCCATAATGAGTTGAGTCATAAACCATATACCATGGCTTACCCCATATCTCTTCGCCATCAGGAGCAAATTTAATGTGCAACATCTGAAAACTCCAAAGGGTCGGATTTACATAATTATCATACACAACACACTCTCCCGTAAACAATAGATTCTCCTCATCATCCTTTAGCAAGGAGTAACCATATCCATTAGTTGCCCACTGAGGATGCTCAGAGGTCAGATAAACCTTCTGCCATAACGTCTCGCCCGAAGGAGATAAACAGAAGAGCCAAATTCGCTCTTCAGCTATATCATATCCGAAATAATTCACCAAAACTATAAAATTGCCATTACTCAACTGTACTACATCCGCACCAGAATCAAGATCCATCGGTACAGAGTAAATCTTACACCACTCCTTTTCTCCACAGGCATTTAACTTCATAATCCATACATCATAACAGTAATAATCCGTACACTTATCCAGTACAGTTGTCGAACCAACTAATATACATCCCCCATCCTGAGTAGCTGTAAATCGGGCAAATGCACCTTGATAAAGTGGATCTCCAATATACCTTGTCCATAGAATATTTCCATTCACATCGGTCTTCAATAAAACATTCATCCTGTTAACCATGTCAATATCTACTAATAAACCTAAAACCATATAACCAGAATCATATGTTTCCATTACATCATTTCCTCCTGCCAAACTTTTAAAATTAAAAATCTTAGGCCAGAGCTCTTTTGTGCATATCTGGTCTCTATTGGGTCTTCCATTCATGTTTTTCTTAAATGTTGTCTGAATGTCTTTCTCAGGCTTTGGTAATTGTGTTTGAGCCTCAAGACCAATGCATAGAAAAAAGGCTAGGAGATAAGTAATTAGAGTTTTCATGTTTTTCAGATTTGTTTCTCAAAAATCTACGACAGGTTATGATTAATTATTTCTAAAATCAGAAGATCTACTATCTTCTATTGATGTCGGAATCTTTAGTTAAAAATACAAAATTACGGGGGAAACAAAGATTAGTCTTCCTCATAATTATAAATTACTCATTGAGAAAAGATCCCTAATTCCTGAATGAATATTTGATACGGCAACTAAAACACCTATAATAAGGAACAATACATCACTTTTAACTTCTATAATGGTCAAAATAATAATTTGGTAAACTCGCACATAAGCGATAATTTTATGTAAGTCCATACCGGCGGTTTAAATTTTTACGGCTCTTTTCGTCTCCTTAGCATATCTTCTATTGCTTTAATTTCTTCAAGATCATTTTGATCAGCCTTTAACGCTTCATACTCCTTTCTCTTTTGATCAAATTGCTCGTAGACCTTTTCTATATAGTTCTCCATTTGTTCATTTGATCCCGTACCGCTTCCTTTCAAAATCTTCTTGTTTTGAAAATTCAACAATCGATCAACATTTTCCTTCCAAAACGACATGGTAAGATCTTTACGTTCTTTAACATTAAGTTCAGCCGTTTCAAGAAAGATTACCACAAGACGGTTCAATGTATCTATTTCATCTGTTGTCAGATAATTTTTAGAGATGATAATATCCTGTTTGCGTACAATTGCGCCTTTCCAAGATGTTAAGCCCATGTTTTCTTTTTGTGCATCAGCTCGTCCAATTATTATCTCTGCAGCAGTTGCGCCAGTAACGGCAAACAGTAATTTGTTTTGGGTCTCGGCAAAAAACATCTGTGTTGATTTATCGGTAACATCATAATCGCTACTAAGGGCAAACAATTCGCGTATTTTTTGATAAAATCGTTTTTCTGATGCTCTAATATCCCGAATTCGATTGAGTAATTCATCAAAATAGTCCGGACGGCCATCAGGGTTCTTCAATCGCTCATCGTCTATCACAAAACCTTTTCGTAAATACTCAGTAAGGTTACGGTTTGCCCATTGCCGAAATTGTGTTCCACGTACTCCTCGAACCCGAAAGCCTATGGCCATAATCATTTCGAGTGAATAAAAAGTAACGTTATAGTTTTTGCCATCAACAGCAGTTGTAAAGTAATTCTTTACAACTGAATTGGCATCTAACTCACTCTCTTTTAAGACACTTGACACATGTTGTCCTATATTTTGTTTCGAGGTGGCAAAAAGCTCGGCTATTTGAGTTTGATTAAGCCACACGTTACCATCTTTAGCGTACAGGCTTATGGAGCTTTTGCCATCCTGGGTGTTGTATATGATTATGTCGGTCATTTTAGTTTATCTATAGGGAACCTTTAAAATACAAATTGTTGATCTATTTTGCATAATTAGAAGCCCCTTATATTCTCATAACTCATAATCTGTTTTCTATTGTTTAACCACCTTCGCCTCTGCCACAACACTGTTACCTGCGGTTAACCTTGCCAGATAGACACCGGCCGGCCACGAACTAACATCCAGGGTTACCTGCTTAATCTCCTTACTTATGGCTTTAGTAAGGATAGTTCTGCCTAGAACATCCACTATCTGCAACTGAAGGTTCTCAGGAAGTGAGAAATAGAGCGTCTTACTGCTAAGGCTATTGCTCTGCCACTCTTTTAACATACGGTCAGGAAGTGTCAGCGTTAGCTTATCGGTTGAAGGATTGGGTGTGACCTGAATAGAATACCGCTCCTTTTGTTGCATGGGCTCCTCCATACCCACGATGATATCGCAATCAGGGTAAATTGTATCCATAAGTTGTGGGCTACCGGAACATAAGTAATCATAGACCAACGGACGGGTATCTATGGGAGCATATTCCAAATCCGATGTTAACTTATATAAAAACATCTTTAATGAATCTTGAGTTACCCAAAAACCCGAGGTCATTAATATGCTTTTATCTGTTGTAAGAGAGAATCCCAGAATTTCATTCAAATCATCATACAGATGTCGTTCTTTCAGAATATTTCCAAGTGTGTCAGATATTCTTGCTACAGTATGTGCAGGAATGAAAACCCCGGGTTCATCAAGATACGTAGTTGCAAGAGCTATTTTATTGGCTTCTAAATAATCCATCCCGGTAATCGCTCCTTGACCAATGTAGGCAGGAAGCCCTTGTGTATATCTAATCTCAGGGAAATTTACGCCATCCTTGGTCTGCCTGAACAAAACAGGTGGGTGACAGTTGCACCCTATCCATCCTGAAATATGACCACCCCCAGTTGAATAATTCCCCCTAAAGTCTTGAGCTGACACTCTTCCTCCATAATGAGTTGAGTCATAAACCATATACCATGGCTTACCCCATATCTCTTCGCCATCAGGAGCAAATTTAATGTGCAACATCTGAAAACTCCAAAGGGTCGGATTTACATAATTATCATACACAACACACTCTCCCGTAAACAATAGATTCTCCTCATCATCCTTTAGCAAGGAGTAACCATATCCATTAGTTGCCCACTGAGGATGCTCGGAGGTCAGATATACCTTCTGCCATAACGTCTCGCCCGAAGGAGATAAACAGAAGAGCCAAATTCGCTCTTCAGCTATGTCATATCCGAAATAATTCACCAATACAACATAATTGCCATTACTCAATTGTACTACATCAGCACCAGAATCAAGATCCATTGGCACTGAGTAAATCTTACACCACTCCTTCTCTCCACAGGCATTCAATTTCATAATCCATACATCATAACAGTAATAATCCGTACACTTATCCAGTACAGTTGTCGAACCAACTAATATACATCCCCCATCCTGAGTAGCTGTAAATCGAGCAAATGCACCTTGATAAAGTGGATCTCCAATATACCTTGTCCATAAAATATTTCCATTTACATCGGTTTTCAATAAAACATTCATCCGGTTTACCATGTCATTATCTACTAATAAACCTAAAACCATATAACCAGAATCATATGTTTCCATTACATCACTTCCTCCTGCCAAACTATTAAAATTATAAATCTTAGGCCAGAGCTCATTTGTGCTAATCTGGTCTCTATTAGGTCTTCCATTCAAGTTTTTCTTAAATGTTGTCTGAATGTCTTTCTCAGGCTTTGGTAGTTGTGTTTGAGCCTCAAGGCCAATACATAGGAAAAAGGCTAGGATAATGATTGATAGGGTTCTCATAACTTATAATCTATTTTCTATTGTTTAACCACCTTCGCCTCTGCCACAACACTGTTTCCTGCGGTTAACCTTGCCAGATAGACACCGGCCGGCCACGAACTAACATCCAGGGTTACCTGCTTAATCTCCTTACTTATGGCTTTAGTAAGGATAGTTCTGCCTAGAACATCCACTATCTGCAACTGAAGGTTCTCAGGAAGTGAGAAGTAGAGCGTCTTACTGCTAAGGCTATTGCTCAGCCACTCTTTTAACATACGGTCAGGAAGTGTCAGCGTTAGCTTATCGGTTGAAGGGTTGGGTGTGACCTGAATAGAATACCGCTCCTTTTGTTGCATAGGCTCCTCCATACCCACGATGATATCGCAATCAGGGTAAATTGTATCCATAAGTTGAGGGGTGCCGGAACATAAGTAATCATAGACCAGCGGACGGGTATCTAAGGGAGGATACTCTAAGTCAGAGTTATATTTATAAAAAAACATCTTCAGAGAATCATCTGTCACCCAGTAACCGGATGTGGTTAAAATATGATTATCACTGGTCTTCTTTAAGCTAAGAATCTCATTCAAATCGATCATCTGTTCTTTCTCTTTCAAAATATTACCGAGAGTATCAGACAGTCGAACAACAGTGTGGCCAGGTACATAACCTGGTTGGTCTTTGTAAGTTGTTGCTAGAGCTATTTTATTAGAATCCAAGTACGTTAAGCCAGTAATTGCCCCGGCACCATACCATTCAGGAAGCCCTTGAGTATATCTAATCTCAGGGAAATTTACGCCATCCTTGGTCTGCCTGAACAAAACAGGAGGGTGACAGTTGCACCCAATCCATCCTGAAATATGACCACCCCCAGTTGAATAATTCCCCCTAAAGTCTTGAGCTGACACTCTTCCTCCATAATGAGTTGAGTCATAAACCATATACCATGGCTTACCCCATATCTCTTCGCCATCAGGAGCAAATTTAATGTGCAACATCTGAAAACTCCAAAGAGTTGGATTTACATAATTATCATACACAACACACTCTCCCGTAAACAGTAGATTCTCCTCATCATCCTTTAGCAAGGAGTAACCATATCCATTGGTTGCCCACTGAGGATGCTCGGAGGTCAGATATACTTTCTGCCATAACGTCTCGCCCGAAGGAGATAAACAGAAGAGCCAAATACGTTCTTCAACTGAATCAAATCCAAAATAGTTAACCAAAACAATATAATTACCATTACTTAACTGCACTACATCAGCTCCATAATCCACATCCATTGGTACTGAGTAAATCTTGCACCACTCCTTCTCTCCACACGCATTTAACTTCATAATCCATACATCATAACAATAATAATCCGTACACTTATCCAGTACTGTTGTCGAACCAACTAATATACATCCTCCATCCTGAGTAGCCGTAAATCGAGCAAATGCACCTTGATAGAGTGGATCTCCAATATACCTTGTCCATAGAATATTTCCATTCACATCGGTCTTCAATAAAACACTCATTCGGTTAATCATATCATTATCAACCAGTGTTCCCAATAACATATATCCGGAATCATACGATTCAAACACATCATCACCCCCTGCCAGACTATTAAAATTATAAATCTTTGGCCAGAGATCTTTTGTACTAATCTGGTCTCTATTCGGTCTTCCATTCAAGTTTTTCTTAAATGTTGTCTGAATGTCTTTCTCAGGCTTTGGTAGTTGTGTTTGAGCCTCAAGGCCAATACATAGGAAAAAGGCTAGGAGGCAAGTAATTAGAGTTTTCATTTTATTCAGATTTGTTTCTCAAAAATCTACGACAGGTTATGATTAATTATTTCTAAAAGCAAAAGATCTACTATCTTCTATTGATGTCAGAATCTTTAGTTAAAAATACAAAATTATGGGGGAAACAAAGATTAGTTTCCCCCATAATAGTTAGGAAATTACAACTACTGCAAAGTTACTTTTGTAGTAGCTTTCATAGAACCATTCTCTATTAGGCTAAGAATATAAATTCCAGAGGGGAGTCCTGAAACATCTACGTTACAAGTTGCTTCATTATTAACCTCTCTTTCTAACACAACTACACCATTAGATGAAGACAAAGAGAGCTTCCCATTTCCTTTTAACTGATTCACCACAACCGTAAGATAATCAGTAGCAGGATTTGGATAAACAACTAAGATTTCGTTTACTTCAGCGCCGGCTACAGGTTTTAGTCCGAATCTCTTTGTTGTTGTCGACTTTAATCCATCATCAACTAATATTGGTTCGCTATAATTCAACACACCCGATTGAACTAACGCATTACGACTAAGCACCTCTGCTACACCATTAGATTCCTCCATAGTAGTTAGTAAATTAGAAGTCATACTTGTATCAGCAACAGGATAACTTATTGACATCTCTTGAACATAACTCCTTAGAGCCTCCAATTCCACTCTATCTCCAGATTCAACCTCAGGCGAAAGAAGAGTCGAGTCTATAAGCAAAATAGCTTGATTAGAATTACCAGATGCCAAATAATAAAGAGCCAAATTAACTCGTGCTTCAAGTAGATTGGTACTCTGTAGCACATTTATTATACTATCAGTGGAAGTTTGGTTTAAAAGCATTCTGCGATTAATCCTACCCCAACGATAATACTCTTCATTCTTCCATGCGCTATATTCAGCCTCTTTATTCTCCTTTTCACCGGTCACAGCTGCACCTGCTAAAATCTCATTCCACATCTCATTTGATAGAGCAGTTCCACGATTTTCAAGCTTCTCAAGTAACTCGTTCGACTTTGCTGATTGGGGGTTAGCTACAAAGACATCACGTAGCATAGAGTTGGGTAATGCCTCCTCCTGGTCGATTGATAAACTTAAAACCGTATCCGTTAGATAAGGAGATGTTGCAATAAGCTCATTACGAAGCTCAGTAGATTGACTAGCATTACTTGTAGAAACAGTCATTGCCAGATTATCGGTATTGCCACCATCAACCAAAGTTGTCAGGACATCTTTCAATGCGCTAGCCTCACTAGAAGCTTCAGCCATCTTTTCAATATCTTCATTTGAGTTATCTCCTAAGTCAAGTTTAGAAGGACAAGAAGAACTATTTTTAGTCGTAGAAAGAACAGTCATTACATTAACACTACCCGTTCCGGCACAGTTATCAGGATATAATTGATATAGCCAATTAGGATTTTGATGTTTAAAATAGTATATCCCATTAGCAGAATTATGGAAAGAGAAGCTTCCACCATTAGGAATATCAGAGAATAGATTACCAGCTGGAGCCTGATTGTTACCAGGTACATTACGACCTTGGTATGCTGCAATACCATCTGAGATATTTAGAAATACTGCATTATCTCTTGATATTTTAACATCATAAAGGTTATTAACAAAGTTGTTGCACTTGTAACATAGACCTTCGTTATTTGAACCTCTATTATAACTCTGAGCGATAGAGGCATAACGTAAGTTATTGAAGTTGTTTCTATATACCTCATTGGCTTGAGAGCCTGATTTATTTACAATCAGACCAATTCCCACCTTAGTGCTATTCTCTGAATCAAAAGTATTATCCTCAATATGATAGCCTGTACATTGATCAAAGTAAACCCCATAAGTTTGAGGATTTTGAGATGACTGCTCACTGTAGGGTCTGATATAGTTTCGGGTAAACTCTACATAATTACGACCAGCAAAATATACTCCTCTAAAATTATCAATGAAATCTTGCCTATCAACATATGTTGTACGACTTTCACCAGCAGAGAGATCTCTTATTCCATAATACAAATTCCTAAAGCTTCCTCTGGTGAAGGCTGTGCAGTTAAGATCCTGGCATTTAGGAGAAACAACTACTGTTGCATCATAAGCATAGATACCTCCACCTAGATTCTCAGGTAATATTGTAGGATCGGACATTGTATTTCTGAATATGCATCCAAAAAACTGAACACCTGCAATATTCTTCATTCTAACAAAATAATCAGGTATAGCACCATTTAATAATGCTTCAGTTGTTTCAAAGGTACACAATGTAAATGTGCTTGCACTGCCTAATTTATAACCAGGAAATACAACAGCATTCTTATTATTCCTAAAAATTGTATTATGAGCTGTAACAATACCGCCGTTCCAGCCATCTAAACCATTGTATTGTGGATCGAGCGGATCAAGGTCCATCGTTGGATCAGGTTTATATGTTTTAACAGCACATATTGCATTCTCAATCAAACTACTGTTTAATTCTAGGACACCTTGAGCTGAAGCATTTTGCCCTTGCTCAGAATCACCATTTACCTCAATACCTAACCAGGGTAACAGATTCAGTCCACAAGAAGAATTTGTGAAAGTTGCACCGTTCAAAACTAGTTTCCCTCCACGATCTATAACTACCTTACTGTCATTTGTAAACTCAACCGTTGATTCATTTACAATTAAAGTTGAACCAGTAGGGATTGTCATTTTACCATTTACATAATAAGTCGGATTACTCCAAGTAGTAGTCCCAACCGGTAATACAATTGATGTAGGGGTACCAAGTAAAGTATAATAATTAGATAACGTCAATGGAAGTCCATTTCCTGTTAAGAATCCTGAATGAAGAACAATATTGTCAGGGCCATCAATGTATATTCGGGCACCTTCATGTACAATTAAGGAGCCACCTGCAAAAACTTCAAGCTTTGCATCACCTTTGATGATTAATGTAGCACATTCCTCAATCTCTAAACTTGCAGTATTATTAACTAATAAAGAAGCGAGATCCTCTATAGTAGTTACACTGCCTGTTTTAAGTAATATCTTACTATGATTAATAGTATTTACAGAGGAACCTTTTCCTATTATAAATTCAGACTCATCATTAAAGGTCATTAGTGTAGGATCAGAAAACTGTCCAGTTACAGTATTCCTATAAAGCATATTAGCGGTATTACTAACATCTACTGTTAGTACTTTCTCTGGGGCAACTATTACCTTCTCATTAACTACGATATTACCACACCATGTTCTATCCTGATCAACGGTATAATCATCCCAGCTTACAGTAACCTGATAGTCATCATTAGGTAACCGCTGATAATGAATAGATAATCCAGATAAATATATTGTCCTATTATCAATGGCGTAGTTTACTTTTGAGATTACGGTGGATTCTCGGGGAACGTAATTATTATATGTAAGCGTATTAAATGGAGCTGGATTCGAACCTATATTGATCCACCCATTGCCTCTAAACGCATCATTATCTTGCATTAAAAAGGGAAGGCTATCAGTTGTTGAATTGTTCAATCTAGTTAGCTTCCATGGAAAAACAAAAGAATCAGTTGAATTAATAATATTGGTAACTTCATCAAACCCAGTTCTCGTCAAGGTATTTGAACCCAAAAATGTATTCTCTTTTGTCTCAGTAAAGTAGGGCTGAGACTGATTCCATGCAACACAGAACGTTGTGAAATTAGGATTTCGAACATAATCAAAATTACCTCTTGCAGAAATCATTTTCAAATTATCTGCATATCCTGAAGGATAAACAATATTATAGTTTGATGAACTTAAAACATCTTTTCCTACCTGATAATAGGCAAAAATACCAGGTTTACCTTGAGACCTACAGGTATTGGTGTTACTATAATAGAAAAAGTCCAGTTTATCATTCAAGCCAATCTTATGGTTCTCAAGCCAGATATACTGATTCAGTGCACCATCATCTTTATAGGGTAATAAGATCCTGACTGCATCTCCAGTGGTCACAAAATCACGTAGTATAAACGTTTTGTCACCATCACTTTTCTTGATATCCGAAGGTTGATTATTAGCGGCGATATACTCTCCGGTACTGTTGAAATTTTCATCAATCCAATGCATTCTCCATCGCTCATATCCATTACAGGACACCATACCAGAGTTTGATCCCCCCATTAGTCCATATCCTCCTTGAGTCCCTAAAAACAGAGTGCCAGCTGAATAATCCCACCCATGTCCACCAGACGTATGAGCCTCATTTGAGCCGAATAAACCATGACTGAACTCATGGATATAAATTTGGTTAAAATTAGTACCTAAATTACTTACTCCTGCAATCTGAGCGGTATAAGCCATTGTCATTTTATATTGTCCATTGACTAAAATAGAATAGCTAGACACACTTGAAGATTGGCCTCCAGTTTCTAATTCTCCATACCGTTTGGTTGTATTCCTAGTAAAAAATTGAACAACATCAAATTTATCATCGCCATCTTTATCATAGTCTGAAAAATCTACTGGGGTGTAAACAGTAGTTAATCCGCCACTTGAATTAATCTGATCTACTACAGAAGAAAATAATTCATGATCAAGAAAACCAGAGGCAGGATTAGAACATGCAATATCTGACTGCTTAATATCAACTACAACAAAATCCCCCATTAAATAAAGGTTACCTAAAGATGACTCCCAATACTTTCGGGTCATTGCACCATGAATGATACCAGGGACACTAGCTGTATCCATCATATCCAAAAGATATGTAGGTAGATTCTGATTAATACTTGGTGCCATAGCAGGTGACCAAATCGAATTAGGTCCCGGAAGAGGGTCAAATTGGGGAGTAAGGTCATATTCTATATTAACGAAGATATTAAGTATCTTGTATGTCCCATTTGATTGAAAGTATAATCCGTCCCAACTACTATAAACATCTCTAATTGGGATTTCAGATTCTATAAAATTACTTTGTTGAGCATAGCCCCTGGAGAAAATCATCAAAAAAAAGATGATTACCAATCTGTTAATTTGTAGATTCATGGTTTGAAAAATTAGGTTAATAACAAGAGAAGGTATACCACACACTCTCGAAATTTAATTCATGTTTGATTTTAGGACTAGTATACTAAATCTCTAACAGAAAACTAGCACCAAATATATAAATTAAACATACACCTGCAACTTATTTTAATTTTTTTTTGAAAAGATAACACTCACAACGATGATTTAAAATCAATTTTATTCCATTCAAGCATGTATTGAACAAGCTCGCCCTTCATAACACTCACCGTTAAATCCTATATTCCTGCAGGTTATCACAATCATTCCTTCCCAATGACTATCGTTATTAATCACACCTAATTTTGATAAAATATCATTTGAATTTAACGGGATAGTTACAAAGCGTTGACCAGTTTGTGATGTCTTACACTTAAATTGATACACTAGAGTAGCAAACTGGAACTGATTTTGGAATTGATAAAATCGTTTTTTCTCATAAATAGATTATAAAGTAGCCTATTGCTCCTTAACCACCTTCGCCTCTGCCACAACACTGTTTCCTGCGGTTAATCTTGCCAGATAGACACCGGCCGGCCACGGACTAACATCCAGGGTTACCTGCTTAATCTCCTTGCTTATGGCCTTTGTAAGGATAGTTCTGCCAAGAACATCCACTATCTGCAACTGAAGGTTCTCAGGAAGCGAGAAGTAGAGCGTCTTACTGCTAAGGCTATTGCTCTGCCACTCTTTTAACATACGGTCAGGAAGTGTCAACGTTAGCTTATCTGTTGAAGGATTGGGTGTGACCTGAATAGAATACCGCTCCTTCTGTTGCATGGGCTCCTCCATACCCACGATGATATCGCAATCAGGGTAAATTGTATCCATAAGTTGTGGGCTACCGGAACATAAATAATCATAGACCAGCGGACGGGTATCTATGGGAGGATACTCTAAGTCAGAGTTATATTTATAAAAAAACATCTTCAGAGAATCATCTGTCACCCAGTAACCGGATGTGGTTAAGATATGATTATCACTGGTCTTCTTTAAGCTAAGAATCTCATTCCAATCAACTAACTGCTCTTTCTCTTTCAAAATATTACCTAGAGTATCAGACAGTCGAACAAAATTATGACCTGGAATATAACCCGGATCAACTCTAAATGCCCCTGCCAATGCTATCTTATTTGCCTCAAGATAACTTATTCCAGAAATACCACCAGAGCCATACCATTCAGGAAGCCCTTGTGTATATCTAATCTCCGGGAAATGAACGCCTTCTTTGGTCTGCCTGAACAAAACAGGAGGGTGACAGTTGCACCCTATCCATCCTGTTCCATGTCCTCCTCCCGTAGAGTAGTTCCCATGAAAATCTTGTGCCGACACACGGCCTCCGTATTTTGTTGAGTCATAATTCATATACCAGGGCTTACCCCATATCTCTTCGCCATTAGAAGAAAATTTAATATGCAATAACTGAAAGCTCCAAGATGTCGGGTTTACATAATTATCATACTCCACACACTCTCCCGTAAACAGTAAATTCTCCTCATCATCCTTTAGCAAGGAGTAACCATATCCATTGGTTGCCCATTGAGGATGCTCAGAGGTCAAATAAACCTTCTGCCATAAAGTCTCGCCAGAAGGAGATAAGCAGAAGAGCCAAATTCGCTCTTCAGCTATATCATATCCAAAGCAATTAACCAATGCAATATAATTGCCATTACTCAACTGCACTACATCAGCACCAACATCAACATCCATTGGTACTGAGTAAATCTTACACCACTCCTTTTCTCCACAGGCATTCAACTTCATAATCCATACATCATAACAATAATAATCCGTACACTTATCCAGTACAGTTGTCGAACCAACTAATATACATCCTCCATCCTGAGTGGGTGTAAAGCGGGCAAATGCACCTTGATAGAGTGGATCTCCAATATATCTTGTCCATAGAATATTTCCATTCACATCAGTCTTCAATAAAACATTAATTCGGTTAATCATATCATTATCAACCAGTGTTCCCAATAACATGTATCCGGAATCATACGCTTCAAATACATCATCACCCCCTGCCAGACTATTAAAATTATAAATCTTTGGCCAGAGATCGTTTGTGCTAATCTGATCTATATTGGGTCTTCCATTCAAATATTTCTTGAATGTTTTCTGAATGTCTTTCTCAGGCTTTGGTAGTTGTGTTTGAGCCTCAAGGCCAATACATAGGAAAAAGGCTAGGATAATGATTGATAGGGTTCTCATAACTTATAATCTATTTTCTATTGTTTAACCACCTTCGCCTCTGCCACAACACTGTTACCTGCGGTTAATCTTGCCAGATAAACACCGGCCGGCCACGGACTAACGTCCAGGGTTACCTGCTTAATCTCCTTGCCTATGGCCTTTGTAAGGATAGTTCTGCCTAGAACATCCACTATCTGCAGATGAAGGTTCTCAGGAAGCGAGAAGTAGAGCGTCTTACTGCTAAGGCTATTGCTCTGCCACTCTTTTAACATACGGTCAGGAAGTGTCAGCGTTAGCTTATCTGTTGAAGGATTGGGTGCGACCTGAATAGAATACCGCTCCTTCTGATGCATGGGCTCCTCCATACCCACGATGATATCGCAATCAGGGAAAATTGTATCCATAAGTTGTGGGCTACCGGAACATAAGTAATCATAGACCAGCGGACGGGTGTCTATGGGAGCATATTCCAAATCCGATGTTAACTTATATAAAAACATCTTTAATGAATCTTGAGTTACCCAAAAACCCGAGGTCATTAATATACTTTTATCTGTTGTAAGAGAGAACCCCAGAATCTCATTCAAATCATCATACAGATGTCGTTCTTTCAGAATATTTCCAAGTGTGTCAGATATTCTTGCTACAGTATGTGCAGGAATGAAAACCCCGGGTTCATCAAGATACGTAGTTGCAAGAGCTATTTTATTGGCTTCTAAATAATCCATCCCGGTAATCGCTCCTTGACCAATGTAGGCAGGAAGCCCTTGTGTATATCTAATCTCAGGGAAATTTACGCCATCCTTTGTCTGCCTGAACAAAACAGGAGGGTGACAGTTGCACCCAATCCATCCTGTAATATGACCACCCCCAGTTGAATAATTCCCCCTAAAGTCTTGGGCTGACACTCTTCCTGTATAATGAGTTGAATCATAAACCATATACCAGGGCTTACCCCAAATCTCTTCGCCATCAGGAGCAAATTTAATGTGCAACATCTGAAAACTCCAAAGAGTTGGATTTACATAATTATCATACACAACACACTCTCCCGTAAACAGTAGATTCTCCTCATCATCCTTTAACAAGGAGTAACCATATCCATTGGTCGCCCATTGAGGATGCTCAGAGGTCAAATAAACCTTCTGCCATATCGTCTCGCCCGAAGGAGATAAACAGAAGAGCCAAATTCGCTCTTCATCTAAATCATAACCAAAGCAATTAACCAATACTATATAATTACCGTTACTCAATTGTACTACATCAGCCCCATAATCAACATCCATTGGTACTGAGTAAATCTTACACCAATCCTTCTCTCCACAAGCATTCAATTTCATAATCCATACGTCATAACAAATAAGATCCGAACACTTATCAATGACCGTTGTCGATCCAATTAAAATACATCCCCCATCCTGAGTGGGTGTAAAACGGGCAAAGGAACCATAATAATTCGGGTCACCAATATATCTTGTCCAGAGGATATTCCCATTCACATCAGTCTTCAATAAAACATTCATTCGGTTAATCATATCATTATCAACCAGTGTTCCCAATAACATGTATCCGGAATCATACGCTTCAAATACATCATCACCCCCTGCCAGACTATTAAAATTATAAATCTTTGGCCAGAGCTCTTTTGTCCTAATCTGGTCTCTATTGGGTCTTCCATTCAAGTTTTTCTTAAATGTTGTCTGAATGTCTTTCTCAGGCTTTGGTAGTTGTGTTTGAGCCTCAAGGCCAATATATATGAAGAAGGACAGGATAATGATTGATAGGATTCTCATAACTTATTAATACTTAATACAAAATACCACTACACAGGCCAGCAAAGTGAAAATGATTATTCAAAAGCCAGATTTTGTGATTGATTATCTTTACTCTATTGTAACTCTATTAGACTTTTCACAAGGCTAGCAGGAACAAACATAATAATTTTATTAATACCCTCTGATTGTTTCCACTTAATTTAAATTATCTTTCCCTATGATCTATTAAAACCTGTATTTAGAACATCTCATTACCATAAAAAAACAGCAGACGGCTATTTGCTAACCGCCTGCTGAATTATCAATATAGGACTACTCCAGCTAATTACAAAATGCCCTGATAAAAGCATTATCAACTGCCTTTATCATTGCATCAGCATTAAATTTAAACACAAATCGATCCTCCGGGACAAGGGTCGAAATAACCTCAACTGGTTGACAATGTTTACCGGGTAATAAAGCAGCCATCTCTAAGAAAAGCTCCTCAACAGTATCTCCGCTATTCATACCAAATGCCTTACAAAGCGCAACAAGTTGTTGAATAGAGCTCATCTCTAATCCGGATTCAGGAGAGGCTGTTATCATCTGGATATTCTTTTGAGTATTGGTATAACTCCCTCCTATCTCAAATGAGAATGATGCCGGAAGTATTAAGTCTGCCTGCTCAGCAGTCTCAGTCATGAAGTAATCCATCACCACCATAAACTCTTTGCCTCTGAACCATTTCTCTACCTGCTTTTTATCATAGGCACATCCAAACGGATCTTCACCTGCAATAAAGAAATGTGAGAGTGAACCTGACTCCAGAGCCGGTAATATAGGGGATCCTTTGCCTGCGACATTCTTCACATTCCATCGTAGACGAGCCTCAGCAAGAAGTTCAGCATTATCGGCCGGTTGATGTCCAACCCCTATTTCAGGATGAATACCCATATCCCATAACCCCTGACTATTGGCATGACCTCTTAAGGCTAATAATCCTGCCATGGTTTTACCCAACTTACCTGTTATAAGAGCTAAATTAATCAGCTCTTGTGCAGTATTGCCATCAACCTGATCCTCTGCAAAGATGATTACTGAGTTTGATTCCTTATCATAATTCAAGGCAATCTCTTTAATCTGCTCAACCGTTGTGCCGGCTTTTGCTGCCAGATCCTCAAAACGCTCCTTTAAAAGTTCTGTACTATAATGATCAAATCCTCGGGTTACCGACTTTAGATAAACCTCATTCTGTCGACCCTCTGAAACAATCGCATAGATAAGACCCTTAACAAAGTAATAGTATGACTTTATAGGAATATGTTTACTTGCCTTCTGAGCCATTGCAGACTCCTCAAGAGTGGAAACATTGGTTAAATGTGCACCATTTCTTGTTCTGGCACCTTCAACTAGGAACCCTGTAGCAGGATAAGTAGCATTGAGTTCACACCCTAATACAATAAAGTTCTTTACTCCATATAAGTCATTAAATGGGACATTAAACTCGCCTACCGACTTAAGATGCGTCGATCGACCCAGATAATGGAAACTGGCTATATTACCTGTGTTTACTCCTCCTCTGGCTAATTTCTGTACTAAATACAACTCCTCATTAGTCAGCCTGGCTCCTGCAAAAAAGGCCGATTTGCCGTGATTAGCCTCTTTAAACCGACTAACTAACAACTCTATTGCCTCATTAAAGGATATCTCCTCAAATTTATCACCACGCTTGACTAAAGGCTTGGTTATACGCTTCATCTCATTGAGTAGACGATAGCCAAATTTTAACCTGCGGCTTACATGTGCATTTTGATTAACTATGCCTGTCCTGCCAGTAACACCGTGATAAAAACCCTTATGATGCATTAGGTTGGCTTCAAAACCCTCGGGACTTAGGAAATCAATCACTGGCTTTGGCTCTAGCTGTACTGGTCCCGGTTTAAACGGCACATTCTCACTTAAAGCACCGGTCGGACAAGCAGAGAGGCATAACCCACAGCTATCGCAATTGGTATCTAACAGAGAGCCTCCTCCTGCAGGAGCAACAATAGTATCGAAGCCGCGATTGACCAACCCTAATGCTGATACTCCTGCCACCTCTTTGCAGATCCTGATACACCGGTTACAGAGAATACACTTGTTATTATCTATCTCAATAAAAGGATGACGATAATCTACAGGCTTTTGATGAAACTCACCTGAATAGTGCTTCTGCGATGCACCATATTCGCCGGCATAACGTTTGAGATCGCAGGTATAGATTGCACCACAACCGCACTCAAGGCATCGGGCTGCCTCTTTTGCAGCAATATCTGCCGACGAATAACCCAATTCAACCTCATTGAAGTTTAAACGAGCCTTAGCCTCCAAAACCGGCATCTCCTCACGCACCTGTTTTAAGAATAGAGGTGTCAACTCGGTTGCATTGATCTCACGGAAATTCTCTTTACGGCTGATAAACTCCTTCTTCATCGGCTCAACAGCCTTGCCCTCAAGATAGAGATTACAACTATTAACCGCAATTCGTGCCTGAGCAACCGCCTCAATAATAGTTGCCGGACCCGTTACACCATCTCCGGCAGCAAACATATTCTCAATACCTGTCTGCAACGTCTTAGCATCAGCATCTAGATCACCCCACTTATTAGCCTTTAGTACCCCTTTTGTAGCTGTACTATTAACATGATCAAGGAAATTAATATCTGTCTTCTGTCCGATAGCAGCTAAAATATAATCAACCACTATATCGGTCTCTGAACCCTCAACCGGTACAGGGCGCCTCCTGCCACTGGCATCGGGCTCACCAAGCTCCATCCTAACACAAGTCACACTCTGTAAAACCCCATTCTCGTCTTTATTAACTTTGGTTGGATTGGTTAAAAACAGATATTCTACCCCCTCGAGTTTTGATTCATGAATCTCAATAGGATTGGCCGGCATCTCAGCCTCTGTTCTACGGTAGATTACATACACCTTCTCTGCTCCACAACGAATACTCGTACGACAGCAGTCCATGGCAGTATTACCACCTCCTACAACAGCAACCCTCTTTCCTCTGAAATCAGCCCGCTGCCCGGTCATCTCCATATTTCTCAGGAAATCAATTCCCGAAAAGACATTCTGTGCATCATCTCCCTCAACCCCAAGCTTAGTCCCCTTCTGCGATCCTATCGTTAAGATCACTGCATCATAGACATTCTGAAGAGTACTGTATTTTAGGTTATCCCCAAGCTTCTGTCCACAGAATATACGTACTCCAAGCTCGGTAATCCTCGAGATCTCTTTATCCAACAAGTCATTGGGTAGACGGTATTCGGGAATACCATATCGCAACCAACCTCCTGGCTTAGGAGCAGCCTCATAGATATCTACCTGATGGCCTTCCAAAGCCAACCACCAAGCAGCACTCAGGCCACCGGGACCAGCACCAATAACAGCTACCTTCTTTCCTGTACTTGCCTTAACCACGGGTTTAAACGCTCTATCAGATTCCAGATCCACATCGGCGGCAAAACGCTTGAGGTAGTCTATACCAACACCTGTTCCTTCTCCCAATAGATTACGGCGACAAGCCGCTTCACAAGGCCTGACACAAACCCTACCGCAAATTGCAGGCAACGGGTTTGCCTCTTTAATCAAGGCAATAGCCTCAGAATACATCTTCTTTTCAATCAAAGAGATATACCCTTGTACATCTACCCCGGCGGGACAGGTCTGCTTACATGGCCCAAAACAGTCAGCAAAATGGTTGCTTAACATCAACTCAAGCGCTGTCCTTCTTGACTTCCTGATAGCTTCTGATTGTGTAGTCACCTCCATCCCTTCACTAATACGGGTCGAACAAGCCGGCTGATGGCCTCGCATTCCCTTTACCTCTACAACACATAGATAACATGAAGAAAAGGGGTCTAAACGCGGGTCATGGCAAAGAGTTGGTATCTCTATTTGATTTCTTCTCGCAACATCCAAGATAGATTCTCCCGGTTGTCCCTGAAAGATTCGGCTATCGATAATAACATTTATAGTCTGATTCATTACTTACAGATTTTAATTAAGACAACACTATGGCCTCGAACTTACACTTGGTAAAACATGCTCCACATCTGATACATGCATCCTGTCTGATAAAATGACTCTGCTTTCTTGCTCCATCAATTGCAGATACAGGACAGTTTTTGGCACATACCGTACAACCAGTACATTTCTCCGGGTCTACGGTATATGTGATCAGACTCTTACAAGCTTTTGCCGGACATTTCTTATGGTGAATATGTGCCTCATACTCATCCCTGAAATAACGAAGAGTGGTTAGAACCGGATTGGGTGCTGTCTGCCCCAAACCACACAAGGAGTTGTCTTTAATCTGTTGCGCTAACTCTTCAAGTTCTCCAATATCACTTTCACGACCCTCACCAATGGTGATGCGCTCTAATATCTCTAGCATTCTTTTTGTACCAATGCGGCAGAATGTACATTTTCCACAAGACTCTTTCCTGGTAAAATCAAGGAAGAACCGAGCCACATCAACCATACAGGTGGTCTCATCCATAACAACCATACCACCAGAACCCATAATGGCTCCGGTTGCATTAACTGAGTCATAATCAACAATAGTATCGGCCAGATATTCAGGAATACATCCTCCCGATGGCCCCCCCATCTGAACTGCCTTAAATTTCTTGTCACCTTTTATCCCACCGCCCAGCTTGTAGATAACTTCACGAATGGTAATACCCATAGGCACCTCCACCAAACCGGAACGCTTAACCTTACCGGCTAAAGCAAAGACCTTTGTACCTTTACTCTTCTCTGTACCAAAAGCAGCATAGGCTACCGCTCCGTTATTCAGTATCCAAGGGATATTAGCAAAAGTCTCAACGTTATTAATATTTGTGGGCTTATTCCAGAGGCCACTCTCAGCCGGGAAAGGGGGTCTCTTCCGAGGCATCCCTCTTCTGCCTTCTACCGAGGCAATCAAGGCTGTCTCTTCACCACATACGAAAGCACCTGCACCCTCTTTGATATGAATATCAAAGTTAAACCCTTGAATACCGCATGCATTTGCTCCAAGATATCCCTTTTCACGAGCCTGGGTTAACGCAATCTCAAGTCGCTTAATTGCCAATGGATATTCTGCACGACAATAGATAACCCCCTCGGATGCGCCAATGGCATACCCACCAATTATCATCCCCTCAAGAACCGAATGAGGGTCGCCTTCCAGGACAGAGCGATCCATAAATGCACCGGGGTCGCCTTCGTCTGCATTACAGATAATATACTTCTCAGCAGAGCTATAGTTGGAGGCAAACTTCCATTTCATCCCTGTTGGGAAACCTCCACCTCCTCTGCCTCTTAATCCTGATTCAAGCACAGTCTGTATCACCTCCGCACGTGAAGTCCCTTTTGAAGCAATCCCTTTAACAGCAAGGTATCCCTCACGAGCTTCATATTGATCAATATTCTCAGGATCCATATAACCACAGTTACGCAAGGCTATTTTTACCTGATTACGGGTGAAACTATCATCTTCAGTGGCAAACAGATCAGTCTGAACGATGTACTCTTTTACCGGAGAATGCTGTCTGAGATGCTTCTCAACAATCTCAATAGCACGCTTCTCATCTA
>Ga0209066_10002691_pt1 | contig 21190 bp, 21 predicted proteins | sample All_14_2_FD_187198 | JGI IMG/M metagenome (GOLD analysis project Ga0209066, IMG submission 187198) | Freshwater microbial communities in response to fracking from Pennsylvania, USA - Allegheny Zone_MetaG_DW_15 (SPAdes) (version 2) ... | reverse complement strand
ACCCGGTACAGCGTCTGGTGGCACCTCGCATGTTGGCCTCCGGGTTGGTGGCATTCCTGCTGAACAGCCTGGTGGTCATCATTGGAATCCTGGGCGGTTACTTCTTCTCGGTGTTCGTCCAGGACGTCAACCCGGGAGCGTTCGCCGCCGGGATCACGCTGCTGACCGGTGTGCCGGAGGTGATCATCTCCTGTGTGAAGGCCGGCTTGTTCGGCCTGATCGCCGGATTGATCGCCTGTTACCGGGGTTTGACGATCAGCGGCGGCGGCGCGAAGGCCGTCGGCAACGCGGTGAACGAGACGGTGGTGTACGCATTCATGGCGCTGTTCGTGGTCAACGTGGTGGTCACCGCCATCGGTATCCAGCTGACGGACAGCTGAAGTCATGGGAAACGTCGCAGTACTGAAGTCGACCTATCCGCGGCTGGCGCGCACCATCAAGCGCCCGGTCGTCACGCTGGCATCGCTGGGTGACCACACCCTGTTCTATGCCCGGGCGGTGAAGGGCATTCCGCTGGCCGCGATGCATTACCGCCGGGAGGTCATCCGGCTCATCGCCGAGATCTCGATGGGTGCCGGTGCCCTGGCGATGATCGGCGGCACCCTGGTGATTGTCGGGTTTCTGACCTTGGCCACCGGCGGCACGCTCGCCGTGCAGGGCTATTCCAGCCTGGGCAATATCGGTATCGAAGCGCTGACCGGATTTCTGTCCGCGTTCATCAACGTCCGCATCGCGGCCCCGGTGATCGCCGGGATCGGGCTGGCCGCCACGTTCGGCGCGGGTGTCACCGCGCAGCTCGGGGCGATGCGTATCAACGAGGAGATCGACGCGCTGGAGGCCATGGCGATCCGGCCGGTGGAATACCTGGTGTCCACCCGGATCGTGGCGGGCATGATCGCGATCACCCCGCTGTACTCGATCGCGGTGGTGCTCTCGTTCTTGGCCAGTGAATTCACCACAACGGTGCTCTTCGGTCAGTCCGGCGGCCTCTATTCGCACTATTTCAACACGTTTCTGAACCCGATCGACCTGTTGTGGTCGTTCCTGCAGGCGATCCTGATGGCGCTGGCGGTGCTGTTCATCCACACCTACTTCGGGTTCTTCGCGACCGGCGGACCGTCCGGGGTCGGGGTGGCGGTCGGTAACGCGGTGCGTACCTCACTGGTCGTGGTGGTGTCGGTGACCCTGTTGGTGTCGCTGGCCATCTACGGCTCCAACGGCAACTTCAACCTGTCGGGCTAGGGGCAACGGTCGATGACGCACACAAGCAAGAGCGCCCTGGCCGGCCTGGTCACCGTAGTGGTGATCGTCCTGATCATCGGGCTGTCGGTCACCCTGTTCCGGGGGGATTTCACCAAGTCCGAGACAGTGACCCTGATCTCGGACCGCGCGGGTCTGGTGATGAACCCGGACGCCAAGGTCAAGATGCGTGGCGTCGAGGTGGGCAAGGTGGCCGCGATCGACGCGCTGCCCGACGGGCGCGCCCAGCTGAAGCTGGCGATGAACCCGGCGCAGTTGAGGCTGATCCCTTCCAACGTCACGGCCGACATCGCCTCGTCGACCGTGTTCGGTGCGAAATACGTGGAGCTGCTGCCGCCCGAGAACCCCTCCGCGGCAAGGATGTATGCCGGGCAGGTGCTGACGGGGCAGCGCGTCACCGTCGAGATCAACACCGTCTTCCAGCAGCTCACCCGGGTTCTGGACAAGATCGATCCGGCCAAGCTGAACGAAACCCTCGGCGCGATGTCGGCGGCCTTCGGCGGCCGCGGTGAGAAGATGGGGCAGACGCTCAGCGATTTCGAGGCGCTGCTGGAAAAGCTGGAGCCCAGCCTGCCCAATATGGCGCGTGATATCGAGAACACCGCCGTCGTCGCCGGCGGTTACGCCGACGCTGCGCCGGATCTGCTTCGGACGCTGGACAATACGACGCAGATCAGCCAGAGCATCATCGACGAGGAACAGAACCTCGACGCCTTCCTGGTCAGTATGATCGGGCTGGCCGACACCGGTAACGAGGTCATCGGCGGCAACCAGCCCGCACTCAGCGAGGTGCTGCGCCTGCTGGCGCCGACCACCGACCTGCTCAACGAGTACGCGCCCGGCCTGAACTGTGCGCTCGAGGGCATGTTGTTCGTCAAGAACCAGCCGCCGCTGCCCGATCCCGGGGTTCTGGTCAATGTGGCGTTCACGTTGGGAATCGAACGCTACCGCTACCCGCAGAACCTGCCGAAGGTGGCCGCCAAGGGCGGACCGAACTGCATGGGGCTGCCCTATATCGGCTTCGGCAACCGGGCGAAGTATCTGGTCACCGACACGAACGCCAACCCCTGGCAGTACGGCAACCAGGGCATCCTGCTCAACTCCGATGGACTCAAGCAGATGTTGTTCGGCCCGCTGGACGGACCGCCGCGCAACACCACACAGGTAGGACAGCCGGGATGATGCGCGCCAACGGCACTCTCATCAAGTTCGCGGTGTTCGCCACCGTGATGGCGTTCCTCACCGCGTTCCTGTTCATGGCCTTCGGCCAGTACCGCAGTGGCTCCACCAACGGCTACTCGGCGGTGTTCGCCGACGCCTCCCGCCTGGAGGCCGGTGATTCGGTCCGCGTTGCCGGCGTCCGGGTGGGCACCGTCAACGAGGTGGCGCTGCAGCCCGACCGCTCAGTGGTCGTGTCCTTCGACACCGACCGCGCGATAGGCCTGACCACTGGCACCAAGGCGGCGGTGCGCTACCTGAACCTGGTGGGGGATCGCTATCTCGAGCTCATCGACGGACCCGGATCCACCCAGCCGTTGCCGGCCGGCGCACAGATCCCCAAGGACCGCACCGCCGCAGCACTGGATCTGGATCTGCTGCTGGGCGGGCTGCGCCCGGTGATCCAGGGCCTGAATCCGCAGGATGTCAACGCGCTCACGACATCGCTGATCCAGATCCTCCAGGGTCAGGGCGACTCGCTGAGCTCGCTGATGACCAGGACGTCGTCCTTCTCGAACACGTTGGCCGACAACAACGAGGTCATCCAGGAACTCATCACCAACCTCAACGGCGTGGTGGACACCCTGGCCAAGGACGGCGACAAGTTCTCCGCGACCATCGACCGGTTGGAGCAGTTGATCACCGGACTGTCGGAGGACCGCGACCCGATCGGTGAGGCCATCACCGCATTGGACAACGGCACGTCCTCGATCGCGAGCCTGCTCACCGAGGCCCGCCCACCGCTGAAAGGCACTGTCGACCAACTCAATCGGATGGCCCCGCTGCTCTACGACGGCCGGGCAGGGTTCGATGCCGGCTTGCAGAAGGCCCCGGAGAACTACAAGAAGTTCGCGCGGCTGGGCTCTTACGGCAGCTGGATCATGTACTACATCTGCGGACTGTCGATCCGCGTCACCGACCTGCAAGGTCGTACGGCGGTCTTCCCCATGCTCAAACAAGAATCCGGAAGGTGCGGGGAGCCCTGATGCTTAAGTATCGCGGAGCCAATCTCGTCAAGGCCGGCATCATGGGCGTGGTCTTGATCGTGCTCGTCATCTCGGTCGGTCTGCAGCCCGAGAAGCTGATTCAGTGGGCCACCTCGGTGCGCTACCAGGCGCTGTTCACCGAGGCCGGTGGCATTGCCGTCGGCAACGACGTGACGATGTCGGGTATCAAGATCGGGTCGGTCACCGACGTGTCACTGGAGAACGGTGATGCGCTGGTCAAATTCACCACCGCCGGAAAGTACCCGGTGGGTTCACAGACCACCGCGCACATCCGGACCGGCTCCTTGCTCGGCGAGCGGGTACTGACCCTCGAATCCGCAGGCAGCGGGACACTCAGCCAGAACGACGTCATCCCGACATCGCGTACCTCCTCGCCGTATTCGCTCACCGATGCGGTCAGCGACCTGACCATCAACACGGCCGGTACCGACACAGGTCAGCTCAACCAGTCGCTGGACACCTTGTCGGCGACCATCGACCAGCTCGCCCCGCAGCTCGGGCCCACCTTCGACGGCCTGAGCAGACTGTCCAAGTCGATCAACGGACGTAACGAGGATCTGGCCACCCTGCTCAAGAGCGCGAGCGAAGTGTCGGTGGTCCTTGGCGAGCGCAGCACGCAGTTGAACACGTTGATTCTCAACGCCAACGACCTACTCGGCGTGCTCGACGACCGGCGCGGTGCCATCGTCGACCTGCTGGCCAGCACGACGGCAGTGTCCCGGCAGCTGACCGGGCTCGTTGCCGATAACGAGGCCCAGCTGGCGCCCACCCTGGAGCGGCTGAACGCGGTCACCGAGGTGCTGGAGAAGAACCGCGACAACATCTCCAACGCACTGCCCAACGTCAAGAAATTCATGCTGTCCCAGGCCGAAACCCTGGCTAACGGCCCCTTTTACAACGCCTACGTGCCCAATCTGCAGCCGGCTCAGATCCTGCAGCCCTTCATCGACTACGCGTTCGGCTTCCGGCGTGGCGTCAACGCCGGGCAGCCGCCGGACAATGCGGGTCCGCGTGCCGAGCTACCGCTGCCCTACAACGGAATTCCCGGAGGTTCGCGCTGATGAACCGCAGACGGACGGCGATCCTGGCCGTCGCCGCCGTGGCACTGCTGGTGGCGGGCGCCGGGTATCTGGCCCGCGAGTTGTACTTCGGGCCGCGCACCATCTCGGCACTGTTCACCACCGCCACCGGCATCTATCCGGGCGACGAAGTGCGGGTGTCCGGTGTCGTCGTCGGCACCATCGAGTCGATCGAGCCAGAAGGTACCCAGACCAGACTCACCTTGAAGGTGGACCACGGTATCGAGGTGCCCGCCGACGCGAAGGCGGTGATCGTGGCGCCCAATTTGGTGGCGTCCCGCTATGTCCAACTGGCCCCGGCCTACCGGTCGAGCGGCCCGACGCTGCCCGATGACGCGGTGATTCCGTTGGAGCGCACCGCGGTTCCCGTCGAATGGGACGAGGTGAAGGCCCAGCTCACCCGCCTGGCGACCGACCTCGGGCCGCAGAGCGGTGTCGACGGCACCTCGGTGTCGAGGTTCATCGACAGTGCCGCAAATGCTCTGGAGGGCAACGGGCCGAAGCTGCGTGACACCATCAACGAACTGTCCGGGGTGGCGCGGGTGCTCGCCGAGGGCAGTGGCGACATCGTCGACATCATCACCAACCTGCAGAAGTTCGTCACCGCATTGAAGAACAGTGACCAGCAGGTGGTGGCATTCCAGAACCGGCTGGCCACCTTGACCAGCGTTGTGAACGGTAGCGGCGACGATATCGACGCGATGGTCAAGGAACTCTCGGTGGCCATCACCGAGGTGCAGCGCTTCGTGGCGGGTAGTCGCAACCAAACCTCAGAGCAGGTGCAGCGGTTGTCCAATGTCACCCAGAATCTGGTCGACAACAAGATCAACCTGGAGAACGTTCTGCACATCGCGCCCAACGCATTCCTCAACGGCTACAACATCTACAACCCGTCCACCGGCAGCGCCGTCGGCCAGTTCGTGCTGAACAACTTCTCCGATCCGGTGTCGTTCGTGTGTTCTGCGATCGGAGCGATCGAGAACACCACCGCGCCGGAGACCGCGAAACTGTGCTCGCAGTACCTGGGTCCGGCCCTTCGGCTGGTGAACTTCAACCATCTGCCGTTCCCGATCGCGCCCTACCTGATGCCGTCCGCCGAACCGCAGGACATCGTGTACTCCGAACCCGGCTTGATGCCCGGTGGGGTGGGCGGCTCGCCGGAGGCCCCGGATCTGCCGCCGACCCTGTCGGCGTACAACGGTGGCCCGCCTCCGCCGCCGCCGTTCACCGGCCGGCCACCGGGCACCCCGCCGCCGGGGGCGCAACAGATGCTGCCGGGCGCTCCGCCGGTGTCGGTGCTGCCGCCCAATGTGCCGTCGTCGCTGCGCGACATGCTCAATCCGGCAGGGACATTGCCGGGCCCGGCGCCCGATGCGCCGCCGCCACCGGCGCCGGAGACACCGTTGCTGCCAGCGGAAGGAATGCCCCCGGCATGAGAGGCAGACGAATAGTCGTGGCAGTCGGTGCGTGTGTGGCGATCACCACCTCCGGCTGTGCGTTCCAGGGCGTGAATTCCCTGCCGTTGCCCGGAGCGGTCGGCCGGGGATCGGATGCGCACGTCTACCAGGTCGAGATCGCCAATGTGGCGACCTTGGAGCCGAATTCGCCGGTGATGGTGGATGACGTGGTGGTGGGCAGCGTCCGCAGCCTCGCGGTGAAGAACTGGCACGCCGTGATCGAGGTGTCGGTCAAACCGGACGTGGTCATACCTGCGAACGCCGTCGCCAGTGTGGGGCAGACCAGTCTGCTCGGGTCCATGCACGTGGCGCTCAATCCGCCGATCGGTGAGGCCCCGGAAGGTCAGTTGCCGCCGGGTTCCACGGTGGCGCTCGACAATTCGTCGACCTATCCGTCGACGGAGCAGACACTGGCCTCGTTGGCTGCGGTCGTCAACGGTGGCGGGCTCGGTCAGATCGGCGATGTGATCCACAATTTCAGCGCCGCCGTCGGCGGGCGCGAGACCGAGATCCGAGACCTGATCACCCGGTTGGACACCTTCGTCGGCGTTCTCGACGCGCAACGGGGCAACATCGTGGCATCGATCGAATCTCTGAACCGGCTGTCCTCGACGTTCGCCGGTCAGCGTGATGTGATCACCCGCGCCCTGGACAAGATCCCGCCCGCGATGGACGTGCTGATCAAGGAACGGCCGCGGCTGGTGACGGCGTTGCAGAAGCTCGGCACCTTCGGTGCGACGGCGAGCAACCTCGCCAACGAATCGCAAGCCGATCTGGTGCGAAACCTCAAGAATCTGGAACCCGCGATCAAGGCGCTCGCCGATGTCGGCAAACAACTCCCCGATGTGCTGGAGTACGCGGTGCATTTTCCGTTCACCCAGAGCTTCATCGACCGGGCCATCCGCGGCGACTACTACAACCTGTTCGCCACCATCGACCTGACGGTGCCTCGGCTGAAGCGCAGTCTGTTCCTGGGTACGCGGTGGGGCGAGGCCGGCCTGCAGGTGGTACCCGCGCCCGGCGATCCGCCCTACCTGAACTACACCTATGATCCGCTCAAGACCGGCGTCGAACCGCCGCCGGCGCAGATCATCAATCCGGGCGAGCCGCCGGCCGCTGCGCCGCCGGCCCCGCCTCCGCTGCCGACGGGTCCGGTGCTGCCGTTCACCCCACCGGTGAGCACGGTGGGTGGTCCGCTGCAGGTCGCCACGCCGATGACCGGTGGCGCGGCCCCCATCTTCGCCGGACCATATGGGCCGCAAGGCAATGCACCTGCTGGAGGCCGCTGATGCTGACCCGTTTCGTTCGTATCCAGCTGATTCTGTTCACCATCGCCTCGGTGATCGGTGTCTCGGTGATGATCTTCAACTACATGCAGGTGCCCACGCTGCTCGGCCTGGGACGGATCACCGTGAAGGTGGAACTCCCGGCCACCGGGGGGCTTTACCGGTTCAGCAATGTGACCTACCGCGGTTCGCAGGTCGGCAAGGTCACCTCGGTCGAACTGACCGACAGGGGCGCCGAGGCCACGCTGTCGCTGGACACCTCACCGGAGATCCCTGCGGATCTGAAGGCGGAGGTGCGCAGCATGTCGGCCGTCGGTGAGCAGTTCGTCGAGCTGTTGCCTCGCACCGATTCCGGCCCGTTCCTGAAGAACGGATCGGTGATCACACAGGAGAACACCTCCATCCCGCAGAAGGTCGGGCCGATGCTCGATCAGGTCAGCGCGCTGATGGATACCATCCCGCAGGACAAGCTGAGCCAGTTGCTCGACTCCACCTATGAGGCGTTCAACGGCACCGGCTATGCGTTCGGTTCGATGCTGGACTCGGCCGAGACGATCACCAGGGACGCCAACGGGATCTCCGATCAGGTGCGTGCCTTGATCGACGACTCCGGGCCATTCCTGCAAGCGCAGGCGCAGACCACCGAGCAGACCCGGACCTGGGCGGCGAGCCTGGCCGGCATCACGGATCAGTTGGCGGACAACGATGTCCACGTGCGGTCGATCCTGCAGAACGGGCCCGGGTTCGCCGCGGAGACCTCGATGCTGCTCAACGACCTCAAGCCGACGCTGCCGGTGCTGTTGGCGAACCTGACCACCATCGGTCAGATCGGTGTCACCTACAACGCCTCGCTGGAGCAGCTGCTGGTGTTGTTGCCGCCCTATGTCTCCCAGATTCAGACATACGCACCGACCAACAATCCCGCCGGCCTACCCAATGGTGAGTTCTCGCTCGGGCTCGGCGACCCGCCGTCGTGCACGGTCGGATTCCTGCCGCCGTCGGCGTGGCGGTCGCCGGCCGACACCACCACCATCGACACCCCGGACAACATCTATTGCAAGCTGCCCCAGGATTCGCCGATCGCGGTGCGCGGCGCCCGGAACTACCCTTGCCAGGGACATCCGGGCAAGCGCGCACCCACCGTCGAACTCTGCAATGACCCGCGTGGGTTCGTGCCGCTGGCCCAGCGTCAGCACGCGCTCGGGCCGTACCCGATCGACCCCAACCTGATCGCCCAGGGTGTCCCGGTGGACACCCGGGTGCTGCCCGACGAGAACATCTACGGTCCACTGCAGGGCACCCCGCTGCCGCCGGGGGCGGTCGTTCCGCCGCCGAACCCGCTCTCGCCGCCGCAGCCACCCGCCAGCTTCCCGGGCATGCCGCCCGGGCCCCTGCTGCCCGGTCGGCCGCTGTACACCGAACCTCCGGTGGTTGGCCAATTGCCGCCGCCGGAGCCGGATTACGGGGTGGTGCCGTTGCCCCCCGGAGATCTGCCGCAGGCCACCGAGGTCCCGCAGTTCCCGGACACCTATGTGAAGCTGCCCGAGGGAGGCGCGGTGCCGCCGCCGCCCGATGTACTCGCCCCGGCCGCCACGCCCAGTGCCTTCGACGGTGCAGGTGCACAGGGCCCGTCGATGGCGGTCGCCAAGTACAACCCGCGCACCGGCCAGTACATGGGGGCCGATGGCCACCTGTATCGGCAGACCGATCTGGTGAACACCGCGTCGACGTGGCAGGACCTGATGCCGACATGAATGTCTGGAGGCGATCGATGAAAACGATGACAGCCGCAACGGTGTTCGGTGCGGTGGGCGCTGCGGTCGCGGTGGGTGTCGCACCGCCGGCGGCTGCAACGATGTACCTGGGCAACTACGGCGTCAACATCCCGGACCGGCGGGACTTCCATACCTGGATCTGGTCGGCGATGACACCGTGTGAGGGCGAGGACCGGGTCCTCATCCCGGACTGCATCAATGTCCTGACCATTCCGCAGCCGGTGGCCAAGGCGCAGTATACGAATGCGAACGCGACCATGGTCGACGGCCGGTACACGATGACCATCGACGACCCATTCGGGTTGCGCTGCGGGAACATCTATTACGGCCCGACGATCCCGACCCACGATGTGTATTCCTGGGATGCAACGACTTTGGCCGGCGAGATGGTCTCCAGCTTCGCCGTCGGCTGTGACGGTGCGCCCGGGGGGTCGCTGACCTATCCGTTCTACCTGACGAGGATGTGACGATGCGTCGTGAATTGCCGCTGTGGGGGGCGTTGACGATGTTGTGCGCGGCCGTGGTGACGGCCGCGCCCGCGGTGGCCGAACCGCCGCCACCGCCGCCACCGCCGCTGCGGCACGTGCAGTACATCGTGACCGCGGATTCGCCGTTCTACGTGGACATCTACTACCGCGAAGCCGATCCGCCGACCTGGTCGGACTACAGCCACAATCCGTACCAGTTCAGCCCCCGCGCGCAGGTCGAGGTGGCGCCCGAGCATCCGTGGGTGTTCGATGCGATGCTGGCCGATCCGGACATGTGGGCGATGGTGACCGCGCAGAGCGGCGAGTCCCCGAATCTGACGCCGCCGACGATCTACTGCACCCTGGCCGTCGATGGTGTCGTGCTCAAGACCGATAGTGGCCCCAAGGGGGCGCTGTGCTCACTGCGGAGCTGGTAGCGCGTGTCAGGAATCGCCGCGCCGCCAGCGGGTATCACCGTTCATCGCCACGCAGCTGAGGAACAGTCCGTCCGGCGCCTGGGCCACGGCGTTGTTCTCGTTGATGCAGAGGCTGTTCTCGTCGCGGATGCCCACCATCGGTGGCGAACGGAACCAGCGTGGCTCGTAGCGACGCGGCGATCCGCAGAACACCAGTCGGCCCCAACCGTTTCGGGCGTCGACGCCGAAGACGTAGTACGTGGTGTTGGTGCAGGTGTTGCCGAGGATGGCGTTCGGGTTGATCCCGGGCACGCAGAAGGCGTCATTGCACGTTTGCGGCTCCGCCGCCGCTCGCGGGGCATTGGCCTGCGGAGCCACGATCGATCCGGCGGCAATCAACGCACTGGCCGCCAATACTGTCACGCGCACGGCTTCTACTCTTGCACACTTGAAAACGAAATTCTTGTTTCTGGAGAAGATTGCTCCGACGCGAGAGCTCGACCTGGCCGACCTCACGCGATCGCGCCGTCCAGATCGGCGGGATCCGCATGGGTGCGCCACCTTTCGCTGTTATTCTCCGAAACAGAGAATGCCACTATCGGTCCGGAGGAGCGCTGCCATGTCGGCCACTAAGGTGAGCGCTGTCGTCGCCGCCGCATCGTTCATCGCGTTCGGTGGAGCACCGCCTGTCCATGCCGATCCGCTGGGTCCCGATCAGCAGTGGGGGATCAATGGAACGTTCCTCACATCGTCCAACGGTGACTGGGCGCAACTGAATCAGCGCTACGAGGATCAACCCTCCACGCGCAGCACCTGGACAATCTCCACCCAGTGCGTCTCTCCATCGGACTGCACCGGCACGGTGAACAGCGACGCCGGCTGGTCTGCGCCCATCTACACCACGAACGGTCTGTGGTACGTCAAGCGCAAGGTGCCGAACTGGCGGTTCTGCGCCGACGGTGTCCCGGTCGAAGGCTTCCAGACGTTCAAGTTCTATCCGGTGGGCGCCAACGGTCACGTCGACGTGGAGGCCACGGAGTACGCCGGATACGACAAGACGATCGGGCCGAGCGGATCCTGCGGCCGCAATCAGTGGCCGGTCATCGAGATGCCGTTCTACATGAAGCCTGCCGGCTGAGCACACCCCGGCACACGCGACTTCGGCGCGTTCCCGTACATACGGGAACGCGCCGAAGTGTTGAGGGGGCCTACCGCAGTGGCGTGTAGTTGATGTTGAGCTCGGTCAGTCCGCGCAGCACGAATGTGGGCTCGTAGTTGAAGTTCTGATCGCCGATGGGACCGTGCTTCTCGGGGTCGACGGTGATATCGCCCATCCGGTCCAGGAGCCGTTCGATGGAGACGCGCCCTTCGACCCGTGCCAGCGGTCCACCCGGGCAGGAATGCACGCCGCGGCCGAAGGCCATGTGCTCGCGCACGTTCTTGCGGTCCAGGCGCAATTCGTGCGGATTCTCGAAGCGTTTCGGGTCACGGTTGACCGCGCCCGGGAGCACCATGACCGGCGCGCCCGCCTTGATCAGCACGCCGCCGACCTCGGTTGTCTTGCGGGCCAACCGGAAGTCACATTTCACCGGGCTCTCCAGGCGCAGCGACTCCTCGATGAAGGTCGGGATCAGGCTGCGATCGTCGCGCAGTTGCTGCTGCACCTCGGGATTCTCGGCCAGCACCCTCATCGCGGCGCTGAGCAGCTTGGTGGTGGTCTCCTGGCCGGCGGCGAACAGGAAGGTCGCCGAGCGCACCACCTCGATCACCGGCGGCACCGAATCGTCGGGGTAGAGCGCGGTGGCCAGTGAGGTCAGGACGTCCTCGCGCGGGTTGGCGCGGCGATCCTCCAGGTAGGCGATGAACTTGTCATCGAGGAACTGCAGCGGGTTCTCGTCGACGACCTCCTGCTCCAGTGAGCCCACCCGTGCGCCGGGACGGTCGGCGCCGAGCTTGGTGCGGAACTGCTTGTGGTCCTCCTCGGGCACGCCGAGCAGGTCCGCGATCACCAACAGCGAGAACGGCTTTGCGTACTCGGCGAGGAACTCGCACTTGCCGTTGTCGAGGAACTCGTCGAGCTGGACATCGGCCAGCTTCCACATGAAGTCCTCGTTCTCCTTGAGTCGCCGCGGGGTCAGCAGCCGGTTCAGCAGGGAGCGGGCCTTGGTGTGATCGGGCGGGTCCATCGTGACCATGTGCTCGAACATGGGCAGCAGGTGCCGGTGCGCCTCGAGCTGCTCGGAGATGTCGTCGCCCTCCGGGGTGAAGGGCAGCGGCGGGAAGGGGCCACCCAGGGCGACGGCGTTGGAGAAGGCGTCGGTGTTCTTGTAGACCGCGACGGCTTCCTCATAACCGGTGACGGCGATGCATCCCCACGGGGGTACTTCCAGCACCGGGTTCTGCTCGCGCAGGTAGTCGAAGTACGGGTAGGGGTTGGGAACCAGCGACTGGTCGGTGAGGAAATCCAGGGTCGCGTATTCGCTCATGTGGGTCGATCTCCCGGGCTGTGGGTTGGGGTGAAGGCGATGTCGTGTGGGTGGGATGTGAACCACCGAAAGTGCTGTGCACCTGCTTAGCATGCGGATAGAGTCGTGGTCAAGGTCACAACCGGCGGGTCGCTACGATCCGTTTGAGCAGTTGAGCGAACGTCGAGCAGGGAGCGACATGTCCACAGCGCGCAGGATCGGAGCCCCCGACGCCAAGAACCGGGGCGTCCTTCTCGACGCCGCCGAGGCGCTGATGATCGACGAGAGCTATGCAGCCGTCACGTCGCGGCGGGTCGCCGAGCGGGCCGGGCTGAAACCCCAACTGGTGCACTACTACTTCCGCACGATGGACGAGCTGTTCCTGGCGGTGTTCCGGCGCCGCGCCGAGCAGGGGCTGGTGGTGCTGGAGGCGGCGCTGAAGTCGGCGCAGCCGCTGCGGGCGATCTGGCTGTTCAGCACCGACCCCGAGGCCACCCGACTCACGATGGAATTCATGGGCCTGGCAAACCATCGCAAGGACCTGCGAGCCGAGATCAGCTACTACGCCGAGCGCTTCCGCGAGGAGCAGCGAGTGGCCATGACGGCGGCGCTGCAGCGCTACGGTGTGGATCCCGGCGATGTGCCACCGGTGGTGTGGGCGGTCATCGGCACCAGCCTGTCCTGGGCTCTGGTGATGGAGCAGGCGCTCGGGATGTCCGCCGGACACGCCGAGACCCTGGAGTTCGTCGAGCGTTGGCTGCGTGAGCTCGAGGGGGAGGCTTTGCCGATCGAGGAGATCTTCGGCGACCTGGCGGGCAGCGGTTTCGAGGCGGCAGCCGGCAAGGTGCGCGCGCCGGGAGCGCACGCTACGGAATGATGAGATAGATACCGAGCAGTGCGGCGAAAAGCGTCAACACCCAACCGGTGACGACCACCCGCAGCCAGTTCGGCGCGTGCCGCACCTCCATGAAGTACCAGATCACCAGCTGCGATTTCACCGCGGCGATGGCCAACACGACGACCGTCACCCCCACGTTGAGGACGTGCGCCGAACCGGTGTCGCGGGCCGCCAGCCAGGACACCAGGGTGACCGCGGTGAGCAGCACCCAGGTGATGGTCAGCGGGTTGCGGACATATCGCGCCATGTCAGCGCATCCCGTAGAGCAGAGCGAACAGGACGAGCCACAGCACATCGACCATGTGCCAGTAGGTGGCGCCGGTCTCGACGAACGAAATGTTCTTCCTGGCAGGATCTCTCAGGTTGCGGATCACGAAAGAGAGAATCACCAGGCCCAGCATGACGTGGCACAGGTGCAGACCCGTCATCACGTAGTAGAACATGAAGAACACGTTGGTGCCGGGGGTGACGCCGGCAAGGACCTCCGGAACGTATTCGAACAGTTTCAGGACCGGGAATGCGGCCCCGAGGGTCAACGCAAATCCGATGAGCCGCACTCCATCTGCTGTCTTCTCGGACCGCGCGGCGGAGGTGCCGAGTGCGACGAACAACGAGCTGGTGAGCAAAACCACCGTGTTGGCCGCACCGATGTCGAGGTTCAGCCGAGCCTGACTCTCCAAGAACAGCTCTGGATCTTGGCCGCGGTAGTACATGTACGCCAGGAAGTAGCCGGCGAAGATGATCAGGTCGCCGATGACGAAGAACCACATGCTCGACTCGCCCGGAATGTGGCCGCGGGTCTTGGCTTCTCGTTGCAGGAGATCGGTCACGCGTTCTCCAGCTCGTCGTCGGGCTGGTTCTTGATGGAGCGGTGGATGCAGACGTAGACGATGATCTGCCACGGCACGTAGATCATCATCGCGAACCAGAACGTCATCAGCCCGTTCCAGGCGAAGGGCCCGGATGTGGCGATCCACACCGGTGCGGCCATCAGTTCGGTGACGTACTGCCAGACGGTGTAGTAGCCAAGCCATTTCGGCAACACGCTGTTGGTGTCCAGGATGATGGCCAGGCCGAAGGCAAGCCACATCACGCAGAAACAGCCCAGCGAGCCGATGTAGGCGAGATATCCGAAGTCGTAGAGCATGGCCAGAACCGACGGGTCGTAACCAGTGCGGAATGCCCCGAGGCCGAAGCAGAACATCGGGAACAGCATGCCGACGATGGCACCGGACATCGAGCCGACCATCAGCGAATAGCGGAACACCGGACTCACCGACATGCGTTTGATCTGGATGAGGTACACCGCGTTGGACAATGGTGCCAGCCCGAAACAGAGCGTCAGGATGGCGCAGGCGACCAGCAGGCTGTCCGACTGCATGAAGTCGACGATCTGCGGTGGTGAACTGCTCGGTGAGCGCGGCGGCATCATCCCGCTCAGTGGGACGAAAACGATGCCGAACAGGGTGAAGAAGAACGGCACCGTCGCGAAGGCGAGCCACTGGTCGAGCTTGGGGCGGCGGCGCGCCGGCGCGAGGATCACACCAACACCGCCTGCTCGCTGCCCTGGCGGTTCACGGCCCGCAGGACAACCGGGAACATCACCACCAGGTAGGTCGCGAGCACCACGATCCGCAGGGTGAAGGACGCCGAACCATCCCAGGCCAAGGGGCCGGTCTTGAACAGCACCGAGAACGCTCCGGGGGCCAAGAGCAGGGCGGCCGCCACATTGAAATGCGCCACCCACCGCGGAAAGATCGGCTGGGAGCGTTCGTCGAGATAGATGCTCGCCGCGAAGCAGAGGTTCTGCACCACGATGGTGCCGACCGGTGCGATGAAGAAGAACCACGCCATATCGTTGAGCAAGCTGATCAATTGCGGATCGCGGTCGGGTCGGAAAGCGGCCACCCCCCAGCAGTAATCGGCGAGGATGAGCGCGGTGGTGCCGGTCCCGACACAGATGATGTACGCGTAACTGAAGACGCTGCTCGAGGTGGCAGTGCGGGAGATCTGCACGGCGATCACCGCGAACAGTGGTACCAGCGATCCGGCGATCAGGTTGCACAGGATCACCACCCCGAGGATGGCGGTGTGGTGCTCCCGGAAGAACGCGGCAACCTGCTCCGGTGTCATCGTCGGCGACAGCGGCGGAGCGAACACCGGGAAGAGCACGAAGGCGAGCGTGAACAGGGCCATGGCCGGGGGCGCCGTCCACAGCAGAATGCGTTGACCCCGGGTGTTCATCGGTACCTGCCCATCGCCTGGCTGCTAGCCGTTCGGCTATCCAGCGTGATGTCACAGTAGCCGATCGGCTAGTTCGCCTCAAGGCCCCATGCGCCAATGGTCACTTGGACCCGGGCTGCGCCGCGATGGTGCGTCAAGTAGCCTCTGGCCCAGTCTATTTCGCCTTGTTCATCACCTTGTCGGCGGCGTCCCAGTGTTCCTGGGAGACCCAGAGCCTCGCGAACGCCGTCACGGCCTCGGTGGTCGTGGCGCCGTTGATCACCCGCTTGATCTCGCCGGCTGGGCGGCGCGCCAGCAGCTGCGCAGTCTCACGCCAGGTGTCGGCGAATGTGGCGCGTGGCACCACCTGGTCGATCAGGCCGACCCGCTCGGCCGTCGCGGCATCCAGCACGCGTCCGGTGCCGGCCAACAGCAGCGCCTGACTGCGACCGACGAGTGCGCCGAGGCGCTCCGCACCGCCCCAGGCCGGCATGATCGCCAGCGAGATCTGATTGAACCCGATCCTGATGTCATCGGCGGCGATCCGGATGTCGGCGGCCACGGCCACCTCGGCACCGCCTCCGAGCGCATGTCCGTTGAGCGCGGCGATCACCGGCCCGGGGAACCCCGCGATGCGATCGCAGATGGTGCGCATCCGCCAGGCCATCTCGGCCGCCTCCAGTTCGGTGCGCAGCAACGCAAGTTCCTTGAGGTCGCCCCCGGACACGAACGCCTTGTCGCCGGCGCCGGTGATCGCGAGCGCGCGGGCGCCGGCCGCGCCGTCCAGGGCCGCGCTCAGCGCGTCCATCGTGTCCAGCGAGATGGCATTGCGGGCGTGGGGACGGTCGATGGTGATGACCGCCAGTTCGCCGTCCAATTCAAGGTCGACCATCAAGCATTCTCCAATTTCGGTATTGGCATTCTCGGCGAGTGAGAATAGCATCGCCAGCATCTGCCCGGCCTCCCGGAGGTGCTGTCATTTCGATTCGAAAAATCCCTGCTGAGCTGAGTGAACGGTACGTGGAGCAGGGGTGGTGGACGCCGGAAACGCTCGGTCAGTTGCTGGCCGACGGGTTGCGGGCCAGCCCGGACACCGGTTTCGTCGTGCACTCCGCGACCCGGCCCTTTTCTGGCACGTTCGGTGACGTCGAGCGTGGCGCGCGTCGGCTGGCCGCCGGGCTGCACGAACGCGGGGTGCGGGCCGGCGATGTGGTCGCCTTGCAGTTGCCGAATTGGATGGAGGCCGCGGTCGCCTTCTGGGCCTCGGCCTTCCTCGGTGCGGTGACCGTCCCGATCGTGCACTTCTACGGCCGCAAGGAGCTGGCCCACATCATCGCCACCGCCAAGCCGAAGGTGTTCATCAGCACCGCGGCATTCGGCCGGATGAGCTATCACCCCGACCTGTGTGCCCAGGTGCCGATCGTCGGATTGGTCGGCGCCGCCGGTGACCTGGCATTCGAGCGGCTGCTGGCCGACGAGCCGATGGCCGGCACGGTCGATGCCGACCCGGCCGCGCCCGCGCTCATCGCGTTCACCTCCGGAACCACCCGGGAGCCCAAGGGGGTCATCCACAGTCATCAGACGTTGAACTGCGAGACGCGCCAGCTGCTGGCCAACTATCCGCCCGGGCGCGGGCGCCAGCTGACCGCCACCCCGGTCGGACACTTCATCGGCATGCTCGGGGCGTTCCTGATCCCGGTGCTGGAAGGTGCGCCCATCGACCTGTGCGATGTGTGGGATCCGGGCCGCGTGCTCGAGATCATCGAGCGCGACGGGTTGTCGATCGGTGGAGGTCCGCCGTACTTCGTCACCAGCCTGATGGACCATCCGGACTTCAGCGACGCGCATCTGGCCAAGTTCTCCACCGTCGGACTCGGCGGCTCGACGGTCCCGTCGGCGGTCACCCGGCGGCTGGCCGACCTGGGTCTTTTCGTTTTCCGCTCGTACGGCAGCACCGAACATCCCTCGATCACGGGATCGGGGGTCGGCGCGCCGGAGGACAAGCGCCTGTTCACCGACGGCAGTGTTCGGCCGGGCGTCGAGATCCGGCTCGGGCCCGATGGCGAGATCTTCAGCCGCGGCCCCGACCTGTGTCTGGGCTATACCGATGCGGAGTTGACCGCGAAGTCCTTCGATGACGAGGGCTGGTACCGGACCGGCGATATCGGGGTGCTGGACGAGGACGGCTATCTCACCATCACCGATCGCACCGCGGACCTCATCATCCGCGGCGGTGAGAACATCAGCGCTCTCGAGGTCGAGGAGGTGTTGCTCACCATGCCCGCGGTGGTGGAGGCCGTCGTGGTGGCGGCTCCGGACGAGCGGCTCGGCGAGCACGTCGCGGCGGTGCTGCGGATCCGGCCCGGCGCGGTGATGCCGACTCCCGAGCAGGTGCGCGCCCACTTCGAGCAGGCCGGTGTGGCCCGGCAGAAGTGGCCCGAGGAGTTGCGTCAGGTGCCCGAGGGCCAGGACTTTCCACGGACCGCCAGCGGCAAGGTGCAGAAGTTTCGGGTACGGCAGGAGATCGCCGCGGCCGCACCCGGAGGCGTTGCCACATCCCGCACATGAGAATATGATTCTCACGAACCGAAAAGGAGCATCTCATGGGTCAACTGTCGCATCGGGTCGACATACCGTTTCCGCTGTTCGATGCGGACAACCACCTCTACGAGCCTCCGGAGGCCATGACCAAGTACCTCCCCAAGGAGTACAAGGACATCGTCCAGTACGTAGAGGTCAACGGCCGCACCAAGATTGCGCTCAAGGGTCAGATCAGCAACTACATCCCGAACCCCACCTTCTCGGTCGTGGCCAAGCCCGGCGCCTGGGAGGAGTACTTCAAGTTCGGTAACCCGGACGGCAAGAGCAAGCGGGAACTGTTCGGCGAGCCGATGAAGGCCATTCCTGCGTTCTTCGAGCCCGAACCGCGCATCAAGGTGATGGACGAGCTGGGCGTCGACCGAAGCCTGATGTTCCCGACGCTGGCCAGCCTCATCGAGGAGCGGCTCTCCGATGACCCGGTGGCCATCCACGTCATCGTGCATGCGCTCAACGAGTGGCTGCACGAGGTCTGGGGTTTCAACTACCAGAACCGGATCTTCACCACCCCGGTGATCACCCTGCCGATCGTCGAGAAGGCGATCGAGGAGCTGGAGTGGGCGGTCAAGCGTGGGGCCCGCGCCATCCTGATCCGTCCCGCGCCGGTGCCCGGGTTCCGCGGACCCCGGTCGTTCGCGCTACCGGAGTTCGATCCGTTCTGGGAGCGTGTCGTGCACCACGACATCTTCGTGGGCATGCACTCCAGCGACAGCGGCTACTCGCGCTACACCTCCGAATGGGATGGTGCCGCGCAGGAGATGCTGCCGTTCCAGACCAACGCGATGTCGATCCTCAACGAGTGGCGTCCGATCCAGGACGCGGTGGCCTCCTGGGTCATCCACGGTGCGCTGTTCCGCTTCCCGACGCTGAAGGTCGGCATCGTCGAGGCAGGGTCCAAATGGATGTTCCCGCTGCTGGATTCGATGGCCGAGGTGTACAAGAAGGCGCCGGAGGCGTTCCTCGGTAATCCGATGGAAGAGATCAAGAACCGCATCTATGTCAGCCCGTTCTACGAGGAGGGCATCGACGATCTGATCAACCTGGTCGGCGTCGATCAGGTGCTCTACGGCTCGGACTGGCCGCACCCGGAGGGTCTGGCGGAGCCGACCCACTACATCACGGCCCTCGAGCACCTCGCGCTGGAGGACCAGGCCAAGATCATGGGTGGCAACCTCGGGCGGCTGGTCACCACATAGTTCCGCGAGTGACCTACCAGCCCAGGTGGCAGACCATCCCGGAGATGGTCTGCAGCGTCGGCGACCGCTTCGGTGATTCCGAAGCGGTCGTCGACGGGCCGCTGAGGATCAGTTATGTCGAACTGGCGCACCGTGTTCGATGTGCCGCCGGCGCGTTCGCCGAGTTCGGGATCGGCAGAGGTGATCGGGTTGCGATCTGGGCCCCCAACTCGGCGGCGTGGCTGATCGCCGCCTTCGGCCTGGTCGCCGCCGGCGGCGTACTCGTGCCGGTGAACACCCGGTTCAAGGCCGAAGAGGCCGCCGACATCATCACCCGCAGCGGCGCGAAGGCCGTCCTGGTCCAAAATGGTTTTCTGGGACAGGATTTCAACGTGCCCGAGGGCGTTCCGGCGATCGAGATCACCTCGGACTTCCTGAGCAGTGGCCGGCCCTACGAAGCGCGGGGCCTGCTCGGCACGGACATCGCCGATGTCATCTACACCTCCGGTACCACCGGCCGGGCCAAGGGCGTGATGATGAATCACGAACAGACACTGCGGCTCTACAGCGAGTGGTGCGATCTCGCCGACCTGCGCCAGGGTGACCGGTACCTGATCGTCAACCCGTTCTTCCACACCTTCGGCTACAAGGCCGGATGCATCGCCTCGCTGATCCGGGGCGCCACCATCCTGCCGGTTGCGGTGTTCGAGGTGCCCGCCGTGGTCGATCTGGTCGAATCCGAACGGATCACGATGCTGCCGGGAGCGCCGACGCTGTATCACTCGCTGCTGGCGGTGCCCGACAAGCATCGGCTGGCGACCCTGCGCGCCGGGGTCACCGGAGCCGCCGACATCCCGGTGGAGCTCATCCGTCGGGTGCACGAGGAGTTGCCGTTCCAGACCCTGGCCACCGGATACGGACTGACCGAGGCCGGCACGGTTACGCTGTCGCGCCCCGGCGACTCGTTCGAGGACATCGCGACCACCGCGGGCAAGCCCTGTGACGGTGTCGAGGTGCGGATCGCCTCCGACGGTGAAGTGCTGGTGCGGGGCTACACCGTGATGCAGGGTTATCTGGACGACCCGGTGGCCACCGCGGAAACGATCGATCCCGACGGCTGGCTGCACACCGGAGATCTCGGCACCCTCGATGAGGCCGGGCGGCTCACGATCGTCGGCCGCAAGAAGGACATGTTCATCGTCGGCGGCTTCAACGCCTACCCCGCCGAGATCGAGGGCTTCCTGCTCGAGCATCCGGCGGTGCGCCAAGCCGCGGTCATCGGTGTTCCCGACGAACGGATGGGCCAGGTCGGCATGGCCTTCGTGGTGTTGCACCCCGGGGCGAAGGAAGCCGCGGGGGAAAGCGGCGTGAGCGCGTCCGAACTCATTTCCTGGAGTCGGGAGCGCATGGCCGGGTATAAGGTGCCGCGGTACGTAGAGTTTCTGGATGAACTGCCCCTGAACGCCACCGGCAAAGTGATGAAGGATCGCCTTCAGGGCCTGGCACGCTGAGCGGACGCACAGCTCGGAAATAACATTTCCGCAGGAAAACCGTCATGTCTGGACGCGCTGGCGATGCGGTATCGTCGAGGGATCAGCAAAATCTGATAATGCCATTCTCATTATTGGCACAGGAGGTCACGATGCCGACGTTCAAGCGCGGGAGAGCTACGCCGGACGCCGATGCGGCGGACGTCGCGGAGCTGTCCGCCGAGGAGGCGGAGGCGCTGGCCGCGGCGGCCGAGGCCGAGGCGGCCGCAGCGCGGGCCCGTGCCAATGTGCTGAAGGTGCAGCAGGCCAAAGCCGAACGGGAAGCCGAACGGGAACCCGAGGCACACGACGAGGTGTCCGGGGCCGAGGACGAGGT
>Ga0209066_10002690_pt1 | contig 21195 bp, 20 predicted proteins | sample All_14_2_FD_187198 | JGI IMG/M metagenome (GOLD analysis project Ga0209066, IMG submission 187198) | Freshwater microbial communities in response to fracking from Pennsylvania, USA - Allegheny Zone_MetaG_DW_15 (SPAdes) (version 2) ... | reverse complement strand
GCTATTTCGATACGCCGGAGGCCGTGGCACCGGTCGAGCTGGCCGCCTGGCTGACCCAGGCCGTGCCGCGCCTGGCGCAGGACATCGCCCAGGGCGTGGCGCCGGTGAGTGCGCCGGTTTGGGCGGTCAACCAGGGCGGGCGCCGCCTGAGCTTCACCCTGCACCAGCCCACGGGCGAAGACGAATGGCTGCTGGTGATGCAGGAGTCGTCCGACCAGGCGGCCATGGACGCACTGAGCGCCGAGTTCAAGCTCACGGCGCGCGAAGGCGAAGTGCTCTACTGGGTGGTCAAGGGCAAGACCAACCGCGACATTGGCGACATCCTGGGCAGCAGCCCGGCTACCGTCAAAAAGCAGCTGGAGCACATCTTTGCCAAGCTGGGCGTCGAGACCCGCACGGCGGCAGCTGGCCTGGCCATGAGCCGGGTGGCGCAGCTCAAGATGCGTTGACAGCCGCTCACCCGACGTCACATCGCCTTGAACAGGTGCGCGTAGCTGCGGCTGACGGCCAGGCGTTCGGGGCGCCCCCTCATGTACAGGCTGATCCTGCCGGTGTCTTCGCGCACCACGCGCTCGATGCAGTCTGCGCGCACCAGGGTCCCCCTGTGTATCTGCATGAACAGGCTGGCGTCCAGCCGGGGCGTGAGTTCACGCAGCGGCGTTCGGATCAAGTGCTCGCGCGCCTGGGTGACCACGCGCACGTACTTGTCATCGGCCTCGAAGTACACCACGTCTGACACAGGCACCATGTGCAGGGTCGACCCCACGCCCGCCTGGATCAGACTCAAAGGTGGCTCACGGGGCGGCGCCGGCCTTCGAAGCGCCTGGATTGGCGCCAAGGCGGCCTCGTCACCCGTGGTGCCACGCTCCAGCAGCCTTTGCTGCAGACGCTGGCAGGTCACCGCCATGCGGTCAGCCTGAACAGGTTTGAGCACGTAGTCCACTGCTTCGCGCTCGAAGGCCGAAATGGCGAAACGGTCGAAGGCCGTGACGAACACGATCAGGGGCAAGGCGCGCTCGGCGGGCCAGTTGTCCACCATGCGCTCGGCCGCGTCCAGGCCATTGCACTCGGGCATCTGGATGTCCAGAAAAACCACGTCAGGCAGGTGCTGGCGGGCCGCCTCGGTAGCCGCTTCGCCGTCATGCGTGACGGCGCAGATCTGCAAGGCAGGCCACAGCTTGCCCAAGGTTTTGACCAGGCCCCTGGCCAGAACGTGTTCGTCCTCGGCGATCAGGGCGGTAGGAGCGTGGTGGTTCATGCGCTGGCGCGGCTGGCGGGTGCCAGGGGCAGATGAAGCGTGACCTGGGTGGTGTCGGTTTCACGGAAGTGGCGCAGTTCAAAGTGGGCCCGGTCGCCATACAGTGCGAGCAGCCTGTCCTTGACGTATTGCAGGCCAAAGCCGCTGCCATCATCGGTCATGTCCGGCGTGTGGAGGCGCGAGCCTGAGTTGCTGATCTGCAGCACCAGGCTGTCGGCTCGTTCGCTGGCGACCACCAGCAGTTCTCCGCCTTGTTTGCGTGGCTCCAGCCCGTGCTTGATGGCGTTCTCGATCAGCGGTTGCAGCAGCATGGCGGGCACGACGGTCTCGCGCAAGGCCTCGGGCAGGTCCATCGTGGCACGCAGGCGCTCACCCATGCGGATCTGCATCAGCGACAGGTAGTCGCCAGCGAGCTTGAACTCCTCGTTCAGCGCATGCTCGGTCGCGCGGCTGCCTTGCAGGGTCGAGCGCAAAAAGCCGATGAGGTGCAACAACATGGCGCGGGCCTGCTCCGGGCTCTCGTCGATGAGTTCGTACAGATTGGACAGGGTGTTGAACAACATGTGCGGATCAAGCTGGGAGCGCAGCAGTTTGAGTTGCGCCTCGGCAGACAGCTTTTGCGCCATGCGTTCACGCGCTTCGGCCACCGCCGCCCGGTCCTGAAAGGACTCGTACACATAGGCCATCAAAGTGCCATAGGCCGCATTGAACAGGCTGAGCTTGAACAGCGGGTAGGTCTGCGCCAGATGCGCCTGCCCCCAGGGTGAGGCCTGGATGACGATGAACAACTGCTGAGCCAGCCAGGCGCTGAGCAGCATGCCGCCCGCGGTGGTCAGCAACAAGAGCCACTTGGTGCCGACAGGCAGGCTGCCATAAACGCCGTTCTGCTTGACGCTCTGCAGCGCGTCGGGCATGCGCCGCCAGCCACGCCGCGCCACCAGCAGCACGGGGCAGGCGGTGACCAGCAAAGAGCAAAAGCCCACGCATTCCAGCCACACGTAGTAGTACAGCAGGCCCTGCTCCACCGGGTTCTGGGGTGAGAGCACCTCCACCGCGCGCAGGGACAGCGCGCCCACCAGCAGCAAGACCTGGTTGAGCACGAACATGCTGGGCAGCACATGTCGCCAGGCGAGATTGGGAGGGTAGGCGACGGCCGGGCGAGACATGGGGCATCAGCCTAACCGAAACCACCCGTGCCCTCATGGTCATGGCGCAAACGGCAAATGCCCGGCGCCAAAGCGGCCATTCGTGGCGTGAGGCGCGGCGCTGGGCTTTGCGCGTGTGGCCCGTGCAGTCTGCGCGCCCACGCTGCCATTTGCCCTCTGGGTTTGCGCGTGGTCGAACCGTGCTTGGCATCAGGCGGCGCCGGCATCAGATTGGCATCCCGATGCACACCGGGCCTCATCAGCCCCTTCCAACAAGGGATACAGACATGACACAGACATGGACATGGCGCCTGGGCGCCACCTTCTCGTTGACCTGCCTCGCCATCAGCATGGCGCAGGCCCAAAGCAAGCCGACCGTCCACCTCTCCGTTGGGGATCTCGCTGGCGTGATGCAAGACGGTGTCGCCCAGTTCAGAGGCATCCCCTACGCCGCGCCACCGGTGGGCGCCTTGCGCTGGGTTGCCCCGCAGCCGGCCCAGGCCTGGTCCGGGCTGCGCGATGCCAGCCAGTTTGGCTCCGCCTGCCCGCAGGTGCCCGACCCATTTGGCAGCCCGTCGCTGGCCACCAGCGAAGACTGCCTGTCGCTGAACGTCTATGTGCCCACTGGCAGTGCCAGCGGGCCGCGCCCCGTCATCGTCTGGATTCCGGGTGGTGGTCAGGTCCTGGGAGCGGGCAGCCAATACGACGCGAGCCGCCTCGCACAGACCGCGCAGGCGGTGGTTGTGACCATGAACTATCGCCTGGGTGCTTTGGGTTGGCTGTGGACCTCGGGCATGGTCGCCGAGAACAAGGGGCACAACTTCTCCGTCCAGGACCAGCAGGAGGCCATGCGCTGGGTCAAGCGGCACATCGGTGCGTTCAATGGCGATACCTCGCGCATCACGATGGCGGGTGAATCGGTGGGCAGCATTTCGGCTTCCTTGCATCTGGTCTCGCCCACGGCAGCGGGGCTGTTCCACCGCGTGATCCTGGCCAGTGGCATCAACCCACCAGGTCTGCTGACTTCGGCCAAAGCCGCTGAATTTGGCGATGCTTTTGCGGTGAAGGTGGGCTGCCCCGCCGGCCCCGAGCAGATGAGCTGCCTGCGCGGCAAAACGCCTGATGCGTTGCTGCAAGTCTCGCCCGACTACACCGCCATCGGTCGCGATGGCCTGTACTGGCAGAACTTCATCGATGGCGAGATGATCACCGGCGACGTGTTTGCGGCCTTGTCCAAGGGCGCATTCAACAAGGTGCCCTTGATGTTGGGTACCACCAAGGACGAGGGGCGTGGCTTTGTGCCCGTGTCCTTTGATCTGGATGGCTCGCCCATGACGCAGGACGAGTACGTGGCCGCTGCCACCAAGTTCATCGGCAGCGGGCAGTCCTTGCTGACGGGGCTCATGTACCCGAGCAGCAAACTGGGCAGCCCGGCATTGGCCTGGTCTCAAGCGGTCACAGACGGTTGGTTCGCCTGCCAGGCCAACGAGGTGGCGCGCCGGGCCAGTGGGCAGGTGCCCACCTTCGCGTATGAGTTCGCCGACCGCACGGCGCCAGAGTTCTTGCGCGACCCCTATATGGCTTCAGGTGCCTTCCATGCGGGGGACTTGCTCTACTGGTTCCAGACACCCATTGCTGGCGCACCGCTGACGCTCAACCCTGCGCAAAAGCGCCTGTCGGACCAGATGATGCGCTACTGGAAGCGTTTTGCCGAAAGCGGCCAGCCCAACGAAGCCGGTTCGGCCGACCCGGTCTGGCCCCAGTACAACTGGCTGACCACACCGTACCTGACGCTGGTGCCTGACGCCATCACCTCCCAGCAGTGGGGCGCATTCCAGCGCGCTCACCAGTGCACGGCCTGGTCGCTCCTGTACAGCCTGCGTTCGCTGGGCGCGGTGTGATCAGAGTTTGGGCAGGTCCATGGGCTGGGGCGTGTGGCCCTGCCTGATCAGCCAGTCGCGCAAGGCCAGGCCGGTGGCTGCCGGCCAGTACCGTGCCCTGGCCGGCTCGATGCGCTTGTAGTCCACCAGCTCTTCGTTGAGCACGATGGTGCCGGTGGCCGGCACGTGGTAGGCGATGATGATCTGGTTCAGGCGCGGGAAGGCGTAGTGCCCGATGAAGTGCACGCCCGTGGCTTGCAGGCTGAGTTCTTCCTGCACCTCGCGGGCTACCGCTTCTTCCGGGCTGGGGTCGGTCTTTTCCAGAAAGCCGGTGATCAGGGCATAAAAGGGCACAGGCCAGGCCTTGTTGCGCGCCAGGATCACATGGCCTTCATGCTCGACCACGGCGGCCACCACGGGCACCGGGTTGTCCCAGTGCACATAGCCGCAGGCCGTGTCCGGGCAGGTCGCGCGGTGCACGCCTTCGTGTGGCTGTGGCTGCAAAGGGGCAGCGCATTGGGGGCAGTAGGTGTGGGCCATGTCGCGTGGTTGCCAGTGCGGGGTGTGCCAGCTTAGCGCAGGCTGCACGCATGCGAATATATGTGCATAATGCACATATATGATTTCAGATCAGGACCATCATGCCGAACACCCGCACCTTTCGCCTGCCTGCCACCTTCCTCGCACTGGCCTTGAGTGCCATGGGCGTTCAGTCTGCCGAAGTGCCGCTTGATGGCAGCCTGGACACCTGGACCTGTCTGGGCCAATGCGGCGCCTCGGCCTCTGATGGCGACGTGAGCCTGTCCCCCTTGGGCCATGCAGCCTATGGCTATGTGACCACGGCAGGCTCCGAGGCGACCAATGTGTCCTCTCTGAACCTGTCCGAGAGCGGCGGGGGCGGCAGCGTCTTCACGCAGACCAATGGTTCGCGCTACACCTCGGCGGCCTTCAGTGCCAGCGCGGGCGACACCCTCGGCGCGTACTTCAATTACGTGTCGACCGACGGCAAGGGGTTTGACGACTACGCCTGGGCCCGCCTCGTGGACGCCAGCGACCAGTCCCTGGTGGCCTGGCTGTTCACGGCGCGCAGCACGAACTCGAACAAACAAAGCATCGTGCCTGGCGATCTGGGCGTTGACTTCGACCCGGATGCGGTCATCGTCAACTACGCTGACTTTGAATTCAACACCCGCAACCTCAAGACGCCCTCTGCCGTGAACTGGAGCCTGCTCGGCGGCTCGAACGGTGCGTGCTGGCGTGAAACCGCCGAAGGCTGCGGCTTCACGGGCTGGCTGCAAAGCCGCATCGCGTTGGCGCGTACCGGCCTGTATCAACTCGAGGTGGGTGTGGTTAATTTTGGTGACCAGGCCTACGACTCGGGCCTGGCCTTTGATGTGGCGAACCTGAGCGCACCCTCAGCGGTGCCTGAAGCGGGCAGCTTGCCCTTGCTGCTGGCGGGCCTTGGCGCGGTGGCCTGGCTGGCACGGCGCCGGCCTGCTTGAGCCTGCTCAGCCGATCGGGAAGCCCTTGATCAGCGCCCGCTGAATGCGGCTGGACGCCACCGCCAGCGTTTGCTGGTGGGCCGGGGCCAGAGCGCCCCAATAGCCCTCAAAGTCCGCCCGGCACTGCTCGAACAGGTAGCGTGGCCCGGCCGTGACGATGTCGTTGCCGCCTTCATCTGACAGCACCGAGATCATCGAACCCGAGAATGCCTTGAACAGGCGCTTGCCGATCTCGCGCGTCTGGCTGGTGTCGGCCTGCACATTGGCCACCAGCAGCCCTTCAGGGGTGAGCGCCTTGCGGCAATGGTTGTAAAAGCTGCGTGAGCACAGCGCCTCGGCAATGCCTTCGCCAGTGAAGCCGTCCACCAGGATCAGGTCATAGCTGCGCGGCGGTTTCACCACGAACTGGGCCCCGTCGGCGCACACCGTGTGCAGGCGCTCGTCGTCTGGTGGCACATGGAAGGCGTCGCGCAAATCGATCACGCCCTGGCTGATCTCGACCACGGTGAGGTCGGCACCCGGCAGGTGGCGGTGCAGGTACTTCACGAGCGAGCCGCCGCCCAGGCCAATCATCAAGATGGCAGCAGGCGTCGGGTTGAAAAGCAGGGCGCCCATCATGGTGCGGGTGTAGTCCAGCACCAGGTCTTCGGGGTCTTCCAGCCGCATGCAACTCTGGATCAAGCTGCCCTCGAAGCTCAAGGTCACGGTCTGGCTGTTGGTACGGAGGCGGGGCCTCTCAGGCGGGTTCTGGGTCACGATGGGTGGCAAGTGTAGGCCATGCCCTGTCGGTTCTCTTGTAACCTATCAACTGGTATGATAAGCTGATGGCATGAATACATTGCTGGACCCTATCCTCCGCCAGCCCTTGTCTGACGCGCTGTACGTGCAACTCAGGGGCAAGATCGTGAGCCGCGAGCTCAAGCCGGGCGACCGTTTGCCCTCCGAGCGTGTCTTGAGCGAGGAGTCCGGCGTGAACCGCGGCGCGGTGCGCGAGGCTGTCAAGCGCCTGCAGCAGGCGGGCTTGGTCGAGGTGCGCCAGGGTGGCAAGCACGAGGTGCTGGACTACCGCGAGCGGGCAGGGCTTGAGCTGCTGCCCAGTCTGCTGGTGGGCCGCCAAGGCCAGGTGGACGGCAAGGTGGTATGCGACATCATGGCCATGCGCTCGGCCCTGGCACCCGATATCGCCGGGTCCGCCGCCCGGCGCGGTGGCGAGCCTCTGGCAGCGGTGCTGGACGCGGTGCTGGCCGATATGCAAGCCCACCAACAAGACCTGAGCGCCTTGCAAGACGGCGCCATGCGCTTTTGGCAACTGCTGGTCAAGGGCAGCGACAACATCGCCTTCCAGCTGGCCTTCAACGCCATGCGCCGCAGCTACGAAAAGGCCTGGGACAAGATGACCTTCGTGATGGCCGCCGAGTTCCGCGACCTGGCCAACCTGCAGGCCATCGTGCAGGCCGTGCGCGCCGCCGACCCGGACAGCGCGCAAGCGGCCGCTCGCCGCCATGTCGAGATCGGGCGGCAGGCGCTGGACGCCGTGTTCAACCCGCCTCGGTGAGGCCACGCCGATGTCTGCACACAAAGCCACCGATGGCGTGATGCCCTCCGCACAAGACACCGTGCGCCACAACCCCATGCGCCCACCGGCCGATGCCCCGCGCACGGCCTGGCAGGCGCTGGTGGTGTTCTGGCGTCACCCCAGCCCTTTGCTCATCGCGCTGGGTGTGCTCGTGCTGGCCGTCTTGCGCTGGCAGGCGGGGCCCTTGGGCTGGGTGGATGCGGCCCTGGCCCTGGCCGTGCTGGCGTGCTTCCCCTTCAACGAGTGGCTGATCCACGTCTTCATCCTGCACTACCGGCCACGCCAGGTCCTGGGCCGCACCATCGACTTCTACCTCCCCAAGACCCACCGGCGACACCACGCCGACCCCTGGAACCTGGACTGGGTCTTCGTACCTCGGCATGTGCACGTGATGGTGCTCACGTTCGCGGCGCTGGTGCTGTGGTTCGCCGGCACCTGGCGTGCGCCCTTGATGACCGTGCTGGGCAGCTACCTGCTGCTGGGCCTGCACTATGAATGGGTGCATTACCTGACACACATCACCTGGTGCCCGCCACTGGCCTACTACGAGCGCCGCGTGCTGGCGCACCGCTTCCACCATTTCCGCAACGAGCACTACTGGTGGGGCGTCTCCATGGGCCTGGGCGACCGGGTGCTGGGCACCGCGCCGGATGCGCGCCACATCGCCCGCTCCGGCACCAACCGGGATCTGGATATCACGCGCTGAGGCCGCCGCGCCCGCGCGACACCGGCACCACACATACGCCACCCGATACGCCATGTGGCGTATTCCGCCGTGAGGGTCCCCTGGGCACACTGAACGCATCGGATCTGAAAACTGTCTTCCAGGCAGATCAGGGCCGTGACAAGCAAACCAACACGCGTTCAACCCACCGCTTCAAAGGAGCGTCCTCACATGAACATTTCTCGTCGCAGCGCCGTCCAATCCCTGACCGCCGTCGCCCTGGGCGTCGCTGGTCTGGCCCTCAGCACCATGGCTCAAGCCGCCGACACCATCAAGGTCGGCGTGCTGCACTCGCTGTCAGGCACCATGGCCATCTCTGAAACCGTTCTGAAGGACACCGTCCTGATGGCGATCGACGAGATCAATGCCAAGGGCGGCTTGCTGGGCAAGAAGCTCGAACCCGTGGTCGTTGACCCGGCTTCCAACTGGCCCCTGTTCGCTGAAAAAGCCAAGCAACTGCTGACGCAAGACAAGGTCGCCGTGACCTTCGGCTGCTGGACCTCGGTGTCGCGCAAGTCCGTGTTGCCTGTCTACAAGGAAAACAACGGCCTGCTGTTCTACCCCGTGCAATACGAAGGTGAAGAGCTCGAAAAGAACGTGTTCTACACGGGCGCCGCGCCCAACCAGCAAGCCATTCCTGCTGTTGAGTACCTGATGAGCAAGGACGGCGGTTCGGCCAAGCGCTTCGTGCTGCTGGGCACCGACTACGTCTACCCACGTACCACCAACAAGATCCTGCGCGCCTTCCTGAAGTCCAAGGGCGTGGCTGAAGCCGACATCCTGGAGGAATACACCCCCTTCGGTCATTCCGACTACCAGACCATCATCGCCAAGATCAAGAAGTTCGCTTCTGAAGGCAAGAAGACGGCTGTGGTGTCCACCATCAACGGTGACTCCAACGTGCCTTTCTACAAGGAACTGGGCAACCAGGGCCTGAAGGCCAAGGACGTGCCGGTCGTCGCCTTCTCCGTGGGTGAAGAAGAACTGCGCGGTGTGGACACCAAGCCTCTGGTCGGCCACCTGGCTGCCTGGAACTACTTCATGTCCATCAAGAACCCGACCAACGACGAGTTCATCAAGAAGTGGTCTGCGTACGCCAAGGCCAAGGGCATCGCTGGTCACAAGGACAAGCCTCTGACCAACGACCCGATGGAAGCCACTTACATCGGCATCAACATGTGGGCCCAGGCTGTGAAGAAGGCCGGCTCCACCGACACCGACAAGGTCATCGCTGCGATGGCTGGCCAGACCTTCAAGGCTCCAGGCGGTTTCATGTCCACGATGGACGCCAAGAACCACCACCTGCACAAGCCTGTGTTCATCGGCGAAGTCAAGGCCGATGGTCAGTTCAAGGTCGTGTGGAAGACACCTGGCCCCGTCAAGGCTGAACCATGGAGCCCCTTCATCGAAGGCAACGACAAGAAGAAGGGTGAGCCAGAAGCCAAGTAATTGGTGTTCCCGGCGAGCGCCCGTCCTCGCCTCTTGCCTTGGGCCTGCCTGTGTAGGCGGCCCCAAGGTGAGCCTGACGGGCTGAACCATGAAGCAGAGCGTTCGCCCCGCTGGGGGTCACCCCAGGGGGCGTTTTTTTTCTGCGCCGATTTAGAGAAACAGGACACGCCTGTGAACAAACAAGACGCTTTGACGCGCTGCCGCCACCTGTTGGCCCGGTGGCTCGGGGTTGGTCTGGCCGCCTTGGTGATGGGGCTGTCGCTGGGTGGGCACAGTGCCCACGCGCTGACCGCTGAAGAGGCCCATGCCCTCGCGGCAGGCGACAACGACGCCCGCATCGCCGCCCTGCAAAAGCTGGTGCTCAAGGGCGACCCGGCTTTGCCTTCCTACCTGGAAGCCCTGGCTGCTGACACCGTCAAGGTCGCGGGCAACCGGGCCTACATCGTCTATGGTGATGAGGTCAAGGACGCTGCCACAGGCCAGGTCACGGCCTTGCCCGATGGCGCCGAAGACGTCGTCAACAACAACCGCATGAGCAGCGAAATCGAAGCTGCGCTGGGTGTGGGCAAGCTCATGTCCAAAGACATCGCCGTGCGCACCGAGGGCATCGACGCCCTGAACAAGGCCGCAGACGAATCCAAGCTGGGCGTGATCGACAAGGCCCTGGCCGCCGAGACCGACTCCAAGCTGCAAGGCCTGCTCAAAACGGTGCGTGCCAAAGCCATGCTGGTGGCGCAAGACCCCACCATGCGCATCGAGGCCACCAAGGCCCTGGCCGAAGACGCCACGCCCGAGGCCCGCGCCCTGTTGATGGAGCGCCTGCAAGACCCTGAAGAAAGCAATGGCTCCGTCAAGGCCGCCTTGCAATACGCCCTGGACAAGGTCAACCGCAAGCTGACCTGGGGCGAGCACGCCGGCGTGGTGTTCACCGGCATCAGCCTGGGCTCCATCCTCTTGCTGGCCGCATTGGGCCTGGCCATCACCTACGGCCTGATGGGCGTGATCAACATGGCCCACGGCGAGCTGATGATGATCGGCGCCTACGCCACCTTCGCGGTGCAGAACGTGTTCCGCACTTACTTCCCTGGGGCGTTCGACTGGTACATCGTGCTGGCCGTGCCCGCGTCCTTCCTGGCTTCGGCCCTGGTGGGCGCCATACTGGAACGCAGCGTGTTCCGCTTCCTCTACGGCCGCCCGCTTGAAACCCTGCTGGCCTCCTGGGGCGTCAGCCTGGTGCTGATGCAGGCCGTGCGCACCGTGTTTGGCGCGCAGAACGTGCAGGTCGAGAACCCATCGTGGATGTCTGGCGGCTTCGACATCCTGAGCAACCTGACCTTGCCCTACAACCGCCTGGTCATCATCGCCTTTGCCGCGCTGGTACTGATCGGCATGACCCTGCTGATCGCCAAGACACGGCTGGGCCTGTTCGTGCGCAGCGTCACCCAGAACCGCCCGATGGCGTCGTGCATGGGTGTCAACACCGCACGGGTCGACACCATGGCCTTCGCGCTGGGTGCGGGCATTGCCGGCCTGGCGGGCTGCGCGCTGTCCCAGATCGGCAATGTGGGCCCTGACCTGGGCCAGAACTACATCGTGGACTCGTTCATGGTGGTGGTGCTGGGCGGCGTCGGCCAGATCGCCGGCACGGTGTACGCCGCGCTGGGCCTGGGCCTGATCAACAAGTTCCTGGAAGGTTGGGCGGGCGCTGTGCTGGCCAAGATCATGGTGCTGGTCATCGTGGTGATCTTCATCCAGAAGCGGCCACAAGGTCTGTTCGCCATGAAGGGCCGCAGCGCTGAGGCTTGACCCACGGCTGCCGCTGAATGCGGCAGAGGTCTGCGTAGATTGCTAAAGAGATGAACACCATGACGACAAGTTCTGTTCTCCACACACCGCCGATGTCGGTGGTCACGGTGCCGCGCAGCGTGCTGGGCACCAAGGGCTGGACGGCCCTGATGGCCGCCGTGATCACGGTGCTGGTGCTGGCCCCCGTGCTCAACCTGCTGGTGCCGGCTGGCTCGGCCTTTCACCTGTCCGACTACGCCGTCGCCCTGATCGGCAAGATCATGTGCTACGCCATCTGCGCGCTGGCCATGGACCTGATCTGGGGCTATACCGGCATCCTGTCGCTGGGCCACGGCCTGTTCTTCGCGCTGGGTGGCTACGGCATGGGCATGTACCTGATGCGCCAGATCGGCCGCGACGGCAGCTACAAAAGCGATCTGCCCGACTTCATGGTCTTTCTGGACTGGAAGGAAGTGCCCTGGCACTGGACCTTTAGCGAATCCTTCATCGCCCAGATGATCCTGGTGGTGCTGGTGCCTGGCTTGCTGGCCTTCATCTTCGGCTTCTTCGCCTTCCGCTCGCGCATCAAGGGCGTGTACTTTTCGATCATCACCCAGGCCATGACCTTCGCGGCCATGCTGCTGTTCTTTCGCAATGAAACGGGCTTTGGCGGCAACAACGGCTTCACCGACTTCAAGCGCATCCTCGATATCCCCATCGCGCAACCGTCTACCCGCATGGTGCTGTTCGTGCTCACGGGCATGACACTGATCGGCTTTTACCTGATGGCCCGCTGGCTGGTGAACACCAAGTTCGGCCGCGTCCTGCAAGCCATCCGCGATGCCGAAAACCGCGTCATGTTCTGCGGCTACAACCCGCTGGCCTACAAGCTGGCCATCTGGACGCTGTCTGCCGTGATGTGCGCCATCGCCGGGGCCCTGTATGTGCCGCAGGTGGGCATCATCAACCCCAGCGAGATGTCGGCCGCATCGGGCATCGAGATCGCCATCTGGGCCGCCGTCGGTGGGCGCGCCACCCTGATCGGCCCGATCATCGGCGCCTTCTTCGTCAACGGGGCCAAGAGCTGGTTCACGCAGGCCTTCCCCGAGTTCTGGCTTTACTTCCTGGGCTTGCTGTTCATCCTGGTGACCCTGTTCCTGCCGGATGGCATCGTCGGTGGCGTCAAGCGCCTGTTCAACAAGAAGGCTGAGGTGAAAGCATGACCCCGGATCTGATGGAAGAAGGCTCGGCCATCCTGAACAAGGCCAAGGGCCTGCCGGTCAGCGGCAGCGAGTCGGGTGGGCGCGAGGCCTCGTATGGCCGCGTGGTCACCGACCCCGATCAACTGGACGTGGCCCACGGTTCGATCCTGTACCTGGACGACATCTCGGTGAGCTTTGATGGCTTCAAGGCGCTCAACAAGCTGTGCCTGAACATCGCGGTGGGCGAGATGCGCTGCATCATCGGCCCCAACGGCGCAGGCAAGACCACGATGATGGACGTGATCACGGGCAAGACGCGGCCTGACGCCGGCTCGGCCTACTTTGGTTCGACCATCGACCTGCTGGCCAAGCGCGAAAACGAGATCGCCCAGATCGGCATTGGCCGCAAGTTCCAAAAGCCCACGGTGTTCGAGCACCTGACGGTGTTCGAGAACCTGGAGCTGTCGCTCAAGGCCGACCGTCGCGCGCGTGCTTCGGTGTTCTTCAAGCTCAGCGGCGAGCAGCTTGACCGCATTGGCGCCATGCTGCAGTTGATCCACCTGAAGGACCAGGCCCAGCGCACGGCGGGGCTGTTGTCGCACGGGCAGAAGCAGTGGCTGGAGATCGGCATGCTGCTGATGCAGGACCCGAAGCTGTTGCTGCTGGACGAGCCCGTGGCCGGCATGACGGACGAAGAAACCGAGCGCACGGCCGAGTTGTTTTTGTCGCTGGAAGGCGCGCACTCGCTGGTGGTGGTCGAGCACGACATGAAGTTCATTGGCGAGCTGACGACGCAGGGCGTGAACGCCGCGCGCAAGAAGGTGACGGTGCTACACGAGGGTTCGGTGCTGGCCGAGGGCACGCTGGCGGATGTGCAGGCCAACGACAAGGTCGTTGAGGTTTATCTCGGCAGATAAGAAGGCCCCCAGCTTGCCGCTACGCGGCTTCGCGGCCCCCGAGGGGCGCGCCTTCCTTGGGGCGGCCCGGCGGAAGGCGAACACGCTAAGGAAGAGATATGTTGAACGTTGAAACAGTCAACCAGTACTACGGTGGTTCGCACATTTTGCGCGGGCTGAGCTTTGAGGCCAAGGTGGGCGAGGTGACCGTGGTGCTGGGGCGCAATGGCGTGGGCAAGACGACGCTGCTCAAGAGCCTGATGGGGCTGGTGCCGATCAAGTCGGGCGCGATCAAACTGGGCGGGCAGGGCATCGACAAGCTCAAGCCTTATGAGCGTGTGCGCATGGGCGTGGGTTATGTGCCGCAGGGGCGCGAGATTTTCGGGCGGTTGACGGTGGCCGAAAACCTGCAGATGGGGCTGGCCAGCAAGCCGGGCAGCACGCCTGTGCCCGAGCAGTTGTTCGAGTTGTTTCCCGTGCTCAAGCAGATGATGCACCGGCGCGGGGGCGACTTGTCTGGCGGGCAGCAGCAGCAGCTGGCGATTGCGCGTGCGCTGGCGGCGGGGCCCAAGCTGTTGATTCTGGATGAGCCGACCGAGGGCATTCAGCCCAGCATCATCAAAGACATCGGGCGGGCGATTCGCAAGCTGGCCGATGAGGGCTTGAATGGCCAGAAGATGGCCGTGGTGCTGGTGGAGCAGTTCTATGACTTCGCGGCGGAGCTGGCTGACCAGTATCTGGTGATGGAGCGCGGCGAGATCATCCAGCGTGGGCGCGGTGCCGACATGGAAGCCGAGGGTGTGCGGCAGTTGATGTCGATTTGATATTCTGCAAAACGCAGCCCGACCGGCCTGGCCAGTTTGATGGGGCGACTCGACAGCGACGGCGTTCAACATCTCAACCGCTGCGGCAAGAGGGTGTAGGCCGCACCTCGACGCGGCCCGTTTCACGCTTAAAGTCACCCATAGAATTAGTAGCCTTCTATTCCATTTTTGGTGATAGAGTCCCCCTCGCGCAGTGAAGGCCACGCTTTTTCAGAAGCGACAACCTCGTCTATGCTTGCCGCGATTTGCGACCTTTGTCGCCCTTTTGGTCTGCCGAGCTGCAGCCAACCGAGCCACTTGATGCTCACGCAGGTCGATTCAAGCCTGTGCCCCCTGACTGAACAAGATTTCAAACATCGCCATTTCCATGGGCAAGTACGTCGTTTCGCCCGCGACACACCAGACCGACGGCGGACGCTTCCGCGCCTCCTTCTCGGTCCATCGCTCGCAGGGCAACGGTAGCTACTCCCGTGTGTTCCGTTTTGACAAAACCTTTGCCTCGAGTGAAGCCGCCCGGCTCTTTGCAGTCACCCAGGGCTGGCTGGAAACGTGCACGCCGCCGCCCACGTGCTGACGATCTGCTCGCCAGACCTCGTCCATAACTTCCTAAGTGGCTGCGGGCTCCAATTCGCACACCCGCACCCTGACGGTGCGCCAAATTTCAGAAAGGCTCTTCCATGAGCAGCAAGATTTACGTGGGCAACTTGCCCTACTCCGTGACCGATTCCAGCCTGAAAAACAACTTTGCCGAGTTTGGCAGCGTTTCCTCTGCCAAGGTCATGATGGACCGGGAAACCGGCAACTCCAAGGGCTTCGGGTTTGTGGAAATGGCCTCTGCTGAATTTGCCCAGGCCGCCATCACCGCTCTGAACGGCATGTCCGTTGATGGACGCGCGATTGTCGTGAGCCTGGCGCGTCCCCGCGAAGAAGGTGGCGGCTACAGCGCGGTTGGGTACACTTCTGCCAAACGTTCGGACATCGGCTATGGCAAGGGTGGCTACGGGGGCGGTCGCTACTGAACCCAGTCGCTTCCAGCGAAAGACCGGCTCTCCTGAGTCGGTTTTTTTTCGTCCTCGCCAAAGGATGTGGAGGCACCTTTGAGGATGTTTTGCGCTTTGTGAGCAGAGGGCATCGGGCAGATTCTTGGCCTGATTTTTGATTGGCTTGTGAATATGCAGGGCGGTGTTGCGGGCATTTGATGTGCGATGCCCATGAACCCGGGGTGGTCATTCACCTCAAAGTCTGGTGTCATCTCGCGCAGTGCCTTGCACGCTCACTCACCCTGGACGCCCATGAAACCGCATCTCGTTGCTCCGCTCGTCGCCGCCTTGTTGCTGGCGGGCATGGGGGTCTCCGTCAGCGTGCCAAGCTACGCGCAGCAACCCGTCTCGCAACAGTCCTGGGGCCTCACGCAACAAGAGTGGTTGAACGCGCCCGGCCTGGTGCTGCGATCAAAGTCGGAACTGGAAAGCAAGCGCGCGGTGCTCGAGGCGGCTGCCGGGGCCGGCGATGCGCGCGCTCAAGTGCTCAGCGCCATCGCCTACCAGCGCGGCGCCTGGGGTACGACAGACCTCGTTCGCGCTACCACGCTGGCTCGCGCCGCGGCGCAGCAGGGCGACTTGCGTGGTCTCGGCATGTTGGGCGACCTGTATACCGCTGACCCGGCCACCCTCGCCGAGGGCATACGGCTCCTGGGCGAAGCGGCCAACAACAAGGCGGGCATAGCGGGGGCCGTCCTGGGCCAGATCTATGAGAACGGCCGTGGCGTTGCCAAGGACCCCGTGCAGGCGGCGAAGTGGTACCAGAAGTCGGCCGAGGCCGGCGCTGCGCTGGGCATGCGCTTCTTGGCCTTCGCTTATGTGAACGGAGAGGGCGTTGCCGCCGACACCAGGCTGGGCGCCAGTTGGGCAGAGAAGGCCGCGGGCATGGGCGACGCCGAATCGATGCGCCTGCTGGGCGTGATGGCAAGCAATGGCATGGGCCAGGCCGTGGACGACAAGCTGGCGGGTGAGTGGTTCCGCAAGGCCTCGGACGCCGGCAGCGCCGATGCCTCGCGCGAACTTGCCTCGCGCTACGAAGCCGGTCGCGGCGTCGAAAAGGATCTGAGCAAGGCTGTGCCGCTATACGAGCGCGCCGCGATGGCGGGCGACATGAAGGCGTCAGCCCGGCTGGGCGTGTTGCATGGCAGCGAGTTCCTTGGCAAGCCGAACTATGTGCTGGCAGAGAAGTGGCTCAAGCCCGCTGCGGCCAGCGGCGACACCGAGTCGGCCTACTTGTTGGCGGTCCTGTATGCATCCAACGAGAGCGGCATGAAGTCGCCCGAAAAGGCGGCGCCGCTGTGGCGCCAGGCGGCCGAGGCTGGCGACCGGCGCGCCATGCGCTACTGGGGCGCGGCACTGCTTGACGGTGATGGCGTAGAAAAGAGCGCGGCAGATGGCGTGGCCTGGATCAAGAAAGCAGCCGATGCTGGCGACCAGGACTCGATCCGTTTCATCGAAGAGCAGCGCCGCCGGCAGGCCGCAGCCCGTCCAACCGACCCGGCCTCTCGGGCGGCGCAATACCGCCAGGGCGCGGAGGCCGGCGACGCAGGGGCGATGAGCTCCCTTGCCTTCGCGCTGGCCAACGGGCAGGGCGTCGAGAAGGACGACAAGCAGGCCTTCCAGTGGGCGGCCAAGTCGGCGGCGCTGGGCGACCCGGACGCGATGCGCCTGCTGGGCGTGCTGTGGGACGATGGTCGGGGAACGCCCAAGAACGCCGTGACGGCGACCACCTGGTTCACCAAGGCGGCCGAGGCCGGTGACAAGGTGGCGATGGCTGTTCTATCCCGCCGCTTCCAGGACGGTGAGGGCGCGCAGAAGAGTCCTGAACGCGCCTTCCAGTGGCTGCGCAAATCGGCTGAGGCCGGCTACGTGCCGTCGCAGCGCAATCTGGCGTTCGCCTATGTCAACGGCGAGGGGACGGCCAAGAACGAGACAATCGGCGGCGCCTGGGCGCTCAAGGCAGCACAGGCCGGCGATGCAGAGGCGATGCGCCTGATGGGTGTGCTGACGTATGGCGGCTGGGGCGTGCCACAAGACGCTGTCGCCGCCACGGCGTGGTTCCGCAAGGCGGCCGAGGCGGGCAACGTGGGTGCGATGGCCGCCTACGGTGATCGCCTGGAATCGGGCACCGGTACGGCGAAGGACCTGAGCGAGGCCGCGCGTTGGTGGAAGGCTGCAGCCGAGGCCGGCAACGTGCCGGCGATGACCTCGCTGGCCTATGCGCTGTTCAACGGCAATGGCGTTTTCAAGAGCGTGAGCGACTCGACAACCTGGGCGAAGCGCGCCGCCGCCGCCGGCAATCTGGATGCAATCCGCCTGATGAGCGTGCTGGCGATGCACCCTGAAAAGTACATGACTGCCCAGGATGGCTCGGCGATCTACTGGAGCACCAAGGCGCTGACCTTGGGCAGCGCGTCCGCTGCCATGCAAGTCTATCTGGCCATCGACAAGCAGCAGGGCACGGCGCAGGAAGCGGCGCTGGGCGTGAAGGCACTGCAGGCCGCGTGCGACAAGGGCGAGCCCAAGGCTTGCTCCTACGTCGGCATGATCTACGACACCTTCGACGGCTTTTTCAAGAAGGACTGGGCGCTGTCTTCAAAGTACTTCACCAAGGCCTGTGATGGCGGACTTGGTCACAGCTGTTGGCGGCTGGCCAGTAACTACATCTACGGCTCGGGTGTGCCGGAGAATCACGCCAAGGCGGCCAGCCTGTATGAGCGGTCGCTGTCGCTGGGCGGGCTGTCGGACTCCCAGGAAGGCATCGCGCAGGCGTCTGTCGCGGCCTTCAAGGTGTACGGCCGCATCAGTTCGCGCGATCTGAAGTGAGCCTCCTTCGTTCTGCCACAGTGAACCGACCAGGCAAGTTAGACTGCGAACCTATTTTCGATCACCCCCTGAGAAAGGTCCCGCCATGCCCGTCATCACCACCGCCTCTGGCCTGCAATACGAAGATACCGTCGAAGGCACTGGCGAAGTCGCCAAGGCCGGCGCTTACGTGACCGTGCACTACACCGGCTGGTTGTACGAAGGCGGCGTCAAGGGCGCCAAGTTCGATTCCAGCAAAGACCGCAACGACCCTTTCCGCTTCCCCCTGGGCGCCGGCCACGTCATCCGTGGTTGGGACGAAGGCGTGCAAGGCATGAAGATCGGTGGCGCGCGCACCCTGGTCATCCCCGCTGAACTGGGCTACGGTGCCCGCGGCGCCGGCGGCGTGATCCCCCCCAACGCCACGCTGATGTTCGACGTCGAACTCCTGGGCGTCTGATCCAGCATGTTCGCGCCCAGCCAGGAACAGGTACGCCGCTTCTTCTGTGAAGCCTGGGCCAAGCACCTGGCTGGCCAACCCCTCACGCCCCTCGAAGCCCAGGCCACCGACTGGATCGGCGAACACCCTGAATACCATCAGGACCTGGCCGATGTGGACGCGGCCATCGCCGCCCAGTTCACGGTCGAGGAAGGGCGCACCAACCCCTTCCTTCACTTGTCCATGCACCTGTCGATCACCGAACAGGTCAGCATCGACCAGCCGCGCGGCATCAAGGCCGCCGTCGAACGACTGGCCCAAAAACGCCAGTCCCTGCACGACGCGCACCACGAGGTCATGGAGGCTCTGGGCGAGATGATGTGGGCCTCGCAGCGCTCCGGTCAGCCGCCTGATGGCCAGGCCTATATCGACCGGGTGATGGCACGCGCCACCCGGTGATTTCCTCACCCTTCACACAGGGGTGTCTTGGCTTGTGAGCCCGCTCGCGCAAGCCCTACACTTCGCGGGTTGAAATTCGCGGTACCCCTCTAGCATGCCCATACTCGCCATGTCCGCCGGGACGGTGACCGCCGTCTGGGGTAAGGCCTACATCCGATTGCCTGGTGGCGGGCTCAAGGCCGTTCAAGTGGGCGACAAGGTGGCGGGCGGCGAACGCATTTTCACGGACGACAACGGCATCGTTCAGATCTCGCCAGACAAGGGTGCGGCCGTGCTGGTCGAAGCCACCGTGGCGCCTGCCGAGGTCGACAAGGCCATCGTCGCCATCAACGAACAAGATCCCGCCCAGGTGCCCGCAGCCGGTCTGTCCGGCCTGTCTGAAGGTGGACTGCAACCGGGCTTGCGTGTCGAGCGCGTGCTGGAAAACGTCAGCCCCCAGTCGCTCGACCTGAACCTGAATCAAGCTGCGCCAGACCAGGCCCTTGTGTCCACGGTCGATCAGCGCGCCTTGCCAGAGAGCACGCAAGCCAGCGAGCCGGTGACGCCACCCATCGACCCGCCGCCCGAGCCTGTTGTCCTGCCTACCTTGTCTTTGGCGAGCAACACGGCGGCCATCGAGGGGCAGCCGCTGGACTTCACTGTGCGCTTGTCCGACACATCGGCGACGGCCGTGTCCGTGGCCTTGAGCCAGTTGGCCGCCACTGAGCACGGCAGCAGTGCCACCCCGGGTGTGGACACGGTCAACCAGTTGAGCTACCTGGCCGGCAATGGCCAATGGCTGGCACTCACCGGCGACCTGGTGTTCCAGCCGGGCGTCACCACCATGCAGGTGCGCGTGAACACGGTGAACGACACCCAGGTGGAAAGCACCGAATACATCCGCCTGCAAGCCACGGTCACCAGCGGCGACACGGCCAACACAGGGCAGGCGGCCGAGGCGGCCATCATCGACAACGATTCAGACCCCAATTTCGACCCCATCACGGGCATGCCGGTAGGCGCTTTGGGCGTGTTCCCGTGGCAGTTGGGCACAGGTGTCAGCGCGGTGCCCGCATCAGGTCCGGCCACGGGTGGTGGCGCGGCGCTGGACCTGCGTGACGTGCTGCATGACGAGAACGTGCCGGGTGGGTCGGTGGCTTCAGCCCCGTCTGTGGCACTGCCTGCGGTGAGCGGCCAGGCCTCGCACATCGACGCACATGGCCTGGACCTCAACGGCCCTGCTGCGCAGGTGATCGCCCGTCTGGTGGACCAGAGCAAGCAACTGGTCGATCACATCTGACTCAGCGCGCGCGCAGCCTGCGGCCCAGGTTGATGACGGCGGCGTTGAGTTCCTTGAAGCTCACGGGTTTGACGAAGTAGGCGTCCGCGCCTTTGTCCAGCCCTGTGATGCGGTCGTCCACGCGCCCTCGGGCCGACACCAGGATGATGCCGCAGCCATGCGCGCTGCGGTAGCGCTCGGCGATGTCGTAGCCCGTGTCCTGGGTGCCCAGTTCAATGTCCAGGATGAGGATGTCGGCCGGGCCACGTGCCCACTCCTGGTCCAGCTCCGTGCTGTTGATGACGCCGACGGCGTGGTGCCCGAACTGGGTCAGGCTGCGGCTCATGAGCTGGCGCAGCAGGTCCTGGTCTTCCACGATGATGATGCGCAGCGGGCGCGCCAGGTCGATCAGGCTGGCGGCCGAGGCCGGCTGCTGAGGCGCCATGACGGCACGCACCAGCTCGGCCACAGAGTCCACCTGCATGTGCCGCATCACCTCGGCCCGGTGCACTTTCACGGTGTGCACCGTGATGCTGAGCTTTTCGGCGATCTGCTTGTTCGTCAGGCCACTGACGACCAGTTCGCACACCTGCATCTGCCGGTTGGTGAGGGACTGCAGGCGACTGACTATGGTTGAGGCATCAAAGTCGGATGAGGTCATGGGTGACACCAGGCCGGCCATTTTTCCGGACAGGTTTGTTGTGGGTATGTCCTGTACAACTCGCGCCCGATGGGGAAGGGCGCGAGGGCTGATAAAAGGGCGCAAAACCAGAGTAGGCCACGGCACTTGTCCGAAAAACCATTTTCATACCCCCTGCGTGGGCGCTGATACCCCACCAAATGGCTAGATTGCACCCTCGGCATCCTGAAAACGGGGGATGTGCATCGATAGGCTGTAAGGCGTTAGCAATCTACACTTACAAAGTCACCAATATAGTCAGATGGGTTAACAA